>Ga0082212_10010958_pt1 | contig 11540 bp, 3 predicted proteins | sample TergutNt197P3_FD_71548 | JGI IMG/M metagenome (GOLD analysis project Ga0082212, IMG submission 71548) | Neocapritermes taracua P3 segment gut microbial communities from Petit-Saut dam, French Guiana - Nt197 P3 | ecosystem: Host-associated > Arthropoda: Insects > Digestive system > Gut ... | reverse complement strand
TACTACTGTGAGTATTGTTGTTTCTAATGTGGGTAGTAGTACTGCTTTTAATGTTACTGTTCTTGATGATTTACGTGTTTTATTTGGTGATGGTTTCACTAATTATACTATTGATGCTGATGGTTCTTCTTTTGTTAGGATAGTTGATGGTATTTTGTATGTTGATTATGATAGTATTGAGGTAGGTCAGACTTTTACTATTAGTTTTAATCTTGTTAATTTTGATTTGTTTATTGGTACTGGTTATAATAATAGTGCTTTTGTGAATTATACTTCTAGTAATAATAGTAATAATGAGTTTAGGTTGAATAGTACTGTTAGTGATGTTGCTTATCTTACTAGTGGTGGGGGTTCTGTTGTTAAGGGTCTTTATAATACTTCTCATCATGGTGTTTCTGGTGATGTTAGTGTGGGTGAGGTTGTTACTTATGTTTTTAATGTGACTTTGCCTAATGGTCTTTATGGTAATTTTACTATTTATGATATTCTTCCTGTTGGGTTTAATTTTAGTAATTTTACTGTTGTTTTGGGAGATATGATTTTTACTGGTGTTAGTGGTGCTGATTTTAATGGTGGGCTTTTGACTATTGTTTTTGATGGTCTTTTGAATTCTACTGTTTCTAATGGTAGTTTTTTGATTTTAGTTGATGTTATTGTTTTAAATCATTCTTCTAATGTTGATGGTGTTGTTAAGAGTAATAGTGTTAATATGTCTTGGGATGCTATTGACTTTAATTATAGTAGTAATGTTGTGAGTGTTACTGTTGTTGAGCCTAAGTTAGTTATTAATACTACTTTTAGTCCTGATCATATTGAGGCTGGTATGAATACTACTGTGAGTATTGTTGTTTCTAATGTGGGTAGTAGTACTGCTTTTAATGTTACTGTTCTTGATGATTTACGTGTTTTATTTGGTGATGGTTTCACTAATTATACTATTGATGCTGATGGGTCTTCTTTTGTTAGGATAGTTGATGGTATTTTGTATGTTGATTATGACAGTATTGAAGTGGGTGAAACTTTCACTATTAGCTTTAATTTAATTAATTATGGTTTATTTATTGGTTCTAGTTATAATAATTCTGCTTCTGTTAATTACACTTCAACTAATAATGATAACAATCAATATAGATTGTATAATGATACTAGTAATGTTGCTATTGCTTATCTTACTAGTGATGGTGGATCAATTGTTAAGGGTCTTTATAATACTTCTCATCATGGGGATTCTGGTAATGTTAGTGTGGGTGAGGTTGTTACTTATGTACTCAATATAACTTTACCTCAAGGGCTCTATGCTAATTTTACTATTTATGATATTCTTCCTGAAGGATTTAATTTTACTAATTATTTTGTAGATTTGGAGGATATAAACTTTAGTGATGAGATTATTGTTAATTTTGAAAATGGAATTTTAACTATCATTTTTAATGGTATTTTAAATTCTACCATCTCTAATGCCTCATTCTTTATTTATATTAATACGACTGTTTTAAATCATACTTCTAATGTTGATGGCGTTGTTAAGAGTAATAGTGTTAATATGTCTTGGGATGCTATTGACTTTAATTATGGTAGTGATTATGTGAATGTTATTGTTGTTGAGCCTAAATTAGTTATTAACACTACTTTCACTCCAGATCATGTTGAAGCAAGTCAGAATACTACTGTGACTATTGTTGTTTCTAATGTGGGTAATAGTACTGCTTATAATATCACTGTTTTTGATGATTTAAGTTCCTTAATTGGAGATAGATTCCAAAATGTTCTTATAAATGCCTTGGGTAATGTAAGTGTTTCATTTATTGATGGATTTTTAGTAGTTATGTATGATAGTCTGGAGGTTGGGCAAAATTTTACAATTACTTTAATTATCTTTAATGATGATTTGTTTATTGGTTCTAGTTATAATAATTCTGCTTCTGTGAATTACACTTCAAGTAATAATGATAATAATCAATATAGATTGTATAATTCTAGTAGTAATATTGCTTATCTCACTAGTGGTGGAGGATTAATTAATCAAGATATATATAATACCACTCATCATAATAATTCAGGTAATGTGAGTGTAGGAGATACTGTTACATATGTAGTTACTATAACTTTGCCTCAGGGTCTTTATGGCAATTTTACTATTTATGATCTTCTTCCAGAAGGATTTAATTTCACTAATTTTACTGTTGCTTGGGGGAATGTGGATTTTACAAATATTATTTCTAGTATTGTAGCTTATGATGGTCAGAATTTGACTATTATTTTTGATGGTATTTTGAGGGCTACTTTACCAGATTCTATGTTCTTTGTTTATATTAGTGCAATTGTTATGAATAATTCTTCTAATGTTGATGGTGTTGTTAAGGAGAATAGAATTAATATGACTTGGAACACCGCTTCTCAGAATTATGGGAGTGCTGTTAGTGTGACTATAGTTGAGCCACAATTAATCATTAATAAATCTGTTAACCAAACTAAGGGCAATGTAACCGAAGATTTATTATTTAATATTACAATTAAGAACATTGGGAATTCAACAGCTTTTAATATTATTATAACAGACATTTTGCCTGAAGGATTATTTTTCAATGGGGAAGATTATATCTTTTCCTCAACAGATGGTTGGACATTTAACTATAATTCATCAACTAAAACTTTTACAATAATTGGTAATAATTTAACTATAGGGTCTGAATTTACCATTTTGTTTAATGTTACTTTAGAAGATAGGGATGATATATTAGGTAAAAACATTACTAATTTTGCTAATGTGATATTTTCTTCATCTGATAGTGATGAATCTAGAACATACGATTTTGTAATTGCCAATGCAACAGTGTATGTTAATGTAGCTAATCTCAATGTTTCTATGTCTAATGTAACTGAAGTAGTCGCTGGTTTAAATGTTACTTATCAGATTAATATCACTAATAATGGTCCAGATACAGCTTTTGACGTTAGTTTATTTGGTTTTATTCCTTCACTTTTATCTGATATTTGGTATAAGATTGGGGATGGTGAGTGGAATAAATGGAATGGTTTTAGTAACTTTTTAATTTCTTTAGACAATATTGATGCAGGTATTTCATTGATTGTATATATTAAAGGTACTTTGGATTATTCTGCTTTAGATCCTATGTTTATTAACCTTAATGTTTCTACTACAACTCGTGAGTCTGACTACACTGATAATTTGGCTAGTGTGATTAATATTATAACTACTCGAGCTTTTATTGATATAAATAAATCTTCTAACATTGCTGGAGGTATCATTACTGCTGGTGAGGATATTCAGTATGTTATTACTGTTGTGAATAATGGTCCTTCTGTTGCAAGAAATGTTACTGTTTTTGATAGTTTAGCTTCTGTGTTGTTTGGTGCTAAGTTTAGTGTGGATGGTGGTCTTTCTTGGAATGATTGGAATGGTTCTTATGTTATTGGTAATTTGGCTCCAGAAGATATTTTTATAATTTTGATTAATGCTAGTTTGAATGGTTCTGCTCGTGGTGTTTTAAGTAATACTGCTAATGTTACAACAACTACTAATAATACTGGTGTCTATGGGTCTAATTTCGTTTTAAATATTGTTGTGGATGAGAATATTTCTATTGATAAGGTTGCTAATGTTTCTCATGTGAATCCTGGTGATTTTGTTACTTATAGTATTACTGTTAGGAATAATGGTGTTTCTGGTTCTAATGATTTGGTGATAATGGACTTTTTAGATTATGTTTCTTTCATTGAGGGTACTGCTGTTTACACTTGGTCTATTAATGGTATTAATCAGATGGGTGGTGATTGGAATGGTACTTTGTTTGTTGGTGATATTGGTAGTGGAGATATTGTTGTTTTGAATATTTCTGTTCAAGTGTCTGAGGATATAAGTACTAATATTACTAATGTTGCTAATGTCACTACTTATGATTTGGTTGATGGTTTAATTGATGAAACTATTGTTTTATTACGTGTTGCTGATTTACAAGTTGTTAAGACTGTTGATAATAATCGTCCTGAATTTGGTGATGAGATTGTTTATAATATTACTGTGACTAATAATGGTCCTTATAATGCTACTAATGTAGTGGTTAAGGATATGTTACCTGATGGTTTGTTTTTCATCTCACATGATTCTTATGATGTTGGTGTTTATGATGATATTGAGGGTATATGGAATATTGGTGATTTAAATACTGGTGTGACTGTTGTTTTAACTATTGTTTGTCGTGTGGATAAAACTGGTGAATTGAATAGTAGTGTTAGTGTTATTTCTGATCAGTTTGATGATAATTTAGGGGACAATAATTATTATGTTTCAATTTATGTTCCTTTATCTGATCTTAGTGTTAGTATTATTAATGTTAGTGAGATTGTGGCAGGTCAAAATCTTAGTTATTTAATTACTATTACTAATAGTGGTCCTGATGAAGCTCGAAATGTTGTTTTAGCTTTAAGTCTTTTTGCTGATTTGTCTGATATTTACTTTAAGATTGATAATGGGGATTGGATTAAATGGACTGGCATTAACGATTTCTCTTTAGAGGATATAAGTGTTATTTTAGCTGGTGATTCTGTCTTTGTTTGGATTAATGGTACATTAAGTGCTGATTCTTTAGATATTTATAATAATGTTAGTGTTTCTACTACTACTTTGGAAACTGATTATGATAATAATGTTGCTGATATTTCTGGTGAGGTTATTACTCGTGCTGCTTTAGATATTGTTAAGTCTTCTAATATTACGAAGGGTAATATTACTGCTGGTGAGGATATTCAGTATGTTATTACTGTTGTGAATAATGGTCCTTCTGTTGCAAGAAATGTTACTGTTTTTGATAGTTTAGCTTCTGTATTGTTTGGTGCTAAGTTTAGTGTGGATGGTGGTCTTTCTTGGAATGATTGGAATGGTTCTTATGTTATTGGTAATTTGGCTCCAGAAGATATTTTTATAATTTTGATTAATGCTAGTTTGAATGGTTCTGCTCGTGGTGTTTTAAGTAATACTGCTAATGTTACAACAACTACTAATAATACTGGTGTCTATGGGTCTAATTTCGTTTTAAATATTGTTGTGGATGAGAATATTTCTATTGATAAGGTTGCTAATGTTTCTCATGTGAATCCTGGTGATTTTGTTACTTATAGTATTACTGTTAGGAATAATGGTGTTTCTGGTTCTAATGATTTGGTGATAATTGACTTTTTAGATTATGTTTCTTTCATTGAGGGTACTGCTGTTTACACTTGGTCTATTAATGGTAAAGAACAATTGGGTGGTTTATGGAATGGTACTTTGTTTGTTGGTAATATTGATAGTGGAGATATTGTTGTTTTGAATATTTCTGTTCAGGTGTCTGAGGATATAAGTACTAATATTACTAATGTTGCTAATTCTACTACTTATGATTTAATTAATGGGTTAACTGATGAGGCCATTGTCTTATTGCGTGTAGCTGACTTACAAGTAAATAAAACTATTGATATCACGCATCCTGAATTTGGAGATGAAATAGTTTATACGATTACTGTTAAGAATAATGGTCCTTATAATGCTACAAATGTTGTTGTCACAGATGTTTTACCTTTGGGTTTAATCTTCTTATCTTTCAATTCTTTTGGTGTTGGAGGATATGATAATAATACAGGTATATGGAATATTGGTAACTTGAGTAATGGTGAAATGGTTACATTAAATATTACTTGTAGAGTGAATATTACTGGAAATATTATTAATATTGTTAATGTGAGTTCTGATTTGTATGATGATAATACTCTTAACAATAATTTCACTCTTAAAACTTTTGTTAACTTATGTGATCTCAATATAATTATTGATAATATTACTACTATTGTTGCAGGTGAAAATGTTACTTATATTATTAATATAACTAATAATGAATATGATAATGATAATAATCATTATGATGCTGCATTTAATGTTGTATTATATTATACCTTCTCTGAAGACCTATTTAACATGTTTTATAGTATTGATGGAGTCAATTGGATTCAATGGACTGAATCTGGTAATTTGTTCTACTTAAATATTGGAGAAATGAATCCTGGAAATTCTTTCATTATCTTTATTAATGGGACTGTAAATTCTGCAGCTCATTTAGATATTTATAATAATGTCAGTGTTTCTACCACAACTGTTGAAGACGATTATTCTAATAATTATGCAAGTGTTAACAATACAGTTATTTTCAATTCGGCCCTTGATATAGCTAAAATTTCTAATGCTACTAAAAATAGTACTGGAGAATATGTTTTTGCAGGTGAAAATATTCAATATGTTATTACTGTTACCAATAATGGTCCTTCTGCAGCAAGAAACCTTGTTGTTTTCGATACTTTAGATTCTAATTATTTCATGGAGGGGGCTGTGTTTACTGCTTACCTTGATAACGTTGAATATGGTTCTGGTATATGGAATGGTTATTTCAATATTGATATTTTAGATTCTAATCATGTTTTAACAATTTATATTAATGGCACTATTTATGAAAATGCTCGTGGTGATTTAAGTAATATTGCTACAATTATTACTACAAGTGAAAATACTGGAAATAGTAGTTCTAATATTGTTACTACTACTGTTTTAGGAGATGAAAACTTGTCTGTATCTAAAGAAGCTAATGTTTCAAATGTTAATCCTGGTGAATTTATTAAGTACACCATAACTGTTAAAAACAATGGAACATCTGGTGCCAATGATGTAATTATTTATGATGTTTTAAATCTTGAATATTTCAGGGATGGATCTGCTTCTTATATTTGGTATCTTGATGGTGAAGAAAAAGGTAATGGAGTGTGGAATGGAACATTGTTTGTTGGGAATATTTTCCATGATTCTATAGTAACATTGATTATTAATCTTCAAGTATCTCAAGATATAAACTTTAATATTACTAATATTGTTAATGTTACAACTGAGGATAATCATGGTGGTATTGTAGATGAATCATTTATTAAACTAAATGTTGTTGATTTACAAGTAAATAAAACTGTTTCTAATTCAACTCCAAACTATCAAGAAATTATTTATTATACAATAACCGTTAAAAACAACGGTTTAGATAATGCTACTAATGTTGTTGTTGAGGATATATTAGCTGAAGGTTTAATCTTTGTTTCTCAATTTTCAAATAGAGGGGAATATGACAATAATACTGGATTATGGATTATTGGTAATTTAAATGCTGGTGAAGAAATCTCTTTAACTATCACTGTTTTGATTAATAAAACAGGGATTATTTATAATTTTGTAAATGTTACAGGTAGTCAATATGATAATCATTTAGATAACAATAATTTTACAATATCTATAGATGTTCCTTTAACAAGTGATCTTAGTGTTTCTATAATAAATATCACTGAATTAGTTGCTGGTAAAAATGTTACTTATCAGATTAATATATCTAATAATGGTCCTGATACTGCAATAAATGTTATTTTAACCAATATATTTTCTGTTGATTTATATAATATTTGTTATAGTGTGGATGGTGGAATGAATTGGATTTCAATTTCGGATATTGGTGAATTTTCATTAAATAACTTAGGAAATATTGAAGCTGGATCTTCATTAATTATATTGATTAATGGAACATTAGATTCCTCTTCTTTAGGAGTATTATTTAATAAAGTAAATGTTTCATCATCTACTTTAGATATAGATTTATCTAATAACTATGCTGAAATTACAAATGATATTTTAACTATAGCTAATCTTACTATAATCAAAACTTCTAATATTACTGGAGAGTATATTTCTGCTGGTGAGAGTATTCAGTATAATATTACTGTTGTTAATGGAGGCCCTTCTGTTGCAAGAAATATTACTGTTTATGATATTTTGAGTTCTCATTATTTCATTGATGGAGCTGTGTTTGCAGTTTATCTTAATGGTAATATTATAGATTATGATATATGGGGGGATATTTATTTCATCGATTATCTTAATCCTAATCAAGAGTTAATAATCTGTATTAATGTTACTGTTGCTGAAAATACTCGTGGAACTATAAATAATACAGCTACCCTTGATACTGTAACTGAGAATACAGGATATAATACTTCTAATACAGTTTTCATTAATGTTTTAGGAGATGAAAATTTAGCTATATCTAAGGAAGCTAATATTTCTAGTGTTAATCCTGGAAATTATATTACCTATACTATAACTGTTAAAAATAATGGAATATCTGGTTCTAATGACTTAGTTATCATAGATATTTTAGATTCAAAGTATTTTGTTAATGATTCTGCTTCTTATATTTGGTATCTTGATGGTGAAGAGAAAGGTAATGGGTTGTGGAATGGAACATTATTTGTTGGAAACATAGTTGCAGGGTCTGAAATTGTTTTAAATATCAGTACTCAAATTTCTTTAAATGTAAGTTCTAATATTACTAACTTAGTCAATGTTACAACATTTGATAATATTTCTGGAATTGTTTGTGATGTATTTACTAAGTTAAATTCAATTGATTTACAGGTTAATATGTCTGTTTCTAATTCAACACCAAAATATCAAGATATTATTAATTATACTTTGACTGTTAAAAATAATGGTCCTGATGATGCTACCAATATTAGAGTATCTTTTTCATTACCTGTTGGTTTAATATTCATGTCTTATTCAACTATTAATGGCATTTATGATGAGGATACTGGTTTATGGACTATTGATTTATTAAAATCTGGTGAAGAATTATCTTTAATTATCACTTCTAAAGTTAATAAAACTGGAGATTTCATGAGCGAAGTAAATGTTTCATCTTCTGAATATGATTTTAATTTAAGCAATAACTATTATGGATTAAATATTACTGTTCCACCTGCAGTTAATTTAACTGTTACAGAAGATGTTATTCAAACAAACTTTACTGAAGGAACTGATATTACATACATTATTAAAGTTAGTAACTATGGTCCAGATACTGCCACAGGTGTTTATTTGAATCATGTTGTATCTAATGTTTTACAATTTTCAAATCACTCCTCGTCCAAAGGTTCTCATGATGGGATTATGGGTATTTGGGACATTGGTGATTTAGCTAATGGAGAAACGGTTGTTATTTACATCACATATCATATCACTAAAAAAGGCGAGATTTCAAGTAATATTGTTCTTGTTTCAAATGAGGTAGAAGAGGATATTAATTATCATAACGAAAATTTAACATTTATTGCTAAACCAGCTAATGATTCTAAAAATAAGATTCCTAATGGTGTGAAAGATGATGGTGAAAATGGAAATGGAGACAGGGATAATAAAGTAAATTCTAATGTTTCTTCTCATGTTACTATGAAAAGTACAGGTATTCCTATTATTTCTGGAATTCTATTTATAATCCTTGTTTTATTGTCTATGGTTGGAAATAATATTAGAATATTTAAAAGAAAAGATTAAGCTTTTTAATCTTATTTTTTTTTATTTTATAATACTATTCATCATTTCGTGTTCCTCGACATTTTCTTTATCATTTATATTCAATTTATACACTCCATCTATTTTTTTTTCAGAAAAATAAAACGTTAATTTGAAACCAATATTCCAGATTGACAACCAACAAATATTTTTCTTTTTATGTAATACTTTGCATAACCAGCATTTTTGGTCTTTGTAATAATTCCATTCCAATACCAAACCTATTTTATTTATTTTTGAAACAAAATCCTCAAATACTTTATATTTTGTTTCCAATATCTTTTCCAATATTTTATTATTGGGTTCCTGTATTGGATCAGTTAAAACTAGAATTTCATTTTCCATAGAATTTTATCCTTCTAATTATTATATTAGGTTATTAACATTTTATCAAGTCATATTTTAAATAAAATTCCCGACTAATTTAGCCTACCATTTCGCATAACGTTCCGGCTGTTGGTGGGGTTTTAGGTGCCCGAATAGGGAATGCAAAGACAATCCATTCTACCCGCCTTTGCGTTTCCAAGGCACATAAAATCTGGTGAAGTCAAAACCATACAAAGGCGCTGTGCCATTTATGGCGACGCAGACTACGGTTTTTCTGAGCCCGAGCCGCCGAAAGGCGGTGTACGTTTACAGTCTTGTTAGGCGAAGCACAATATTGTTTTATATAACAAAATTTTATTTAATATTATTCCTTTATCTTTTTATCCCTATAATTTAAGTCTTTTCTTATTTTGTAACCATTTTTTTCCCAAAAATTATTTCCTATTTTATTTTCCTTAAATACTACCAAAAATATTTTCCTTGTTCCTTCTTTTTTTAATGCTATTTCCGTCTTTTCTAATAATTTTTTACCTATATTATTTTTCCTATATTCAGATTTTACCATTAAATGATATATATGTCCTCTCCGACCATCATTTCCAGCCATTATTGTGCCAATTATTTCCTTATATTCATTTTCTGCAACGAAACATATATTGGGATTTTTATCCAAAAACATTTTTATTGATTTTTTGGAATCATCATTTCCACTTAAACCTACACCTTTAGTATTTTTCCATAAATTTATTATTTCATTATAATCCTTTATTTCCATTTTCCTTATTTTATACATTTTATTCCTCCAAATATTTCATAAATTATATCTATTATTTTGTCAATATATTTAAACCATATTTTATATAATTTCTTGAAATATTCTTCAATCAATTCATAATTGTATTTCGCATAAAGTTCCGGCTGTTGCCGAGCCGCTGAAAGGCGGTATACAGTTACCGTTTGTTATATGCAGTACGGGCGTTTATCATTATTTTTATTGATATATCATTATTTTTCAATCATTTCAGCCAATTCACTTAATTTTTTTGCTGCAATCGGCAGACTTTTTTCAGAACTCCCAGCAAATATTTTAAGAATAAATGTCAGGGGACCGCTTATTCTTACACCAAGTTTTATTTTTATGAAGCCGTTTTCATTTATTATTTCATGTATGCCATCCATTGTACACGACAAAAATTTTGACTGCATAATAAATGATTTATTTTCAATTACGTCTTTTATACAAAATCTTGATTCTGGCCCTTTAAAGTTTTTTAATGTGCCAAATACGCCATCTCCAAAATCACCATCAAGCCTTGAGCATTCAAGTCCACCAACCCATTCTTTCCAATTTTCAACATCAGTCATTACTTTCCAAATACTTGCTTCTGATGCCTTGCTTTCCACAGAGTATTCAGTCATCCACATTTTGAGCCTCCATTATAATTTTTATCATACAATGTACTCATATGTCAATTCATTTAATTACTTTACTATATTAAAACAAATAATGTATATTTTTGTTAAGCAGGTACGACCTGAGCGCATAGGTAATGCTTATGTATGAGCGCTTAGGTAACACTTTTCAAGATTTCCATGCATTACAATCTGACATATTTACTTGAATTTGTAAAGTGTCTTGGTGTATTTCGCCTAACTTTAAGTCTTCAAACCATACTTCTGTCCATTTTCCAGAGCGTTCTTTTAGGCCTACATAATACCCTGAAAAAGGGTTGCCTACAAATATTCTTTTTGTTTTCCAGTTGAAAAATCCACGATCATTTAC
>Ga0082212_10010957_pt1 | contig 11540 bp, 11 predicted proteins | sample TergutNt197P3_FD_71548 | JGI IMG/M metagenome (GOLD analysis project Ga0082212, IMG submission 71548) | Neocapritermes taracua P3 segment gut microbial communities from Petit-Saut dam, French Guiana - Nt197 P3 | ecosystem: Host-associated > Arthropoda: Insects > Digestive system > Gut ... | reverse complement strand
ACGCGCCATCTCGCCAAAAACCGTTCCGTTGCCCGTTACCACGACTACGCCTGTGGCGCTGCCGCTGATGACGTTCGTACCCATAAAAGCAAGATTGGCGGTTTCGGTCAGCGAACCGTGCGTCTCGCCGTTGATAAGCGGGTTTTTTTCGACTGTTTCGCTCTCTCCGGTAAGCGCCGACTGGCTGACAAAAAAGTCCTTAGCCCTGATAATCCGCATATCGGCAGGTATCATATCGCCTGCCGACAGATGCACGATATCGCCTACGACCACTTCGCCAAGCGGTATTTCCTGTTTCCCCGTTCCCTGCCGCTCGACGTTGGTCGTTGTTTTGATCATCTTCAGCAGATTTTCGGCAGCATGACCGCTACGTGTCTCCTGCACAAAACGCAGCACGCCTGAGATAATGACCATAGTCGAAATGATGATAACCGCCATCGGATCGGCTTCGCCTGCTTCCGCATAGATGATATCGGTAAACGCCGATATGGAAGCCAATACGACAAGAATGACGGTAAAGGGATTGATAAAAGCCTTGGCAAGGCGTTTGGGCAGCGATTCTTTTTTGCCGCGCGTGACATTGTTGTCGCCGAATTTATCGCGGGCGTCATCTACGCGGTCTTCTGTCAACCCCGCGTGGCCTGTTTCCAGTTCAGAAAATAATGCTTCGATTTGTGCGGCGGAGGCAAATCTCAATCTTTCGCGCACGCCTTCGCGACGGAATATGTCCGTACGCGTTTTTTTTGATTCAAAAATCTTTTTTGTCATGTTTAATCTCCTTACAATTTTGTTCCGTAAAGAGATTGCAAAACCCTCTCCCTACAGAAGCGTGAATACTTTTGTTCTACTTTTACTGCAACTCGGATACGGGTCTTCATTCATGATGTGTGAATTTTGCGAATACTGTTTTTTTAAATTCGGGTGCAAATATAAGTGAAAATTTCAACAAAGAAAATTTAAGCGTCATTAAAAAAAAAACTTGCCGACAAAAAAAACTTGCAGAGAAGTTTTTTATTTCTATTTTTGTACAACAATTGAGCATATCAAAAATTAATGCGATGAACTATACCCGCCGTGACTTTATAAAAACAATTAGCTTGCTGTATGGCAGTGTTCTGCTATATCCTTCCTGTTCGCGACAGCAAGCAGCATCTTACAGGGTTTTCGAAAACGACGAAGCTGCCTGTCTTATAGCGCTTTGCGAGCAGATTATTCCGGCCGACCATGATGCGGGAGCTGCCGAAGCAGGCGTTATTCATTATATTGACCGGCAAACCTTTTTACGGTTTCCGCACGAACTGCAAACTTACCGGAAAGGAATTGCCGCTTTGCAGGCAACGTGCAAAGGTCAATATGAGAAGCTATTCGAGAAGTTGGATGATATCCGGCAAATCGAAATAATCAAAGAAATGGAACAGGGGAAGTTGCCGGCTGTCCATTGGGAAGAAATCAATCAACAAACTTTTTTCAATCTCGTCTTGAGACGTACCATGCAAGGTTTTTATGGCTCGCCAAGACATGGCGGGAATAAGAATTATGTGAGTTACAGAATGTTAAAACTCGATTATCCACTTCTTATCGGACAAAACAGGTATGGAAAATAAACATGTAAATGCCATTGTAGTTGGCGCCGGAGCGGGTGGGGGAGTCATTGCCAAGGAACTGGCTGTCGGAGGCCTCTCGGTCGTACTCTTTGAGCGGGGCGACTGGCCTGATTACGACCGGCATATCAACGACGAACTGATATCGCAACGTGTGCAGGTTCTAAGCAGCGCTTATGGCCCCGATTGGGAAAAGAACCCGCGTGTCTTTGTGGATCGGGAAGGAAACCGCACCGTCATTACTCCGGCCGATGGACGATATAACCATAATGCAGCCTGTGTAGGATCGGGAACGGTCAGTTATGGTGCGATGGCATGGCGCTTTATGCCCGAAGATTTCAGATTAAAAACCACTTACGGACATGTGGAAGGCTCTACATTGGAAGATTGGCCTTTTACTTACGACGATCTGGAGCCGTACTATACAAAAGCAGAGTGGGAGATAGGCGTTTCGGGCGACAGCAACAGATCTTTTGAGGGGCCGAGAAGTAAACCCTATCCCATGCCTCCTTTTGAATTGAATAAGGAAGGCCGTTTATTTTACGACGTCTGTAAACGTTTGGGTATGCATCCGTTTTCCATACCGATGCTGCGCAATTCTGTTCCGTACAACGGCCGACCGGCTTGTATCCGCAACCGCACCTGCGTAGGTTACGCCTGCCCCGTAAATGCCAAGAACGGAACACATAATACAGTGATTCCGACAGCCATGCAAACCGGAAACTGTCAGGTGAAAACCAATTGCATGGTAGCCGAAATCATGGTAGATGACAAAGGACGTGCCAAAGGCGTCAAATATTTCGACGCAAACAAAAAGGGACAAATCCAGACAGCTGACTTAGTTGTTGTTTCGGGTTCGGCCACCGAATCGCCGCGTTTATTACTCAATTCCAAGTCGAAACTGCATCCCGACGGAGCAGGCAACAATAACGATTGGGTAGGGCGTAATCTGCAGGGTCATGCTTACGCAGGCGCCATGGGTTTGTTCGATTTCGATTTCATCGACCTTGCCGGGCCTGGAGCGACGCTGGCTGTCTGCGATTTCAACCATCATAATCCCGGATTGGTAGGTGGCGGTGCGCTGTGCACCGAATTTTTTCAGATGCCGTATGCATTTTCGGATACCCGTCCGCCCGGCGCAGCCCGATGGGGCAGGGAACACAAAGATTACCAGCGTGATTATTTTTACCGTATCGGTCGCCTGCACGGACCTGTACAGGAAATGCCGGTCTTTGAATCGCGTGTGACCATTGATCCGGAGGTAAAGGATTACTGGGGCATACCGGTCGTTGCTTTGTCGGGCACTAATCATCCGTTTGACAGGGAAAACTGTCTGTTTCTGTCGTCGAAAGCACAGGAAATATTGAAAGAAGCCGGCGCATTCCGTATTTGGCCTAAAGGTATTCCGGGCGCCCGACCGGCATCAGGTCCCAGCGGCGGGCAACATCAGGCAGGTACATGCCGCATGGGAAACGACCCGCAGACATCGGTAGTCAATGCTTTCGGACAGGTTCATCAGATTGATAACCTGTTTGTTGCCGATGCAAGTGTGTTTGTTGGCAATGGAGGTTTTAACCCCGTACTTACCATTATGGCGGTGGCATACAGGACAGGTGAATATATCGTCCGGAATTTTAACAGCATCAAATCATCAGCAATATGAAAAAGAAATATTTACTTTCAGGAATCACTATCATTGTATTGCTGTTGATATTCACCGGCTATCGGGCATGGAACACGCTCAACCCTGCCATGACATGCGCCCAATGCCACGAAATACGCTCCTCTCACGACAGTTGGCTTGGTTCGGCGCACGCAGAGGTGCAATGTACTGAATGTCACGGCACAGCCATGTCCGATGGTTTGCGTTCGATAAAAGAAAAAACAGGCATGGTGGTCGCACATTTTTCGGACAAAAAACATCCGGACGATATATATCTTACAGAATCACAGGTGCTTGATATCTCCGGCAGATGTATCCAATGTCATCAGTCGGAACATGCAGGATGGTTAGCAAGCGGACATGCCGTCAATTATCGCGAGATTTTTATGGATAAAGACCACAACGCGACGGAAAAGCCGTATTGGGATTGTTTGCGTTGCCACGGAATGTTCTACGACGGTAATATCAACGATTTAATGTATCTCGAAGGCGAACCGTCAGCATGGTATATCAAGGACACGAAACAGGAATTACGCCCTGCCATTCCCTGTCTGTCCTGCCATCAGATACATACGGACAATCCTGTTTCGAAGCGGTATATCTCGACGATGGATTCAACAACAAAGTCAGTCCGTCAGACGCGGAATGTGCTGTATGTACGTTCCGAAAAAATGCACCTGCGAAGCGATATGCTGACTCCGGTGACGATGAAGGATGACGATAACAAACCGGTAAACAGGGCGATTGACCCCAATACGCTCCTTTGTCAACAGTGCCATGCACCTGACTACGTTCACCGTGCCGGCAGTCAGGACGACCGCACCCCGGTGGGCGTTCATGAAGGTATCAGTTGTACGGCCTGTCATAAAGTACATTCGGGCGATACCCGCGAATCGTGCTTGATATGCCATTCAGAAGTTTCGAAAAACTGCCGGATGGATGTCCGCACCATGAATACCACCTATCTGTCAAAAAACAGCCCGAATGATATTCATCGGATCAATTGTACGAGTTGTCACGAAGAGAAAAAATAATTTTCAGTTCGATATTTTATCGTTCATTTGATAATTTATCGTTATCTTTGTGTCATGAAAAATAAATAATTTATGTTACACAAAAGTTTAGTTTCGATAGAACAGTGTACGAAAGGAGATATTCTTCGTATATTGGATAATGCAAAGAAGTTTGAGGAAAAACCCAATCAACGATTACTGCAGGAGAAGGTGGCGGCAACGCTTTTTTTTGAGCCATCCACGCGGACGCGATTAAGTTTTGAAACGGCTGTAAACCGTTTGGGAGGCCGTGTAATCGGTTTTCAGGATGCTTCCACATCAAGTTCATCCAAAGGTGAATCCCTGAAAGATACCATCCTGATGGTGAGTAATTATGCCGATGTGATTATCATGCGTCATTATTTAGAGGGCGCTGCACGGTATGCTTCTGAGGTAACCCCCGTCCCGATTATCAATGCAGGCGACGGGGCAAACCAACATCCCTCACAGACATTGCTCGATATGTATTCCATTCGTAAGACGCAGGGTCAATTAGACAATCTGACAATAACGATTGTGGGGGATTTGAAATATGGACGTACTGTCCATTCGCTGATCGTCGGGATGTCTCATTTTAGCCCTACTTTTCATTTTGTTGCGCCCGAAGAATTACGTATGCCGGACGAGCAGAAAAGGTTTTGCGCCACACACCATATCGTATACAAAGAACACCGTGATTTTACGGAAGAGATTATCAATCAAACAGATATTTTGTATATGACACGTGTACAGAAAGAACGTTTTACGGATCTTGTTGAATACGAACGGGTGAAAAATGTATATATCCTGCGTAATAAAATGTTAGAAAAAAGTCGCCCGAACCTTCGGATTCTCCATCCGTTGCCTCGTATCAATGAAATAGCTTATGATGTGGACGATAATCCCAAAGCATATTATATTCAGCAAGCGCAAAACGGCCTGTTTACACGGGAAGCGATTTTGTGCGATGTGCTGGGAATTGAGGTCAATTAAAAAATAAAAATTGCGAAATATTGTAGGGGCGTACCCTTGCGGTCGCCCAACATATAAATTAGGATAATTATGGAAAAGAAAAAAGAATTGTTAGTAGCAGCTTTGGAAAATGGGACTGCCATTGATCATATTCCGCCTGAGCATTTATTTAAAGTCGCTTCACTGCTTGAAATTGATAAGATGAGCAACCGGATTACAATCGGTAACAATCTCATCAGTAAAAAAATGGGTGGGAAAGGTGTTATTAAAATCGCGGATAAGTTTTTCGAGGAAGATGAAATCAACCGGATTGCATTGGTAGCGCCGCATGTTGTGCTAAATATTATCCGCGATTATGAAGTGGCTGAAAAGAAGCCTGTCAGTCTGCCCGACAAATTGGTGGGGCTTGTCAAATGTAACAATCCCAAATGTATTACCAATAACGAACCGATGCTTACGCGGTTTGATGTGATAGACCGCGAAAACGTAACGCTCAAATGTCACTATTGCGAGCGGAAAATCAATAAGGAAAATATTTTGATCAAATGAAACAGGATTGGAAACCGGGTACCATGATTTATCCGTTGCCGGCTGTCATGGTTTCCTGCGGAGGAGAGGAATCGGAGTATAATATAATGACAGCGAGTTGGGTCGGGACGATTTGCTCCGATCCGCCATTATGTTATATTTCAGTGCGTCCCGAACGTCATTCACATCCGATCTTAATGAAACGGATGGAGTTTGTGATTAATCTGACTACCGTTGAGATGGCATATCCGACGGATTGGTGCGGCGTGGCGTCAGGTAAAAACTACCGCAAATTTGAAGAAATGAAACTTACGCCCGGCAAAGCCTCTGTGGTCAATGCGCCGGTGATTGAGGAATCGCCGTTGTGTATCGAATGTAGAGTAAAGGAAGTCATGGCCTTAGGTTCGCATGATATGTTTATTTCGGAAGTATTGAATGTGCGTGCCGACGACAAATATATAGATCCCGAAACCGGAAAATTTGATATGAAACGTGCCGGACTGTTGGTCTATGTGCATGGCGAATATTTTGGGGTAGGGGAGTTGATTGGGCATTTCGGGTGGACGGTGAAGAGAACTAAGAACTAAGAACTAAGAGTTAAGAATTAAGAGTTGAAGCCTCCTCCTGCCTCCTTTAAAAGAGGGGAAATTAAGAATATAGAAGAAAGAATTTTGCATACGAAACTAATTGTTCACCTGACTGCCGATGGTTCGCATACGCTTTATGTGCCGGACATGGACGAGACCTATCACTCTGTCTATGGAGCAGTTCAGGAATCGGAGTTTGTGTTTATTGAGCAGGGATTAAGAGCGTGTCGGAAAGAGGCAATCCGTTTACTTGAAATCGGTTTCGGGACAGGACTGAATGCCTTGTTAACTGCTTTAGAGGCCGGCCGGAAAAAGAAAATAATTCACTATACGGCATTGGAACGGTATCCTGTATCGGAACAAAATACCTGCTTGCTTAACTATCCGGCGCTATTGGAAACCGACGGCGAAATGTTTGCCAAAATACATCATTCGCCCTGGAATATGGATGTGAAAATCAATCCTTTTTTTGTTTTGCACAAAATAAATGCAGACTTTACAACCTGCGCGTTGCCGGGGATGTATGATGTGATTTATTTCGATGCCTTTTCGCCCGAAAAACAGCCGGAAATGTGGCGCGAGGACGGTTTTGCGAAAATTTTCAAGCATTGCAATCAGAATGCTGTTCTCACCACATATTGTGCAAAAGGAACGGTGCGGCGTGCATTGCAAAAGGTAGGTTTTCAGGTTGAACGCTTGCCCGGCCCTCCGGGAAAAAGAGAGATTTTGCGGGCAAAGCCATGCGGATTATAAAAAATTGTTACTTTTGTACCGGATCAATTAACTAACTAAAACCGAATCAATATGAAAACAGTATTTCGTTTCGCGGCTCTGATAGTCGCTTTAATGGTCGCAGTAAGCTGCGGCAACAATTCGTCCGAACTTAAGATATCGTACGAGAAGTATACGCTCGACAATGGTCTGCAAGTCGTTCTGCGCCAGGACAAAACTACGCCTACGGTAGCGGTTGCCATCCAGTATCATGTCGGTTCCAGTCGTGAAAAACCGGGCGCAACCGGGTTTGCCCACCTTTTCGAACACCTTTTGTTTCAGCGTTCGGAGAATCTGCCACGCAATGCTTTTTTTGAAAAGATAGATGAGCTGGGCGGTACTTTCAACGGAAGCACCAATCAGGATGGCACAAACTATTATGAGATGGTGCCCCGCGACGCGCTTGAGAAAATCCTCTGGATGGAGTCGGACCGCATGGGGTTCTTTATCAATACAGTGACTGAGGATGGTTTGCGCCGCGAGATTGATATTGTGTCGAACGAAAAGCGACAGGGTGAAAATCAGCCTTACGGTCAGCAGTATGCCATAACGCTCAAATATTCCTACCCGGAAGGTCACCCTTACAGTTGGTCTGTCATCGGTTCGCTGAGCGACCTGGAAGCAAGCACGCTCGATTATGTAAAAGAATATTATCGCACTTTCTACGGCCCCAACAATGCGACACTGGTTATTTCGGGCGATTTCGATACGGCCGAAACAAAAGCGTTGGTAGAGAAATATTTTGGCGAGATAAAATCGAGCGCACCGGTAGAAAAACGCCGCCCCATACCGACGATTTTCGCTTCTACCAAAGGAGTTTATTATACCGATCCTTTGGTAAGATTACCCGCCCTGACCGTTGTAATCCCTTCTGTCGAGCGAAATCACAAGGACGAAGCCGCACTCGATATCCTTTCTTACCTTATGGCGGGGACAAAGAAAAGTCCGCTTTACAGAACGATTGTGACAGACGGAAAACTTGCTCCGGCGGTATCAATGTATAATCCCGCGCAGGAGCTTGCAGGTAATATGCAAATAGCGGTCCGTGCATTTGAAGGAACGAATCTGAATGATGTGATGGCCGCCATAGAGGAGGGTTTTGCGCTGTTTGAGGCTGAGCCTGTCAATGAAAGAGATATCAGCGGTTATGTGGCGAGACAGGAAATGCAGATATACAGCAGTCTTGCTTCCAACCTGAATGTAGCCTTGATGATGGCACGTAATAACGAATTTGCCGGAAAGCCGGACTATATGATTGACGAGCTTAATGCCTACCGCAAGGTAACCAAAGAGGATGTCATGAGGGTTTACAATCAATATGTGAAAGGGAAAAACTACCTTACAATCAGCTATCTGCCGGTGGGGATGGAAAATCTTGCCGTCACCGGTTCTACATTGGCTACCATCGAAAAGGAAGACGTGTCGAGCCAGGCAATGAACTCGGAAGGAGGTACGCTTGTCGACGATGACTATCCGTTTACGCCTTCGCATATAGAGCGCAGCATTGAGCCGGGGTTGCTGGCTAATACGCCGGTTCTTCCCGAACTCAGCATCTGGTCTGATAAATTGCCGAATGGTCTTAACGTAAAAGGGATGAATTACAGCTCGCTTCCTTTGATTACCTTTATGGTTACGCTGAAAGGCGGTATGTTGCTCGACGATATGGACAAGATCGGCGTGGCGTCGCTTAATGCACAACTGATGAACGAAGGAACGGCATTGCGGACTGCCGAGGAACTCGAAGAAGATATTGCCGCGCTGGGCGCTTCGATCAGTGTAGGCGCTTCGACCGAATATACCATCATCAGCGGTTCGGCGTTGCTGCGCAACTTCCCTGATGTCTTAAAGATTGTGCAGGAGATGATTACGCAGCCTCGTTTCGACGAAGAGAAATTTGCTTTGCGCAAAGAACGTGCGTTGGCTTCATTGCGTCAGTCGCAGATGTCGCCCACCTCCGTAGGTTATGAGGTTGCATATAAGTTATTGTATGGAAACGATAATATTTTTGGCTATCAGGCGTCCGGCACGGTCGAATCGATTGCTTCGATCACCATTGATGATCTCAAAGCATACTATGCAAAAGCCATTTCGCCGGTAGATGCGAGCTTTAACTTTGTAGGAAATCTGACGCAAACCGAATTGATGAAACTACTTACTCCGCTGGCTGATAGCTGGAAAAGCGCTGCCGTTAATTTTCCTGCAGTCGATAACACACCGAAAAGCTACCCGTCACGCCTCTTTTTTGTCGATTTCCCCGACGCCCCGCAGTCGTATATTTACATCATCAAGGCGGCTGTGCCGGCAGCATCGCCAGATAAATATCCTTTGGAGATTGCCAACTATGGCATGGGAATGAGTCCTTCGGGCGAACTGTTCCGGGTGCTTCGGCTCCAGCACGGCTATACGTATGGCGCATCCTCCTATATCTCGGCAGCAAACTATCGCAATGTATTTTCGGCAAGTTCCAATGTTCAGTCTACCGCAACTAAACATTCACTCGAACTTTTCAAGGAAATCATCACTGACTACCCTGAAAAAATACTCGATAACGAAAAATTTGAGCGCACACGAAATACCATGCTTCAGGCCAATACCCGCGCTTATGAGACGCCCTACCAATTAGTTTCTGTGTTGAATAATATTTCTGTCTTCGGTCTGCCGTTCGATTACGTCAAGCGCAACGAAAATACGCTCCGTAATATTACAGTGCAACAGGTACGCGATGTTTACCATAAATGGCTCAATGAGCAAGATATGATCTATGTCGTTACGGGCGACGCCGACCGTCAGATGAAAGGTCTTGAAAGTCTCGGACTGGGCAAGCCTGTCCTTGTCGACCGTAATGGTAATATAAAATAAAAATGTAAGGGCGGGTTTCAAACCCGCCCCTACATTTGGGCATCATTTGCTTCTTTTGCTTTTTTGAAGAAGAATTCTTCTAACTCTTTCCATGTTTCCGGGTCGGGATTAATGGCTATTTTTCGCATTGTACCGGGTGTTTTACTGAACAAAAGAGACATGTTATATTCTGTCCGATCACGGACTTCCATGTCAGGTACATATTCATATTCCGGAAAATTGCAGATTTTCAGTTTTTTGGAAAGCAAAATAAATTCGTCCCAAAAATCTTGTGAAACCTGTTTGTTTTGAATAATAATTCTTTTTCCATTTTTTTCAATGTCGCACGATGCATCAAAAAGTACATTTTCCCTCAGTTGGTACAAATTGAAATAATAACTATGCGGCATACGCATGTGCGTACAGCTCATTGAAAAACCCGACAGATTGTTGTCGTGTTCAATTTCGACAAGTGTGTTTACGGTGTTTGTATTTTGCATACAATTAAAAATTAATAATAAATCTGTAATAATCAATATTTTATTTAAAGTAATCATGTTTTTGAATCTGTCATCTTTTTTGTATTTCTGCTGCAAAGATACGAAAGAGTTATGAGTTAAGAACTAAGAGTTAATTTTGATTTCGTCCTGATGCAAAAGGATTTACTATTCTCAATTTGTCTTCAATAATCTGACCGGATTGCATATCTTCCGAATAGAGTATAGCGCAGTCATTTTCCAAAGCGGAAGCCAACACTAAACAGTCGTAGTAAGTGTAACCGTATTTCCCGTGCAATGACAAAGCGTTTTGAATGATACCCGTATCAATATAACAGAGTTCGCAATTCTCTACTATTTCTTCGATTGCCTGTTTTACTTCGCCGACCGACATTCTTAATTTCCGCAGACAGACAGCACAAAACTCATTCAGGACTTGTGTGCTTGTTATGCAGCGTACACGGTCAAAAATATTGAGGGCAACAGCTTGTTTTTCAGGTTCATCTTCCGAATACAGATAAACGAACATGTTCGTATCAAGAAAAACATTATCGTCCATGTATTTCTTCTCTGTTGAAAGTAAAACCTTTTGTTTTCAAACGCATTGCAGTAAACCTGTTTTTGCGGGGCGTTGACGTCTTTTTTATCGCATCAGCCAACAATATAACCCTGACATTAGACAGATTTTCATTCGACAACAGTTCAGGAATATGAATTAACCCATTGCGTACAACTGCATTAAATTCGTATGCTTCCATATCATTACTTTTTGTATTTCCACTGCAAAGATACGAAATAGTTATGAGATAAGAGTTATGAGTTAAGAACTAAAAGTTAAGAGTTGGGGAAATGGGGGAAGTCGGGGAAATGGGGGCTGAAAAATTATAAGGGCAGACACACAGGTCTGCCCTTACAACTACCATATCGTCTTTGCGAATGGGAATTATTTTCAATCAAGGAGCGTTATATGACAGATATTCACGTCATTGCGAGGAACGAAGCAATCCAGAACTCTTAGTTCTTAGTTCTTAGTTCTTAACTCAATTCACCAC
>Ga0082212_10010956_pt1 | contig 11540 bp, 10 predicted proteins | sample TergutNt197P3_FD_71548 | JGI IMG/M metagenome (GOLD analysis project Ga0082212, IMG submission 71548) | Neocapritermes taracua P3 segment gut microbial communities from Petit-Saut dam, French Guiana - Nt197 P3 | ecosystem: Host-associated > Arthropoda: Insects > Digestive system > Gut ... | reverse complement strand
GAAGCGGTAATTTCGTAGTGGTAGGTTACAATGCGAAATTTGTTGCTGATTTCTTCCGTTTTGAACGCCGGGAGTTGCTCAACTGTTCTCGGCAACACGAGCGTATTGCTATTCTCCGCTGCTGAACAAAGTGCAACGGAGAATAGCAGAAAAAAAAGGGACAGAGATCGTTGCATGGCTGTTTATGTTCTCGCCAGAGCATTTCGTATCTACCGGCGGACTTGCGCCCGCCGCTCTTTTCGGCTTCGCATTCTAATCAAGTCGATAGCCGTCGGTGTAGATCGGTTTTACCAGATCGCCAACGCCGGGAGTCTTCAAACTCGACAGGTTTGTAACGACAAGGTTTTTGGCATCCCACTCGACCTTTTCGCCCCAGTCGCCAAATGCACCATCGGCTCCCCCTTCGGAAGCCGCCCAAACAGCAAGGTTGCCGAGCAGAATCGTTTCCGTAAGCGGACCAGCCCGGTCAACGAAGTTCGACTTGGCAATCGACGGGTCATTCGCCTCAATCGCTCGGAACAACTCCCGCATATTCACTTGGTCGAAGTTTGCTTTGACCGTTGGGATGTCGGCATCGGCAAGTTCCGGCGTGACGTTTGACAACTCCTCAATCTTCGCTCCGCCTTTGGCTCGGAAATCGCGTTCCTCGCAGTAGTCGCTGGGACTGTACATAGCCCCCTTTTCGCCAATGATCAACACTCCCGAATCCGCCGGCTTTTCGATACCGTATTCGGCAAATTTTTCTTGCGGCGGCTTGTTTCCTCTCCGATCATACCACCAGAACGGAATCTTGCCCCGCTCGGAATTGGCAGGAAACTCGAATTCAATAATTGAACTCTCCGGGTAACTGTCGAAATCATGTCCCGTGGACTTTGCCCGAACCCAAGTCGGGTCTTTCAGACCGGCGGCAACAAAGGGAACGGTCAGCATGTGGCATGCCATATCGCCGAGTGCTCCGCTTCCGAAATCCCACCAGCCTCGCCAGTTGAACGAGTGGTAAAGACCCGGATAGTAGTCCCGATACGGGGCTGTTGAAAGCCAGTTCCGCCAATCAAGATTTTGTAGGTCTCTGTTGATTTCTTCGTATTTTTTCCAAATAAGTTGATCCGCTTGCTGGCGTGTAAACTCTCCTTCTGCAACACTGCCATACCCTTTTTTGGCAAAGCCTTCCATGTTTTCTTGCCGTCCCTGCTTTTGCGGCCAGACAGGACGGTCTGACCAAACGATCACTTCCTTGATGGTGCCGATGACCCCGGCTTGCAACTGAGCGATACCGAGGCGAGCGGCATCAAGTGCGGTTCCTTGATTACCCATTTGGGTACAAACGCCCTGTTCTTTGGCGACTTGGGCGACGAGTCGGGCTTCGTAAATTGATCGTGTCAGCGGCTTTTGTCCGAAGCAATGCTTTCCCATTCGCATTGCCATCAGGAGTGCAGCGGCATGCGTATGGTCCGGCGTACTGACGGTAACGATGTCAATGTCTTTCTCGTTTTCTTCGAGCATCTTTCGGAAGTCGGTGTATTTCTTGGCAGTTTGGAATCCATCCTGTTTGGACTTGGCATCCAGCCTTCCGCGATCGACATCGCAGATTGCCACGATGTTTCCGAACATTGCAGCATTATTGGCATCGCCTCCTCCTTTTCCTCCAACGCCGATGCAGGCGACGTTCAATCGCTTCGATGAACCTCCTTGGGCGTTAGATTCGGCAACGAAATAGCCAGTGCTGCTGATAGCACCGCCGATGACGGCGGCAGTCTTCAAAAAAGATCGACGTGTGGTCTTTGTCATGTATTGTGTCCTTATGTTAAGGGTGAAACGAGCCGCCAACAGAAGGCGGCGAGGAAACTCACTGGGCATTCTACCACATCGGTAAGGGGCATGCAATGGGCATGTGCGCCAGAACGTTTGCAATTTTGCCCTGTGGTTTTGAAGAGATGTCTCTCCCCGTTGACAAAAACCGGTCATCGGGTAGAATTACCGCCGTTTTCGTAGAGACAGAGGAATTATGCCGACGATCAATCAACTGGTACGGAAAAACCGGGTTCAGCAAGTTTACAAGAGCAAAGCCGCCGTTTTGAACAAGTGTTCTCAGAAGAGGGGCGTTTGCCTCTTGGTTCGTACCATGCCGCCGAAGAAACCGAACTCCGCCCTCCGAAAGATCACGAGGGTGCGTCTTTCCAATGGAAAAGAAGTTACCGTCTATATTCCGGGCGAAGGACATTCCTTGCAGGAACACTCCATCGTATTGGTACGCGGCGGTCGTGTTCGCGACCTGCCCGGTGTGCGTTACCAAGTCATTCGCGGAACGCTCGACTCCACCGGTGTTGACGGTCGCCGACAGGCACGAAGCCGATACGGAGCAAAGAAAGTACAAAAAACCGCCGCAAAAGGCAAGAAATAGTCAACAAAACAGCACAGCATAAACAATGGGACGTATTACCGCAAGCAAAAAGCAACTGAAACCTGATCCGGTCTATCAATCCTTGTTGGCAAGCAAGTTCGTCAACTGTTTAATGTGGGACGGCAAAAAGAGTGCCGCTCAAGGCGTGTTTTATGGTGCGCTCGACATTCTCAAAGACAAGGTGCCGGACAAATCGCCCATTGATGTTTTTCACCAAGCGTTGGACAATGTGAAACCGAACATTGAGGTTCGTTCCAAGCGAGTCGGTGGTGCTTCGTATCAAGTTCCGATGCCGGTGCAAAGAAATCGCCAACAATCACTTGCAATACGCTGGATTCTAGCGGCGGTTCGGGATAAAAAGGGGCAGCCGGCAAAGGAAAAACTGGCTTCCGAACTGCTCAACGCCTTCAACAAGGAGGGCTCGGCAATTACCAAACGCGAAAACGTTCACCGGATGGCGGAGGCAAATAAAGCGTTTGCCCATTTCGCTTGGTAAATGCTTTCGCCAGAAAATAATGTGCCGTCATTCCCGCGAAAGCGGGAATCCAGACGAGTAGTTTGATACCTGTTTCTCTGGATTCCTGCCTGCGCAGGAATGACAAAAATCGACTCTTTATTTTCTGGCGAAAACCTGCCTCTGCCGAATTTTACTTATGGTTGAACCTGAAGTGCTGATTCTCTGTCTTGGAGTTATCGTTTTTGGAGCCTGCGTTGGAAGTTTCTTGAACGTTTTCGTCTATCGAGTGCCTCGGCGGGAAAGTTTGGTCTCTCCGCCGTCGCATTGTCCCCGTTGCGGACATCCGATCCGATGGTTCGACAACGTTCCCGTCTTCGGTTGGCTCAAACTTTGGGGAAAATGCAGGGATTGCCAGTTGCCGATTAGCGTTCGGTATCCTTGCGTGGAAGGATTCAGCGGTATTCTTTTTGGGTGCATTTTCGTTCTGATTGACCACATGTGGACACTTTCCTTTTTCTCCCTGATTGCCTTAACGCTGTTTTGGTCGTTTTTAGGGATCAGCGTCCTTGCAGGTTGTTTGATCGTGTATGACAGAGCACGTCCTTGAAAATTGTCCAAATTGCGTGTAAAATGGGCAGGACTCGTTGTACCGTACTCGTGCCTTTATGTTTGATCTTTCCAATCCCCAAAAGCGTGAACGGTTTTTGGTGTTTATCGCTGGTGTTACGCTCTGTGTCATTGTCATGGTGATTGTTCCTGCGCAGTATCGCGAAACGATTCGGTTACAAAATGAACGCGATAAGGTGCAAAAAAACATTGATGATCGAGAACGCCTCGTTAAAAACAAAGACAAAATCCGCAGCAGACTCGCTGCGATGGAGAACCAGGCACTCACTTCATTGAGCCTCGCCTTGGAAAATGAATCCGTTTCCAAGTACCAAAATTGGTTGAGGGATATGGTAACAGCAGTCGGTTTCAGAGACGTTAAGGATGGAGGAACCCCTGCTTCTTCAGGCACCGTTAAGGGAGGATACAAAAAGCACGTATTTTCAGTAACCGGAGATGGGCGGTTGGACCAAATTGCCGAATTTTTGTGCCGCTTTCACCATACACAATACTTGCACCAGATTTTGAGTTTTAGCCCACAGCCGGTTCAAAATCAACCGGAGATATTTCGGGTGACGTTCCGCGTCGAGGCGTTGTCTCTTCCGCAGGTTAAGTCTGTTAACGTGCCGAACATTGAAGAAATGCCGGCAATGACCGATGATGACAATCACACTTTAGCAGCCATTCGAGACCGAGCGATTCTTTCGCCCTATACTCCGCCTCGTCCTCCTGTAGCAGCACCGCCTCCGCCTGAGCCGTTTGACGATGTTGCCTTCTGTTTTCTCACTGGAATTGTGGAAGCGGATGGAAGACCGCAATGCTGGATCGACTACCGGACTACGGGAAGAAAGTATTATTTCTTTGAAGAAGGGTCATTTATGCTGCAAGGATTGCGGTGCACTATCAAAAAAATTGAAATTGACAATCAACGGATTCTGGTGAGCGTCAACATCGGCGACGAATTGCGTACCGGATATATTAGACTGGGCAAAAATTTTGAAGATTTTGAGGAAATCGAGCCGCTAAAGTAAAACAGAGCGTTTTCTACTGTATCCCACCGCTTTTTGGTTGTTTTTTGTGTTTACTTTGTGCTCTTTGCGCCCTTGTGGTTACCGAATACCAACAGTTGATGTATTGGTGCGAACACTGCCAATGCCATCACTATGCCCGATTGCCGCCGTGCTTGTGGAGTTCTTCATGGGCGGCGGAAGGATTTCCAACATTTGGCGAAAGGCGGCTATTTTGACGCCGAAAAGCCGTCTGAATTACTGGTTCTTCGGCTCGCACAAACTAATTCAATGAGTTTAGTACACTACCTATTTTTCGGTTGCGCCGACGGCACCCGTCCATCGGTCGAGTGCCGTCCTTAATCGCTGTCGATCTTACAGAAATAGAATCGTTATCAGAACGAGCAACGGCAATAGGATTAGGAAACTATATACCATATAACCGAAGAAACTCGGCATTTTCACGCCGTCTTGCTCCGCTATCGCCTTCACCATAAAGTTCGGTCCATTGCCGATGTACGTCATCGCTCCCATAAAGACCGCCCCCAATGAGATGGCAATCAGTAGGTAATAATCAATTTCTCCTTTGTTCCCGCGAGCAAGTTCTCCTTCTTTCTTACCAGCAATTTCCTTTCTTTCTCCGCCAAGGAAAACAGGTTTGTATGCCTTGCCTTCCTCTTCCTTCCATATCTCGCTGTCCTCTTCCGTTTTCGGGGACAAGGACTTTGCCGTCTCGAAGAATACGACATACGTCGGCGCATTATCGAGTACCGAACTCAACGAACCGGTCGCCCAGAAAAAGAGCATCGGCTTGTCCAGCGGAGTCGCATGTTCCACCGTGTCCACAAGTGTCTTTCCCTCTTCGTTCAGAATTTGTAACGGTGCCTGCATACAGATAAAGATGCCGAAAAAGAGTGCCGCCACTTCGCCGATTGCCATAAAGTTGAACACGTTTTCTTTTCGGATATAGGAACTGCTGAAAAGCAACGACACGGCTGCAAGTCCCAGTTGGGCGGCTTCACGCATGTAAAACCACGGATGCCATTCTGTTCCCGGTACTACCTTGCTCGGATCGAGTAGTGCCACTGCCGCAACGACTCCGAATAATAGCGGAACGTTCAACTGCCAGCCGGTAATGGAGAACGATGTTTGCCCTTCTTCCGGCTTTTTCCCCTTGAATTCAGCGGATTCCCGCCAGTAAAACCAGACGGTATCCCAAAGGAAGTAAAATGCAATGAGAATCAGGTTCACGAATGCCCACTCGACCCAAAGGTTAAACGTCCAAGTAAAAGCAACTCCTCGGAGATAACCGAGAAAGAGCGGCGGGTCGCCGAGCGGGGTCAAGCAACCGCCGCAGTTGCACACGCAAAAGATGAAAAGCACCACCGTGTGAACCACATATTTTCGTCCTCGATTCATATCGAGTAATGGCCGGATCAGGAGCATTGCCGCTCCGGTCGTGCCGATGAAACTTGCCAAAGTTGCCCCGATGAGCAAAATGACAGAATTGACAAAGGGCGTTGCCTTAAAACTGCTGGTAATGCGAATACCGCCGGTAATCGTGAAGAGCGAAAAAAGCAACACGATAAACGGTAAAAATTCGTGAAGAATCGCATTATTGAATATGGTTTTGGCGATGGTAAATCCGCCTGCCGATGGCTCAATAACGTCATGGTAAGGCCAATGCTGTTCGACAGGAAAATCGCATGCGAAAAGGTAATAGAGTAACGTGAGTACACCGAGACTGCCGGCGACCATAAATTTACTGGAGTTGCGCTCCCACCAATGTTCCGTTGCGGGTACGAGCGGCAAGACGGCAACGCAGAGCAACAGGATTGCAAAGGGAGCAATCATGTAATACGGCGGGTCTTTTCTGTCTCCCGCTTCACCGTGTGCCGATTCAGCATGTTCACCGTGTTCGGCTTCGCCATGTCCGGCATCACCATGTCCCGCTTCGCCTTCGACGCGGTGTTCGGCATTGGACTTTTCCGTCCATTGCTGCGGCAATCCCTGATGGAGCAGATAGCCGTAAAAGCCAAGAATGAGAATCAACACAATTGCGACGGGAAGCCCCAATTTTGTCGCTTGGGGTTCGTGGTGGTGTACTTGTGGTTCTTGGTTGTTTGGTTGTGCCGCATCGTCTGGTTGTACAGGAAACTGTTCTGGACGAATGATGGACGAATGTCCAGGAAAAGGACTATGCTGTCTTGACATGTTTGTTAATAACAGGGAGTAAAAACGACATTAGAGCAGAAAATTTCTAAAAAGACAAGGGGGCACTTGGCGTGGGGGAGCATCAAAAAAATTTTGCGGGTAAAGTCATCACGCCATTATTCCACTTTTTATAAAGAGGGGGCATGGTGATGCGCTTTCATTGTACAATCGAACGTCCGCTACTCAAACTCGTCACACCTGTCTCTTTATTCCTCTCTGCTGGCTCCTCTTGGAAGGCGCGCGTACTCCTCAAAAATTTCGGCAATGTTTAGTTCTCCATTGAAAACCAACACTCGATAACGCAACGTGAAAGACTCATCCTTCAGGAGCGTCAATTTGCCTGCCTGTGTCTCTTGCAACCGCTCGAACTCATGCACGCCGAAAGGGTTTGCCGTAAAAAGCCCATAATCCCTAACGTGCCAGTACGTCGGATAGCGGAAACTCGACGGATGATTCAAAATGGCAATTCCCACCTTTTCGCCGTCAAGGATTCCGTGGTAATTGACCCATGCTGAACGTTTTCCCCACGCCTCTTTTTCGTCCGTCTTTCCCTCGGCATTGACAAAGTGCCCCCCTTTTTTTGTTTCGACCGCAATCGCCTCGGGAACCCGGATTCCAAAGGTTCCCTCTTTCGTGTCGCCGAAAACCACTTTTTCCTGTTCGGCAGTGACCGTAATGTCAAAGTCGATGATCCGCACATCCTTGGCGGCGGCAAAGCGGAGCGTGCGGACATCGCGGCAGACCACGGTTTGGTTCTTGCCGATCCAATCATTTTCGGCAACAAGCAGAACCATTTGTCCATCGCATTCCGCCTTGACAAAACGTTGGTGGACGATTTTATCCTTTGCCGTCCAAAAATCGAATTCGTTGACGTCACCTTGCGAGAACCAAAGCGAACGATGGTGCCGATGGTCTGTCGTAACCCCCTCGTACTCTTTTCTCATAGGATACTCGCGGGTCATATTTTTTCCGGTAGGACCGACAATCGGAAAGACAATGGGAGAACCACCGAACTCGGTCACATATCCGGCGAAGATTTTGTCGTCGACCCGCACTTCGTATCCGGTGTCGGTTTGCTGCAACGACAATTCGCCGGCGAAAAGACCCGTTGTCAGGAGAGGAAACAGGAGAAGGAGAGCAATCCGATGCAACATGGTGAACACGGAGAATGAACAATTGGATGGGGTAATTATACACTTGTTCTGCAAAGTTCCCAACACTCTGGTTATTCCGTTCACGAGGTTTGCAAGTGTCACAATAGGTCGTCATTTCGACCGTAGCGTAGCGAAGAGAGAACTTACCGAACCGATGGAGTCGGAAATTTCCGGTCTTTCGATTGGGTGAATTTTCTCCCTGCGGTCGAAATGACACTTCGCTATTTTACTCATCTTACTGACCTGCTCTCTGCAATTGCCCCTTATGGAACAATCCCAGCGGTATTGAAGTACGAATAGATTTTCTTTTCATCGTTGATTTTCATCGCCGCAGCATATACCGCTGATACTAACTCTTCATCCGTTGTTGGAACAAAATTCGGAAGATACTCATTCTTCATCCTGTTCCAACACTGCTCCACCGGATTCAATTCTGGTGAGTGCGTCGGAAAATACTCAAACTCAAACCAATCCCGATGATGCTCACTAAAATAAGTCTCCGCTCCATGATGTCCTGGCAAGTGATCCCATAAGACCAACACTTTTTGACCATCATCATGATGGTGAAGTTCTGTAAGATAAAAAACCAAATCTTCCGTCCGTGCCGCTCCCCTGAAAATCGCCCTTAACATTTGTAGGGCGAAACTTCAAAAGATGACGACGTGGGGTTCGTGTGATAAAACCAAGACCCGTATGATTGTGCCGACCCGGTGTTTCACGAAGAAGAGGAGTCTGTCCCACAGGAGCCCAAGTGTGATTGCGATTCGGAACAAACGAAAAACCGCTTTCATCCCAGATGGATAGGTTCAAACCAAATTTATCCGCTTTTTTTTATGCGCTTCCAATCGTGCTTTCGCCAAGGATCGACCACCTCTTGAGAATGTTTTGTCAATTTGACGCTGGGTTTTTGGTAAGACATTTTGAAATTGTTGAGGATTCTTCGCACATGAGAGCGACAGTAGGTAACATTCCATGTTTTGTAGATGAGGTCAGCGACGATCCGTGAAGTCCATCGGTCGGTCTGATAGCCTGCGGCGAGGGCTCCTTTGGCGAGAATTGTTTTGAGTTCGTCAAATTGTTCGGGCGAGAGTTCGGCTTCGGAACCGCTGCCGGGTTTTCGGGCCAGGGCGGCGAGTCCATGGCGTTCGATTTTTTTACGCCATCGTTTGACAGAGGAGAGGGAGACTTCGAGAATCTCCATGATCTCGTCGTTATCGAAGCCACGTAAAAGAAGGTCGCCAGCGCGAAAGCGCTGGGTTGCCTGCTGGGATAAACAGCCTTGTTGTTTGATCATAAAGGAAAATATACACATTCAAGAAAAATAAATCAAGATCAATTTCAGAGAGCAGGGCAGTAAATCAGCCAAAATGAACACACACCACCACGTGAACAGGTAGAAAAGTTTTACGCATCCGGGCGACGTTTTCAAAATTTGCAAATTTTGTTCTTTTCTCAATTTCCAAAAATCGTTAACATTCCCCCTGTGGAGAATTGCCGAGCCGATTGATTTCGGCTTCGTACAAGATATTGCCAAAAGGAATTACAAAGCATGAGAAAACTCCTACCCAAGACACATCGCCGACATCCAGCCCATTCTGGGCTGCCCTTTTCGGATGCATCTGTTCACACTGAAGATATTGACCAACTTTGGATTTTGTACAAGAAAAATCCGACCATTCAATTGCGCAACCGATTGATCGAACGATATATGCCCGTCGTGTACAGCCGGGCAGAGCGGGTCTGGTCGAGGTTACCCGAAGGTATCGAATTAGATGATCTTATTCAGGTCGGAACGTGTGGACTTATGGATGCGATTTCTTCTTTCGATCCGAACCGGGGAATCCGATTTGAAGCGTTTTGCCTTCCCCGCATTCAAGGAGCCATGCAGGATGAACTCCGGTCACAGGACTGGGTACCAAGAGGAACTCGGAGAAAATCAACCGAACTGAACGAAACATATAAAACGTTGGAACAACAATATGGGCGCAAGCCGACGGATCAGGAAGTTGCCGACACACTGGGGATTTCCGGTGAAGAACTGCACCAACTCTATGCCGAAACGCATAGCATCAATGTTACGAGTCTTGACAAAACATGGTCGGAACGGGACGGTTCCAAAGACATGCGGGAAATCGATATGGTACCGGACCGGCGTAGCGAAGACCCGACGGAGCGGCTTGCAAAAATCGACTTGATCCGTACCTTTACGAAGGGGTTAAATAAAACCGAACGCATGATTGTCATTATGTATTATTACGAAGAACTGACAATGCGGGAAATCGGGGCAGCGTTAGAAATCTCCGAAAGCCGGGTTAGTCAAATGCACAGTGCTATCGTCGAACGAATGAAAAAAATGTACGGTAATCTGTAAATTAGAGCGTGTCCGTTTTTTGTCTGGACGTTTTTCCTCTGCTCCCTTTCCCTTTGGGAGGTATTTTCGTACACGGGTTAGGATGAGGGCAACCTGCCTTTTCAAGTAAATCTGCTTTTTTGAAAAATCCAGACCAATGACGGATACGCTCTAGTGCCATGCGGCGGTGTACGAAAGTCGTTATGATGATCTCGCCTGAAGCCGATAGCGGCTGGGGGTCATGCCCACTCTACGTTTGAAAGTTTCAATGAAATGCCCCTGAGAAGAAAAACCTGTTTTTAGTCCGATTGATTCAACAGAAAATGATGTTTCCCGCAATAGAATTTTTGACCGTTCAATTCGAATTCGCATGATTTCTTGTTCGGGTGTGCTGCCCAAATACTGTTGAAAACGTCTTTCCAATGTTTTTTGCGACAGTCCGACTTCTTGAACAAGACCTGCCACCGACGTACACAACGTATCGGATTGCCGTAGGAAACGGAGTGCGGCGGCAAAATCGGGATCCGATACCGCAACGGCATCCGTTGATTGCCGTATGGACACGTGCAACGGCGGTACTGTAATCGGTTGAGCCGGACGCGGACGGCCTTTGAGGAGATTATCCAATAGTACCGCTGCCTCCCAACCAATCTGAAAACCGTTGATATCAATACTGGAAAGTGTCGGAACAAGATAGTGACAAAACCAAGGATCGTCGTCGATTCCCAAAACCGCAACCTCGTTGGGAACAGACAAATCATTTTGGCGGCAAACCAATAATACCTCTTGTGCATGAGTATCCCTGGCGGTAAAAATGGCGACCGGTTTTGGAAGGTGAAGGAGCCATTTTTGTAACCGTTTTCTTTCGTCAAGGGACCATTTCGGCGCAAAGGCATTTTTACTTCCAGAAATTGACCGAAAACAGGAACACTCATACCCCCGTTTTCTCATTTCTTCCGCGAAAACATGTCCCCGGTCAAACGACCACCAAGACGTTCCGTAAGAATAATACGCGAATTGTTGATATCCGTATCCAAGCAGATGATCAGCAGCCATTTTGGCAAGAAGCTGTTCGTGAACGAGGACATCCACTTTAACACTCGTTTGGTTTCCCGCCAGTTGAACGATAGGCAATCCTGTTTGTTGCAACCGTTTCGCCGAATTCACATTGCCCAGTCGGGAAATCACACCATCACCATCCCAAGATTCGAGCCACCGGGGCAGCGGATCCTCCAGCCCGCGCGGTTCGTATGTAATCTCCCAATCATTCTGTGCCGCATAACGATCAATGCCCTTAATAATACTGCGACCATAATGGGCAATGCTTTCGACAAGCAGAAGTATTTTCCTT
>Ga0082212_10010955_pt1 | contig 11540 bp, 4 predicted proteins | sample TergutNt197P3_FD_71548 | JGI IMG/M metagenome (GOLD analysis project Ga0082212, IMG submission 71548) | Neocapritermes taracua P3 segment gut microbial communities from Petit-Saut dam, French Guiana - Nt197 P3 | ecosystem: Host-associated > Arthropoda: Insects > Digestive system > Gut ... | reverse complement strand
TTTTATATTGATCCAAATCGGGTTGCCAGCTTTCTCGAATTTCAGCTTCCGAAAGGCCCGATACAATTTGTTGTCGTAAGGTAGTGTTGCCGGCAAGCAGATCAAACCAGTTGGCACGGGTAAAGAATAATTTTTCATCGCTTCCCAGCCGTTTGTAAAAGTCAAATACAAATTGCAGCGACAAACCTCCTTCAAACGGATAGTTACGCAAGTCGACGCCATAACATAATGTATTTTTATGCATTGGATTGACATCAAACCCCGGCATTACAACAGGGGTAAAAGTAAATGTACCTCCTCTTGTATCCGGACAACCAAGCGCCTGAAAAGGAAATGCAGTTCCCCGTCCTACACTGACATACAGCCCTTCGAAAAAACACAGCGACGGATAGAGCCGCACGGCCTGTTGGTTAGGTAAATTAGGTGAAGGACTGACAGGTAAAGTATACAGATCGCCATGTTTCCAGTTAAGCATTTCGACGACCGTCAATTTGCACTGTTTATTTCCGGCTTGTAACCATCCTTCTCCATTAATCATTTGTGCCAGTTCGCCAACGGTTAGTCCATGCAATACAGGGATAGGATCAAGCCCGACAAACGATTCGAATCCGGCCTTCCGTAAAGGGCCATCCACATAGTCGTTGGGGTTCGGACGATCCAGCACTACAAACTCTTTCCGGTATTCGGCACACGCATCCATCAAGTAATGCATCGTACTGATGTACGTATAAAAACGGGTTCCTACATCTTGAATATCAAAAACCAACACATCAATATCGCTTATTTGAGATGCTGTAGGCCGGTTATTGTTTCCGTATACCGAAACAATTGGAATACCGGTTTTTTCATCCATGCCGTTTTCTACGTGTGCGCCTGGTTCTAACGATCCGCGAAATCCATGTTCCGGTGCAAATATTTTTTTTATATTTATTCCTTCAGCAACCAATGTATCAAGCAGATGCACCTGAGTATCCGACAGGATGGACGTCTGATTCACTACTAATCCGACTCTTTTATCTAAGAGTATTTCCTTGATTGTTTCTATACGGTCGGCGCCAAGTGTCAGATTATTACATTCCTGCGCAACAACAGAGAACATTGTTAGTAAAAAAAAAGCCAAAGGCAGTATTAAAGCAGAGTTAATATATTTATTCATAATTAATTGAATGACTTAATGAAATTGTTTATACCATTATTACAGGGCAAAGAAAAGAAAAAAACAGGCTACCTGTATCAGGCAGCCTGTTTTTTTGTTGAATACTCATCGTAAATGAGTCTAATTTGCTACTTTTATTGTCTTTTTACCATCAGTGACGATATAAATACCGCGTCCGGGCAATGTGATTTGCGCTTTCTCATCGCCGGCAATACCTTGATATACTAATGTACCTGTAATATTGTACACTTTCCATTGTTGACCTGCTGTCAGGCCGCTTACGTAAAGCGTACCACTCTGTGCATTTGCCTGTAGAGACGTAATGAATTGCGTCTCCTCAATACCGACGCCACGCGGATCCCTGAATGCTGCCACAATAGTAACATGATGCGCAGGCATCTTAAACGTACGGGTAAGTCCGGTACCTGTCAACGGAATTTCGATGCTCCGGTTATACATATTATAGGCATGTATCGCTTCGAGATCATAGCCATCTTCATGGGTAATATTCAGCGTAACCGTTTCGCCTTCCCATCCAAGGTACGGAGCATGCGATACGGAGCTGACGCTACCGCCAATATATGTGCCGATCTCAATGAAATATTGCGGCTCTTCGACCGTCAGCGTAAAGGTAAATGTAATGTTTGAAACGCTGTTTTCAACTCGGAGTTTTACTTCATAGGCACCCACCGCAAGACCTGGAGCAATATCCAATGCATTTGTAGTACTGTTCCATGTAATATGGCCGTCTCCTGAAGTCTTTGTGACGGTAATTGGCGTTGTCCCTGAAAAAGTATAGGGGGATGTAGAAGTAGCCTGATACCCTCTATTAAGAGTCAGGGAGGTAGCGCCATACATATTGGGTGGGTATGGTGTATTATCCTGTCCGCTTATGTCGATCTCTAATTCGCCATAAACAAACGAACCGTCAACTGCCGACGCCCTGACTATTACCTTGCCGTTGCTATTGGTCACGGGTACTAACAAACCTGTTGAAGAGATTGTTGCGCTACCGGTGCCGTTTGCTACAGACCAGAAAACAGCGGGATTGGTGGCGTTAGACGGCGATACGTTTGCTATCATCTGCAAGACGCCTCCGTTTGTGGTAATAGATGTAGCTCCTCCCACACCTGTAACGGTAATTCCGGTTACAAATGTTGCACCGTTCGGGGCCACATAGAGGGTAAAATAGTTCGAAGTAGCGCCATTGATTGTGACTCTCAGCTGATAAGTACCTGTCGCAACTCCGGAAGCTACATTGAGCGTCAATGTTCCGCTATTGCCCGAAATGTTGATATTGCTTGACGGATTGCCGATAGTTACGCCTGCAGGAGCGCCAAGCAATGTGACGGAATGTAAAGCAGTGACGATATTTTCCGTTGTTACAGCGTAATTGGCAGAACCTCCGGCGGTAGTTGTAATCTTGCCGTTTTGGATGCCTACGTTAACAGACTTAATCGTTGCTGAAACTAATGTGGGGAACGTAGCTGTAATCTTTCCGGTACTTGCATCAAAACTTGTTGATGTTGTTCCGGAAACGGAAAAGAAGTTAGCCGGTAAATCTGCGTATGAATATGGAGATAATGCTGTTAGCTGTATCGTTGCAGTATATGCATTACCCGATACAAATGGATTGTCATTTGGAAACCATAAAACCGTACCGGTAAACTGTGTTGTTCCGGTAATCGATGAGACAGGTGTTGCTCCTTCTACCGGAACTGTTACTCCGTTAATTGCGGAAATGGTTATCGGATCTTTTACAGTTAATGTAAAATTGTATGTCGCATCAGGCGACGTGCCATTGCTTGCAGTTAATACAACCGGATAAGATCCTTGCCCAAGTCCTGCGGCAATATCTAATGTTTCACCTGTATTATTCCAGGTAATCAGACCTCCATAGTTATTGTCAAGTGTAACAGTTACAGGATCTGTTCCCGTAATTGAAAACGCACTTGACGAAGTTGCCGTGTAGCCTGCAACCAACTCCATGGATGAAGGGCCGGTAATTCCGGGCGCTACCGGAGTGTTTGAAACCGTCAATGTGAAAGTACATGTCGCATCAGGTGTGACGCCGTTACTTGCAGTTAATGTAACCGGATAGGATCCAACAGCAAATCCCGGTTTAATTTCCAACCAGCGATTTGTGGCGTCCCATACAATATCACCTGAGTAGTCATTGTCAAGTGTAACAGTCGGCGCCGGTTCACCAGTGATAGTGTACGTTCCTGTAAAATGGCTACCTGCATAAGTATCAAGTAAATCCATGGTTGCAGGGCCGGTAATTAAAGGCGTTTGATAGGTCTTTATACCTGTACTTTCCTGTGGTAGGCCTGCATAATAATTTGTATTTTCTGCACTGCGGGCGTATACATAATACGTGGTTCCTGCGGTAAGTGAGTTAAACGTCGTTCCTGCCTGCCAGCCTGATGCCGGCGGCGTTCCGTTTGTTGTGCTAATGGCGTATTCGGCTGACTGACCGGTACTGCCTGAAACCGTTACTGCATTGACCGTAATACTGTTAACTGTCGGTACGCCATTAATCACAGGAACGCTGACTGCTGCGCCAACTCCTTTACCTATAGCGTTAACAGATACCGTGCCGGATACTGCAACAGCAGCGACTGTCCAGCCTGCCACATTAGCGGCGGGAATAGTAGCCGGTACAGTTAAATTATATGCTGCCGCATTGGCTGCTGTCGACGTACCTGTAATGGTAAGGGTTACTACATTATCATTTGTCCTGTCCGCAGTTCCGGCTGTAAATCCGGCGGGGATGCCGGCGGTTACGTCAAAATTGGCTGCGGTAATCGTACCTGCATATACCCCGCTTGCGAGCGTGTATGTGACAGTTAGCGTAGCAGATTCGCCAACATTAAAAGTGGCCGGAACCCAGGCGCCTGCGACAGTAATTGTCGGCGCTGCCTGCGTTGAAATTGCTGCACTTACCTGTGCCGTGCCTGCGTTATAATTCGTAGACGCTTGCGTACGGGCAAATACATAATAAGAGGTTCCCGCGGTAAGTGGGTTAAACGTCGTACCGGACTGCCAGCCTGATGCCGGCGGCGTTGTACTTGTACTGATAGCATACTCGACACTTTGAATGTCGGAATTATTTACCGGAATAGTAACAGCGCCTACCGTGATACTTGTATAGGTCGGCGTACCGCTGACCGCAGGCGCTCCGCTGACTGCAGCGCCATCGCCTTTAGCTACCGGGATTGTTATAGCGCCTGTGGGTATAATAGCCGTTGAAACGCCTGTTACATTACCGGCAGGAATTGCCGGAATAGTAAGCGTGGCTCCCGCAGCATCATAAGTAGTTGGCGTACCCGTAATTGGAACAGTCACGACGGTATTGTTTGTCCGCGTTGCTGCACCTGCCGATAGTCCTGCCGGTAAACCGGAAACAATGAAATCTACAGGGATAATCGGATCTTCATATACTCCGTTTGTAATCGTAAATAATATGCTTCCGTTGACCGGTTGGTCCACTTTAAGGCCTGTAAGTCCTGTGCTTGTAACAGCAATTGTAGGCGCGGCCGTTACTGTAAAGGTCGCATTGACTGTAACTGCCGGAGCATTACTGTTAATGGTAATAATTGCGGTATGTATACCTGCAGCTATTCCAGTAACCGGTTGAACTGTAAACGTTGCAGTTGAGCCAGCTGCTATGGTTGTTGCTGAAAGTGTTCCTAACGTAAAGTTTGTAGAAGAGGAGGAAACTGCAAGTGTTGTGATTTGAGTAGTTCCGGTGTTAGTTATCGTTACTGTCTGTGCCGCCGGCGGACTGCTGTATCCTACCGCCAGCGTACCAAAAGGCATAAGTGATGAAGCGCTGATTGTCGTAGAGCCACTTCCTCCTCCGCCGCCTCCTGAACCGGCGCCGGAACCTAAACCTGTTCCGCCAGTTGAATTAAAGGTAGCAGGAGGTTCCATTATGGTTATATTACCGGCTGCTCCTCCGAGGCCGTTGTTACCGGCGCCACCGCCGCCGCCAACGCCTGCGCCACCGCCGCCGTTGCCTGCGCCATTATTGGAAGAATGACCGCCTTGAACAGTAACAGTGCCGTCATTTATTTCTATTGCATTAGTGGAGCCGCCGCCGCTGCCGTTGCCGCCGCCGCCGCCGCCGCCGATACCTGCGCCGCCGCCGCCATTGTTCGATCCGCCGCCGTTGCCGCCTTTGGCTGTAACTACACCGCCGTTGATGATTATAGAACCGTGAGCGCCGCCGCCCCAATTGCCGCCGCCGCCGCCGCCGCCGCCGCCGCCGCCGATACCTGCGCCGCCGCCACTGTTGTTCTGTCCACCCTGTCCGCCGGTGGCTTCGATTATTCCACTGTTGATAACAATTTGGCCGCTACCGGAAGCGGTACCGTTAACGCCGTTGCTGCCGATACCTGCGCCGCCGCCGTAGCTACTGCTATTGCTACCTCCTTTGGCAATCAGTTTTCCTGTACCGTCGCCAACGCCGTCTTCGATAATCAGCGTCGCCCCTTCCGGAACTAATATACCGGCATACGCTGTGTTTCCCGAAACGCCACTTGTCAGCGAATTGGAGCCAACAAGTTTCAGGGTAACAACTGAGGTGCCTTGAATTGAAAATGCACAATTGTTTGTGCTTGTAATGTCCACATTGGTGAGTGTAATGGTTCCATTATAACCCGTACTAACAACAATCCTGTTGGCTGTTGTTGAACCATTACCGGTAATGGTATGAGATTCGGTACCAGCAGGTATTGTTACATTGCCGCTATTTATGTCGTAATTAGCGGCTCTAAGCCCCATTGCGACGCACATCAGGCCGCAGATCAAAAGAAAGTAAATTTTTCTCATAGTGTAATTATTTATGTTAATTATATTGTTTTTGATAAGTTTCGATATGTAATTGATATGTTTTTTTACCTATTTATATTATAAAATATTTTAATAAATTTCTTTCGTCCTTAATTATAAAAATAAATAGCGCCTTTATTACAGGCTATTCTAAATAGCTTATTTTTGCATTTAGCGCCCAAAAACATGATATACCAAATGGGTGTTTTGAAATATGTTTATAAAAAATCAACATGTTTGCTTACATTAATATAATGAAATCATGGCTGCAAATATAATAATATTATCAATAAAATCTATCCGTTCATAGAAAAAATTTATGAAGCTTTATTTTTTAAGTTTTTTTTAACACTTAAAGGATTTGTTTCAAAAGAAAACACTTATCTTAAATGCACACACCTTCATTAACATTTATTAACCACAAAAAAAAAGAAAGAGTATATAAAAAAGAAAATAAAAAATTACCTTTGCGCCAATTTTAAAAAAATAATGTTTCACTATTAAAAAAATCAAAAAACCTAATGAAGTTTAAATTATTTAGTTCAATTTTGGCGCTGGTATTTGTATTCAGCGCGTGTACGAACTTGCTCGACGATGAGTCGGCGGGTGGTATTGATGGCGGTCAGGCAGTTGAGAAAGTAACTACGACGGTTATCAGTAAAGAAGTGTTTGAGATGTCAGGTGATGGAGTGGTTGCTAACGGCAATAAAAAAGTCACGCAAATTACCGATGACATTAAGTTTGAAAACACAAACAAGTCTTATGATCTCTATTTCAGCCCTAATGTCGGGCCGGGTACATTCACGCTGTATCTTAAAAAAGGAGGCAATTATTATGAACTTACATATAACACCGGACTGTGTGCAGGCGAAGTTTTTTCGTTTGGTATGAGTGAAGTATCCATTCTTAAATATGGCGCGTTTGCAGCTCCGTACAGCGCTCCAATTAATGTAATCGTTTCGTTCCAAGGTTTCTATGGCTTTGGAATTGGAGTTTATGGTATTGAAGTTGAAATCGCCAAAGGCGAAAACAAAGAGATAGACATTGACTGGGATGCAGTTTACGATGCTTATGTCGAAAAGTATGCGCTTTATGCTGATGCATATCCCTCAATTATTGGTCAATTCCGTTGGGTTGATGCAACAAACGTAGAAGGCTGGCAGTCAAGCGGAATTATTTCCGAATTTTTTGAAGGCGCGACGCCAACTATTACTCTCAACTGGGATATGCTGGAGCAGTACTGCGAAGCTGGTGGAACCTTGGTTATTTGCTTAGAACCGGAAGGTAACTTAAAAAAGATTGAACCTGTAATTGCAAATGTTACTTTTGCTTATTATAAAATGATAGATGATATTCCTCGGGTATTTTACTTCGACATTAAGGATAAGGTTTTTACAATCGGTGCAAATGCTGATATAGACTGGACTTGGGTTCTAAATAAATATGAAGAACTATATGCCGAAAGCGTTATTTCTCTTCCCGAAGATATAGTATGGCGCTCAAGCGGTCAACCGGCACAATTTTTTCCCGGTGAGAACCCTGGTGCAATACTTTTGACAGAGAGTATGTTTATGTCAGGTACTACAACGATTTGCTTTAACCCGGGTTATGTAATAGCAGAACCTGTTATCGAACCGGTTGTAGTTAACCTTGGTTTTATAGGTTATTACATGAACAATGACAAAGTATTGAGCACATCGTTCTATTGGCAGAATCTCGAAGAAGGCCAATGTGTTGATTGGAATGCTGTTGACGCAGCGTATGCAGAATGGATTGCAAAAGGCGGACTTGAGCCTAACAGAGAAAACGGTTGGAAAACAAGCGGCTATGCTCCTCTTTATTTTGATGATTATGAAAGCATTTGTCAAGACTTTTTCACACCGGCTCAACTTGAATCATATTATCTTTCGTATTATGTGAATCCCGGATATGTAATTAAGGAACAGATCGAAAAAGTTGAACTTGTTTTTGCAAGTGCAAAAGTGACTTCTTATAGCACGAACCTTCAAAACGCAAACAACGGTAATCTTAAATTTACAGTTACTGTTACCATGTCTGATGGTTCAACGTATGATGTGGATCATGCAGAAAAAGTAAGCGGTGGTCAAAAAGGAAATAAAACCTTTAACTATGGCGATTACAGCGTTAAAGCAGTTTGGAACGACAACAATAACGTTACTTCAGTAGAAGTATTATAATTAAGTAACAATTGTTGCAAATAAAAAAAGACCGTGGCTTCAATGCCCACGGTCTTTTTTTTGACTTATTTTATACTATCTGTTTTTGGGGATGGCGATGACTTCCGGAGGGTTAGTATGGAATATTGCTCCCTGCCGGAGTGTAACGGCTCCATCATCATACGTAGTAAAGAACCAAAAATCCGAATCTTCGCTGGTAAGCTCGAAAGTATATCTTTGATTGTTTTGAAAATTAAAAAGGGTACTGTAATTTTTCCATATACCTGTCTCAGCATATTTTCTCTGATGGGATCCGGAAATAATCGTTATATAATCGGAAACGCCTTCCGAATAGCCGAAGTTAAAGGCAGCTAATTCGGAACCGTCGGTCGTAAATACACCTAACTGCGTAATTCTTGAAGTATTAAAATTTTTTCTAAACCGTACCTGCGCTTGTTGCAGCACGCCTGACTGAAAAACATCTATAATATGTGTAACACCGGAACCGCTAACGGTAATTGTTCCGGTTCGCGGCGAAGCGCTTGTATTTGCCTGAACATTTACTGTGATTGCGGCATTGTTGGAGCCGGAAGTCCGAGAAACAGTAAACCATGTTGAGGCGCCTCGGCTGATTGTCCAATCGACGTTGGAGGTAATGGTGAAAGTGTTTGATTGACTGTTGTTTGTAAAATTCAACGAGTAATCTGATACCTCCAGGTTTTGATTCCCTGCCTGTGTCACATTGATGGTTAGATCGGTTACCTCATCAGCGCCTTTTACTATAATGGCGCCTGTCCGCGAAAAACCTGCATTGGCAGAGGCAGTAACTGTAACCGAACCGTTGTCAGCGCCTGAATCCGGAGAAACTGTAAGCCAGTCTGTCGCGCTGCTGCTTACCGTCCAGGTTGTATTTGAAGTGATATTGAGCGTAATCGACGAATCGGATGACGCAAAAGAAATTGAATCGGAAGGCGATATCGATAAATTTGGCATAGATTTTTGTATTATCGTTAATGTAACAGGATCAGCCGCTCCGGCTGTAACGCTGATAGCTGCGCTTCTCTCCTGTATTCCGTTATTTTTTTCATTGACCTTAATAATAAGGTCATTATTGTTTTTCGAGCAATCCAACCATGACGCACTTGAAGCGTAATCCCAGCCGTTTGTTGAAGTAGTAGTAATGGTAACTGTCTTTTCGCCGGTTTCGTCCGATGCGAAAGTAAGCGATGTCGGACTGATTGAAAGCGATATTTTAGCATCTTGTTTTATCATAATATTAACGGATGTCGCTGTTCCTGCAGTAATAGTTATTGTACCTGTTCGCGCTGCGCCTGTATCGGAATAAGGTTCAACTTTAACTGCTAAAAGATTAGCGCCTTGTCGGGTTGCAACGATCCATGACGGATCGGATACGTTATACTCCCAACCGGAGGCGTCTGTTGTGATTGTCACTGTTTTTTGATCAGTTTCATTGGCGCTAAATGTAAGTGTCGTCTCACTCACTGATAAAGTGTTCGGATCTTTTTTGCACGACACAAATAATAATAATGTACACGAAATAATCGCGGCCATTACGACAAAAAAATAAGGTTTAATTCTTGTAAGTAGCATGTGATAAATAATAAATTGTTTAATATAATTGACGAAAATATAAAAAGGGAAAAGCAGAAAAAATATTATGATGTTTGAATAACAAAAGCCATCCTGTTCGGATAGCCTTTGTTTGGAGGGGTGTAGAATGGGATTCGAACCCACGACCCTTGGAACCACAATCCAATGCTCTAACCAACTGAGCTATCAACACCATATACAAAATCGCTGCAAAGATAGGGAAAATAATTGAATCCTGAAATAAATTCAGGAGAAAATTGAGAACGGACACAGGTTCGCCCCTACAGTCTTCCATCCACCCACTCCCTGTTCAATACCGCTTTTACATCAAAAATCACGGTATTGCTCCGGTGATATTTTTCAAAATCCAATGCCAAAAATTCATTATGCGCAACTGCAAGAATCAGGGCTGCATACTTTTTTTCAAGATCAAGTTTTTTTATCAGGTCTATGTCAAATTCCGTCTTTACTTCTTCCGCATTGGCCAAAGGGTCGAAGACGTCAACGTTTATTTCAAAATCGCAAAGTTCGTTATACACATCCACTATTTTTGTATTTCTGGTATCCGGACAGTTCTCTTTAAAAGTGAAACCTAAAATCAGTACGTGAGCGCCCTTGACCGGATGGCCTTTTTGAATCATCAACTTAATTACTTTATTGGCAATAAAAGGGGCTGTACTGTTATTTACATACCTTCCCGACAAAATCACTTGCGGTTTATATCCTAACGATTCGGCTTTACTTGCTAAATAGTATGGATCAACGCTGATGCAATGTCCGCCCACAAGACCGGGATAGTATTTTTGAAAATTCCATTTCGTTCCGGCAGCCTCAAGCACATCGTGCGTATCTATTCCCATCCTGTCGAATATCAATGCCAACTCATTTGCAAATGAGATATTTACGTCACGCTGTGTATTTTCAATGATTTTAGACGCTTCGGCAACCTTGATCGACGGCGCTTTATGCGTTCCCGCCTCGATAATGGAAGCATAAAGCGCGTCTATCTTGTCCGCTATTTCGGGTGTAGAGCCTGAGGTTACCTTTTTGATTTTAGTGAGCGTATTTATTTTATCTCCCGGATTGATGCGCTCGGGACTGTAACCCACATAAAAATCTTCGTTATATTTCAACCCCGACACCCGCTCAACGACCGGAACACAATCTTCTTCGGTACATCCCGGATAGGTGGTTGACTCATAAATAACAATATTTCCTTTGGATATAACCCGTCCAATCATCTCTGAGGCATTGATCAGATGAGTTAAATCGGGAGCATTGTTTTTGTCTACCGGCGTTGGGACTGTGACAATATATATATTACATGCTTTTAAATCATCTTCTTGCGAAGTGAATACAAGGCCTTTCATGCCGGCGGAAGTCTTTGCAAGATGCATGGCATATTGCATTTCTTCCAAATCAGCCTCTTGTGTTGAGTCTATGCCTTCGCACAACGCTGCTACACGCGCCACATTCGTATCGTATCCTGCCACAGGATATTTCTTTCCGAATGTAATTGCCAAAGGCAGTCCAACGTATCCAAGTCCGATAATTGCTATTTTCATAAAATAATAACTGACTTTTTTTAGTTTTGATTTACGATTTCTAACTACACTTTACTAACTAAATGGGCGACCGCAAGGGTGCGCCCCTACAATTATTAACCACTAATCGTTAACCGTTTTTTTTACCATTTCGCAATTGCCGCCACAATCTTGACTGCTGTTTTAATGACGGATTGGATGGAGCCAAGCGCTTTG
>Ga0082212_10010954_pt1 | contig 11540 bp, 7 predicted proteins | sample TergutNt197P3_FD_71548 | JGI IMG/M metagenome (GOLD analysis project Ga0082212, IMG submission 71548) | Neocapritermes taracua P3 segment gut microbial communities from Petit-Saut dam, French Guiana - Nt197 P3 | ecosystem: Host-associated > Arthropoda: Insects > Digestive system > Gut ... | reverse complement strand
TTCTTACTATTTCAGGGGGGCAAGCCCGGAAAAGAGGAACCTTGTAAATTATTTTATAATGGGCTAACTAATCGGATATTTCGAATAATCCGTAAATACAGTTTCCAAATTCGTCTGTAAAAGAAAGGGTGTAAAACCCTACATCCCAATTACTAATGTCTATTAGCAATTCTCTTTCAGCAACAGGATCAACGATATTGAAGTAAACTTCTTCTCCAAAATCATCTACTACATCTATACAAATACTACTTAAGGAAACTAAGTAATGAATAGTAATCAACGACGAAGTTTTAGTTACCTCAAAAGGACAGGTATATGATCGCATCTTACCAATCGCAAAAAGTCCATGCAGATAAACGGTTTCCTCGTCACGAGAGATTGTTTCTTGGCTAACAGTCGATTCCGAAGCCAATAAAACGGGGGGGCAGAATAATTCGCTAGCGAATATTCCCAACAAGCTAATGAATAAAAAAATCTTTCTCATGTTTGTAAAAATTATGTTAATAAATTCTTAAAATTACGTCACAAAAGTAGGGGATAAATCAAATGAAAACTAAGCATGAAAGTCGTTTGAAAGTTTTTTTATAAAAATAAACAAGAAAAATAACTGATAATTAATCGTTTGTATTCTTATTTGAAAGGCTGCAGAAAGATTTTTCTTATTTTATCTTCATCAAATCTAAGTTTTTTCAAGATTTTTTTTTATCTTTGCAAAACTAAATAGATAATTAAAATGAAAAAATCATTCATTCTTTTCTGCATTTTTTCCATAGGACTGGTTTGTGTACAAGCTCAAGACATGGAAAATCCCGTGAATACTTTAGCGGCTTATGCCATTCAGGACACAACGCAAGGATGGAAACATTCGGGTATTGTTGGCATCACTTTCGGACAAACATCCCTGAGCAACTGGGTGGCCGGAGGCGATAACACCGTTTCCGGTAATTTTATCCTCAACGCTTCTGCCAATTATCTAAAAGGCAAATGGTTTTGGGATAACAACTTATTAATGGAATACGGCATGATTTATTCTTCCGCTTTCGATTGGCAAAAAGCGGCGGATCAAATCAATTTCAAATCCATTACGGGCCGGAGTTTCAGCAATAAATGGTCGGCTTCTTTTCTCTTTAATTTCCATACACAATTCTCCAAAGGATACCAATATCCGGACACCGAACATTACATTTCTGCTTTCATGGCGCCGGCTTATGCAGATGCTGCCCTGGGGGTTACGTATAAACCCAATGCAAATTATCATGTGTTTATTTCTCCTGTGGCGGAACGGGCTATTCTCGTTTTAAATGACTCGCTGTCTAATCTTGGCGCTTTCGGCGTTGATCCCGGGGAAAAAATCAAATGGCAAACAGGTTTTTACGTGACTGCGAGCGCCAATCAAACCGCGGGTAATCTAAACATTATTTCCACCTTGGATTTATTCAAGCCCTACAATAAAAATTTCGGCAAGATTGATGTGAATTGGAATTTATTGTTCAACTACAAAATCAATAAATTGTTGACTGCCACGCTCAATACAACGCTTCGTTATTATGATGCTGAAATCCGTAAAGTTCAATTTAAGGAAATTCTGGGCTTGTGTCTGACTTATACGTTTTGATTCCTTTTAAATTTATCAAACAACTTACGAAAAGTCCGCGCTTCACGTTTATAGACCACACCCACGCCCTGAGTCGTCGGTGCCTGTTCGTAATAGCGGTTATTCGTTGCGTTGTAGGCTTTCATCACCAAATTGCCGGAAGGAATCAATTTATATTCAATCTCGAAATCACCGGTAAAGTTATTCGTATGACCGATACGGTTATGATAGCCTATCGCGCCGTTAATCATCAAACGATCGTTGAGCATGGAGCCGCTCACGTTGATAGCCACATCGTTCAATCCGGTAATATCCGTACCAATCGACCATTTATCGTGCATTACTTTTGCTAATAATCTATTCAATCCGCCATTGGTAAGCGCCGATAACGAATTGACTAAATAGGGATTATTTACATTCTGCAGATTGTTGGAAGCCGGCATAAACGTTCCGAAAGCCAACAGACCGGCAATCTGTTTAATTTTCATATCGTCGGTATAAATCAAACCATCCATTTTCCGTTGGATGTTGTCCGGTTCGGTGGGCAGCAGAATATCGTATTCCAAAGCCATCCGTTCGACATCTCCCGTAGCGGTAAGCGAACACGTAACAGGCACTTTGGTATTTACCAGACCGATATTTCTGAAACTTGGATCTAATGCGCTTAAGTCGGCGCGCAGATTATACAGCGCTGTCAGACTGAAAGTAGTTGCCATCGGATCGCCATGGAAAATCAACTGTCCGCCTTCCTGAACAGTAAATGTTTTTTTGGCAATATTGGCCAAAGAAACCGTCAGATTGCCGGAAGTAATTTCGTAATCGCCCAACACACTCACAGCATCAGTAGTCCAATCGTAAGCAAGTTTCACCCTTCCATTCCCGTTTACGTGCACCACATCGTTGGTTGCCGGATTTAAAACCGCTCCAATCGTCAAGCCCGGGTCGAACCACAGCGAAACATTGAATTTCAGCGGTATAGCAAAGAGATCTTCTTCCGGTTGAGAGCTACGGTTGACCGTTTGTTGCGTTTCTTCCGGATCAGTATTGATGTAAGTAACCATATTGTAACGTGCGGCAGTGCTTGCCTCCGGAGGTATATTGACCGTAATCCGAACATTGTTGGAATGCGTAATATCGCCGGAAACCACCCAATCTTTATTCATTTTTTTCACCGTCAACAAACCGTTGGTGCGCAAACTTCCGTAAAACAGACTATCCACTTGCCGCTCGTTGTCGAGAACCAGAAAATCGCTTAAACTCAGGTTGATATTGGGATTGAAGTCGGAAAACCGGTTGTGTGTAATCGTTCCCGTAGCCGTTAAGGTATGCTTGTTGGCGTCGAGAACAGTAAACTTTTTCAGTTCAATACTATTGGAATTGAAAGAGATAGAATCGTTGATTGCATACAGGCAGTTTAATGGAGTAATCCCCACTTGCGCATTTTTCGCCCGGACAATTCCGCTGATTGCCGGATTGGAAAATTTGCCGGCAATGTTCACATCGGCTCCCAGGTTGCCGGCTAATCCGTACAGGCTTCCTTCCATCATTTTTTGAAACAAGGATAATTCAATGTCTTGAATGTTGGCTTGCAGGGAAATACTGTCTTTATCCGGCAATACAAAACCCGTAATAGTCGATAAGGTTTGATTTTCCCGATCTAAAGTCGCCCGCAAGCCCAGTCCATTGTATTGAGTGCTCCAGCCGGAGTTTACTTTCAAATCACCCACCGGATTATCGTCGAATGTGATTTGATTGACGGCAAAATCCCTTGTAAACACAAGCGGCGTGGATAAAAGCCGCCGGGCTGTAATTCGTCCATCGACAATGCCCGATAGCGGAATGTCGGTTTTAACCGCCCCAAAGAGGGTAGATAATTGGAATTGCGAAATATCTATTGTCAAACTGTCGGTTTCAAAAGCTGAAATCACACCGTCCAAGCGGATATATTCTTTGGGATTATCGGCATAATCTAATTGCAGATTATAAAAGGTGTATTGTCCGTCCCTGACTTCCATACGAGCCGGATTGAAATCGAAAAATGTTTCATTCAGTACCCATACAGTAGGATTGAACCGGATATTCATATCGGGAATGATACTGCCTTTTTTCGGAATGAACTCCACTTCGGCGTCAATGCTGCCGTCTATATCGTAATTGACCGATTTATTGTCCACATTGAGAATCACCGCCAAATTATTCTCCCGATTGGAAAGCAAAAGACTTAACTGCAAGGTGTCCGTTTCCATAAAACGGGTATAGGCGCTTGCCGACAGTTGCATGGTTTGACCATCGTAATTGTATTTGCCCATAATCAACGCCGAGTCAGGCATTTCACGGGGCAAGTCCAGCAAATCGGAGAGGGAGCTGATATGATTCATTCCCACGCGGAAATCGAAATTTTCGGTAAATAAATCTCTCTTTTTTAGATCAATTTTATTGGAGGAAAAGAATATCGGGAAGTTTTCCCGCGCTGCTTCCAATAGACCGGTGTAGGTGAAATTCCCTTTTGCCTGTACATTTGCAATTCGAGAATTGATATTCAACACTTTGCTGTTCCGGTCGGTAGCGGCATACATCAAACTGAGATGCGGTTCGCGGAAAGAACCTTTATTGGTCGTCAACGAGAGATTATCGACGGATAGAGCGATTTTCATTTTTTCAGGATCAAATCCCCGTATGTCCGCCCGAATTTGTCCTGTTAAAAAGACATTTCTATAATCAGGCAGTAAATAGAGCGTGTCTATATAAATGTTATTTAAATCGGCATCCAGGTTTAGTCCCGGATTGTTTTTGTTGATATCGGCATAAGCATTGAGTTCAAACGGGAGATTGGGATCGTCGGAACAGATATTCAACTCTATGCTATCGCCATGGCAGGCGGCATTGGCAAAAATTTGGCTATACGAATAACCGTTAAAATCGAAACGATCGATGCTAAGGTTAGCCTTAATATTCATTAGTCCGGAAACCGGAATTTCCCCTTGTGCCTGCAATTGCCATCCGGCTAAACCATAAATGCTGTCCTGCAAAAAAGCGCCGACATCGAATTGTTCGGATTGCAGAAAAGCGTCGAAACGGAGTTCTTCCGACCGGAAATCGTAACCTCCTGTGCTTTCGAATTGAATAGCGCCCCGGTCGCTATCGGCGGTCATATCTAATTTCAAGCGGGGCAATGTTCCCTGCACATTTCCGTTCAAAGTGATAGCGCCCGGATGAACCGGGAATTCCTGTTCCAAATGCTCCGAAGTCCATTGCAACAGTTGGTTTACTATATAGGCGTCCATCGACAGAGGATGCATCCGAAGTTGAATAGGAGTTTCCTGCCAATGCTCGTAATCGGCCATTGATCCTTGGATATTTAAATGGATATGTTTCCCATAATCCACTTGAAAATGAGTAAGATCGATTCGAGGCAATGCTCCATTGATTTCTCCCGAAAGCCTTAAATCTTCCGGAAAATCCGCCAGGGCGGGATAAAACATTTTCAGGTCGGGAAGATGAATATTGGTTTGATTCCAGGATAAACTCAAAGCAGTCGAATCATAACAGACTTTGGAAATCGAGAATTGGGACTTCGGCAACAGGAGTTTGACGTCTGACAACAGGTATTTTTCTCCCTCAGCTTGCATAATCGCCTGTAAGTGCTTAACATTCAATCCACTTTTTTCGGCAAAAGATAAAGACTGAAGCCGGATATCCAAATGCTCGGCATTCAATGAATGAATATCCATTTCCGAATGGATGCGCGTTAAACGGATGTGATTGAAATCGAACAGGCTATCCGGCAAAACCGGTTCGGAAAGAACATCATAAGATATTTGCCCTTTATTCAAACGAAGATCGTGTATCCGAATAGACAGGTCGAACGAAGTCGTATCCGGCGATTCCGAAGTAAAGGCATCGATCAGAAATTGGAAATTAAAATCGCTGTCCAAACTGTCTTTTTTCAGATGAATCTCAAAATCATTCAGATGAATGGATGTTATCAGGAGTTGTTTATGGAGCAAACGCAGCAAATCGAATCCGGCAGATAGTTTTCCGGCATAAAGCAGCGTATCTCCCTGCAAATCGCCGGCATACACTTCTTCCAATTGCAAGTGATTGAATGGACGGAAACGCAGACTGCCAATACTCAGTTGATCCTGCGTTTTTTTCATCACTTCCCGCAAAGCCGCATCTTTGATTTTCTGCTGAACCGGCGGAAGCCATAACAACAAATACGCCAACAGTAGCAGGATGACCGGCGTTGCAATCAGGATAAGTAATATGCGAACGAACTTTTTGATATACTTTCAGAATTTATGAGCAAAAATAAGCATTATCCTGTAAGTAATATCAATTTATTTGTTTTTTTTCCACAACCCCGCCCCCTTAATCTTCAACTTATCCGGATCAAATTCCGGCTCCTTCACTCCGGAACGAAGCTGTTTTTCATAATCCCGCAAAGCAACAATTGCCGGACGCTGAAGGATGAGGATAGCAATAATATTGATCCAAGCCATCAAGCCGATGCCTATATCTCCTAAATCCCACGCCATGTCCATCGAATTAATCGCCGTCAGAAAAGTGGCGGACATCATGGTTATCCGCAATCCGTTTAGCCAGGGTTTGGAATTGCGCCCTCTCAGCAGGTAGAGCATATTGGTTTCCGCCTGAAAATAGTAGCTGACGATGGTAGTAAATGCGAAGAAAAAGAGCGAAATGGCTACAAATCCTTTCCCGAAGATGGGGAAAACGCTTTCTATCGCCATTTGTGTAAATATTGGACCGCCTTTCTCGACAACTCCCTGCATCATCTCGTTTCCCTGCACAATAACTGCTCCGGACGAATCATAGACGTTATACATTCCCGTAATCAGAATCATCAAAGCCGTGGCGGTGCAGACAAACAATGTATCAATATAGACCGAAAAGGTTTGCACAAATCCCTGTTTTACGGGATGTGATACTTCGGCAGCGGCGGCGGCGTGGGGACCTGTTCCCTGCCCGGCTTCATTGGAGTAAATGCCTCGTTTCACCCCCATCATCACAGCGGATCCAACGATTCCACCCATTGCGGGACCTATTCCCATCGCGCTTTTGCAGATCAGGGCAAGCAACCCCGGTATCTGCCGGAAATCAATAATCAGGATAATCAGCGTTATGGCTAAGTAACTGACGGTCATAAATGGAATCACCAATTGGGCGAAGTTAGCAATGCGTTTCACTCCGCCGAAGATAATCAATCCCAGCAAGAGCACTACGATGGCGGCGGTAATGGTGGTATTCAAGCCAAAGGCTATCTGAAAGGAATCGACTATGGCATTGGATTGGACGCCGGGAATGAGAATGCCCAATGCCAAAACGGTAACAAGGGCGAAGAGTACGGCATACCAGCGAACATTCAATCCTTTTTCGATGTAATAAGCCGGACCTCCACGGTAATGTCCTTCGACTTTTTCCTTGTAAATCTGTCCAAGAGTCGATTCGACATAAGCCGTGCCTGCTCCCAGAAAGGCGATAATCCACATCCAGAATACAGCGCCGGGACCTCCGAGTGCAATGGCGGTGGCTACTCCTGCAATATTTCCGGTTCCAATCCTGCCGGACAAAGCCATCGAGAAAGCCTGAAAGGAAGATACGCCGGTTTTGGACGATTTTCCGCCCAGCAACAATTTTACCATCGAGCCTATCCGGCGCAACTGTACGAACCGCGTGCGGAATGAAAACCAAAGTCCTGCGCCAAGGCATAGAAAAACCAGCGCAGGACTCCATACTATATTCATTATCAGGGTAATTATCTCTCCAAAAGTCATCCGGCTTACCTTTTTTAGTAAATATGCGAATTGAACACTCTCAGATTATCATCCCATCCAAGGTCGTTGACGCGATTGGCTCTCGTTGATCGCCCGAAGGGTATCAATACAGATATTCACATCGTCCACTAACTGGAAATCGAACATGCCGACACAAATAAAGTCTGCACCGTTATCAAAAGCCCAGCGGAAACCGTCGGCAGGCTCGATAGCTCCGGCGGCTAATACCTTGAATCCCATCACGGGCACCGTTGTATTTTTGACAAACTCAGCCGTTCGTTCCGGGAATCCGCAAAAAATGTTTTGATGGTATTTGTTGTGATCGAGGTTCGTAGGACCGTCCTGTTCAAAGGGAACACGATTCTCACGCGGATGGGCTGACCAGTACTGATCGTGATGCATTGTTTTCATGTAATAATCAGGAATAATGCCCTGCTCTTCACATGCAATCAGCGAATCAACGGTGTGAGCGCCCAAACCTGCCGTAAATCCTTCTTCTTTTATTTTGTCGAGCAAGCGCCCGATACGGTCCACATGCTGGTCGCGCGTCATCCAATCCACCCAGTTCCCCTGTATCTGGATAATATCCACTCCGAAGTCTATCGCCCCATACAGCGCATCAAACAAGGTGGATTCATCATTCACATCGGCAGATATCTGCGTAATAACCTTTATCTTACTGCCTGTTGCTTTCTTGTATTTGCGCAGCAGTTCGTTGGAGGCAAAACCAATATTGATGGCATTAATACCTGCTGCTTCGCCCAGTATAAGTGTTTCATATACTTTACGTTCATTATTGTAGGCTTTGAACAGCTGGTCGGTATAAAGCAGGTCGCGCCCATGCGACCATCCGCCTATCAGGTTACCGCCCATCACCAAACGGCTTATTTCGTGTTCCTTTATTTTACCTCGCGGCAATTCACCGTTCAATTCTGCCAAGTCTTTCCGGTTCAGTTGGATAGTAGCGCTGCTCATCACATCTATTCCATAGCGGCGGCTGTTCTCGTAAGCGCCCCAACCCATCAAACCCAGCGCCGGAATAGATACCAGATTTTTGAGCGCCTGACGCCGCGACTGGATGCTATCGTCCGAATCGGCAACAGCGGCAACTTTCGCTTTCTTCGATGCTTTCCGGTTGCATAACCACTTTTCCAGACTGTAGCCCGTATGCGGATAAACGGCAAACAAGACCAGCGCGATGGCTTCTATCAATAAGTAATCCACAATGTATAAATGACTTTCGCCCGAACTCATGAGGAGGGAAAACCCAAACGGGGGATAAGCAAAATAATAGAGCGTCAACAACAGCGCCCCGCCCACAGCGGCAATCCGGGTGAAACAGCCAAGAAACAGTCCCAGCCCAATCAGAATAAGACCGATGATATTCACCCAATCTACCACTCCGATGACCGGTGAGGCGGCTATCCAATGGTAAAAGGGAGAGAAAACGCCCGTTGTATTTGCCAGATAGGATTGCGACGACCAGCTCTCAGCTGCAATCTTTGCAATGCCCTCGTAGAGAAAATGCCAGCCGATAGCCATGCGTAATATGCTAAACACTGCACTTTCCCATTTTTGTAATTTTGATGATAAATTTTTGTTCATTGAATTAAATATAAGATTGACTGCAAACTTACAGGAAAAAATGAAATTTTCCAACTGTATTGAATGAAAAAACGTTTTTTACAGCGAAAAATGTTATAATTGCAGGATAATTTCTTCCAAATTGCGTTTAGGAACATGATGTATATCCTGTGCGTCGCGCCAATATTTGACATCGCCGTCAGCCATCGGATCGATGACTACGGTTTCGGCAGGTTTGCCCAGTGCGATGACTTGTACGATGGAATATTGTTCCGGTACTCCCAGCGCATTGCGAAGCGTATCGCGATTGACTGCACCGATGATACAGCCGCCGTAACCTTTTTCCACAGCTGTCAGCAACAGAGCCAACGACACGATTCCATGGTCGCAAAAATAGTTTTTGGATATTGTGTCGTCGTTCAATAACACAATGTAAGCTGCCGGTCGTTCCCCTTCTTGAGGTCCTCCCCAATCGGCAAGGTATCCCGCCCATGCTAAGGACGGGAATATGCGTGCATTCATTTCCGGTGTATTCGACAATACATAACGGAGCGATTGCGTATTTCGCCCGGAGGGAGTCAGGCGGGCATTATCGACCATTTCACGTAAATCGCTTTCCGGAACAGTTATATGCTGGTAGAAGCGCCGGAAACTTCTGTTTTTCTTAATTAATTCCGAAATCACAAGTGTATAATTATTTGAGAATGCAAAAATATTAAATTTACTTTAAAAAATGATTATCTTTGTTCCAAATTATTAATAAACAGATTGAATTATGATAAACCGTCGTCGTTTTATCCGTAATACTTCCCTGGCAGTTTCCGGAGTTATGCTTGGGAGTTGCCATTTATCCGGAGCTTCGCCTGCAAAGAGGCAAACAATAAATCCGGTTACCGAAAAAGCAAAAAACGCCCTGTTAGCCATGCAGCGGGCGTCGTGGGAACAGGGAACTGCCATACAGGCGATGATTGAATGTGCCGATTACGATATGCTTCGTTTATTGGTAAACGCGGCTATAGTCAGGCAAACCCGCGATGGCCGAACCAGTATGCTCGGATCAAACAATAATGTTACAGACCCTGTGGCGGCCGGATACGGAATTTTGAAATGCCATGAGTTGTTTGGCGATGAAAATTATAAACAGGCCGCAGACCGGCTTTACAACTACTGTATAAACGCAGCGCCGCGAAATGAAGCCGGAACTGTATATCATTTAAATAATCGCAGGGAAATCTGGAGCGATTCTGTCTATATGCTTCCTCCGTTTCTTGCCGCATACGGGGATTACGACGAATGTTTGAAACAGATTCGCGGATATCGCGCCTGCTTGTGGAATACGGAAAAAAAACTGTTTTCCCACCGATGGAGCGACGATGAAAACAGTTTCATCAATGCCCGGTTTTGGGGTGGGGGCAATGGCTGGGCGGCGGCGGCATTTGCCATCACCTATGAGTTGTTGCCTGCCGACCGGCAAGATTATAAGACCGAAATTGCGTCATACCTCACCGAATTGCTTGAAGGATTACAGACCAACTTGCGTCCGGATGGATTATTCAATGATTTTGTAGGAGAACCGGATTCTTTTGTGGAAACAAACCTTTCACAAATGGCTGCTTTTGCGATATTCAAAAGTATAAAAACCGGCGCAATTGATGCAAAGTATTTGGAATTTGCAAAAAAAATGAAAGCGGGAGCGCTGTCAAAAGTGGATGAATACGGTTATGTGCAGGGAGCGGCAGGATCGCCGTCTTTCAATTCGCCGGGAACCTCAACCGAAGCGCAGGCTTTTTTGTTGATGATGCTGGCGGCGGAAGAAAAGTTGATTTAAGAAAAGGCTCGTTTTATCTTATCCGCATCGGTAAGCAACAGTCCGTATTCTTCATCCGGCCGGCTCAATTTTTCGTTCCGGTATAACATTGAACTTGAGAATCGGCTCCGGAAAGTGCCATGCAATTCTTTTGCTCCTGTATTTTTTATTAATTCCCGAATATTTTCCGGCGTAATTCCCGAACCAGGCATGATGGTTATTCGTTCTCTCGCTTTCTCAATCAACTTGCGGATAATTTCGGCGCCGTCAATAGCGGTATCATAACCGCCTGAAGTTAAGATTCGTTCACAGCCGAGTTCGATGATAACTTCCATTGCTTCAAACATATCAACGCACCGGTCGAAAGCCCTGTGAAACGTAACTCCCATGCCGTACCGATGCGCTATCCGAACCAGTTCGCCGTTGCGCTTTTTGTCGATTGTTCCGTCCGGACAAAGCATACCGATAACCACTCCGTCGCATCCGGTTTTTCCGCAAAAATGAATATCGGATTTCATTATTTCAAACTCCGTTTCATTGTATAAAAAATCACCGCCTCGCGGACGAATAATTACATACATTTGAATTTGTAACTGTTTCCTTGCAATTTCAATTTGAGCGGGCGACGGCGTAGTTCCGCCTTCGGGAAGATTGGCGCAAAATTCAATCCGGTGCGCTCCTGCCGATTGGGCGATTACCGCATTACAAACGGAATCGACGCAAACTTCAAGTATTTGTTTATTTTTTTCCATACAAGTGC
>Ga0082212_10010953_pt1 | contig 11540 bp, 7 predicted proteins | sample TergutNt197P3_FD_71548 | JGI IMG/M metagenome (GOLD analysis project Ga0082212, IMG submission 71548) | Neocapritermes taracua P3 segment gut microbial communities from Petit-Saut dam, French Guiana - Nt197 P3 | ecosystem: Host-associated > Arthropoda: Insects > Digestive system > Gut ... | reverse complement strand
AGGGGCGGTGTGTGTATGATTTTAAAAAACTTTGCTGTTATAGAAGGATGTGACGGCAGCGGTACCACCACCCAGGCAAAACTGCTGGAAAATAACTTTAAAACGAAAGAAAACTTAAAGACTTCAAATTTTACGGCAGCCGAACCAAAGACAGCGTATGGTTTTTTTCCGTTTTTTATCACCGCCGAGCCCACACAGGGTCCAATTGGTACCTTAATCAGGCGTATTCTAAAAGGCGAAATTCCTGCAGAAAAAGAAACCCTGGCCCGGCTTTTTGCGGCAGACCGGGCGGAACACCTCTATGCTCCGGAGGGCATTGTAGCACGCTGTAAACAAGGGGAACTGGTTGTTTCTGACCGGTATACACCTTCGTCGCTGGTTTACCAGGGTCTGGAATGCGGCAAAGAGCTGCCGGAAACCCTTAACGCCGGTTTTCCCTATCCGGAGCTTCTTATCTACCTTGATATCGACAGCGAGACTGCCATGGGGCGCATAGGAAAACGGGAAGAACAGCAGGAAATCTACGACTATTTGGGATTCCAGACCCGTGTCCGGGCCGCCTATCTGGAGCTCCTTCCTCTTTACGAGAAAGCAGGTGTCAGGGTTCTAAAGCTTGACGGAACAAAAGAACCATCCGGACTGGCCGATGAAATCTGGAGGGAAATAGGCAAAATGTCGATAATAAAAAAGTAATGCCAAAAAAAGCCATTGTTATTTTGTTATTGGCTCTTACAGCGATTAATCTGTATTCTCCGCCGGATGCCGGCGCCTACATAATAATGTACAAGGAGCAGTACTACAAACTGTACCATGTGCATCATCAGCAGTACCCCGACGACACCATGGAAAATATATTCTGGCTGGAAATGGCCCTAAAAGCCAACTTTTGTAACCCCCTTTATGCCCTTGCGCGGATTGAAACAGAGGAACAGTACGAAAAGTACTGTTATCTGTTTATGATGCATCTTAATTTAAAAATGATTGAGCAATATTTATATTTGGCCAACAAATTCAATAAACGGCACGCCTATTTTTACAATGCCCCCTGGAAAGAAGAAAACTTAAAAAGTCTGGATATTGCAGAAAAATACTTTGAGATTGCCAAGTACTACTGGAAAGAAGCGGTATCCTGGGCGGAAAAAGCACGGGAAAAGCGGTTCCGGTTCATGCGGCTTCTCAGCGTGCAATACTGGGAAGACGAAGCATACCGGATTATCGATCTGGGCACGCTGAATTACGGTAAAACTATCGATCGTGAATTAACGATGCTGTACAAAGTCCGCGAGCAATTCCAGGCCATGGAAGGGCCAAATGATCAAAACAACTCCCCTTGAATACGATCTTTCGGCTGTTCCGCTTTTTTTACCAATGCAAGAAAAGCCTGTTCATCAATAATGGCTACCCCCATATCACTAGCCTTTTTGTTTTTTGCAGAACCTGACTCAGTGTCGTTGGTAACAAGGTAAGAGAGATCCTTTACCACCGTTGATTTAGCAGACCCCCCCAGGGCTTTTACCATTTCTTCCGCAGCGCTCCGTTTAATGGTTTTTAATTCTCCGGTAAAACAGAACGAAATACCCCGCAGCGGCTGCTCTTCTTCCCGTCTGGGCCCGGCAATGCTGATAATTCCCGCATCAAGGATCTTTTGGATTTCGGGGGCAAGTTCTGTTATACCAAGGACTATTGTTTTTGCAGTAATTTCCCCAATACCCCATATTTTTGAAAGCTCCTGCACTTCAGCAGCTTTAAGCTTTTCCAGGGTATTGTATCCGGCGGACACCGCCCGTTCCATAATCAACTCCCCTACCCCTTCAAGGTCCAGCCCTGCCGCAAAAACCTGCAGCGGCAGTTCACGTTTTGTTCTAATATGGCGAATTACCTTTGCAGCGGAGGTTTGTCCCATGCGGTCGTATTCAGATAGTTCTTCGGCAGTAAGGGTATAGAGATCGGAAATGTTCCTGATCCTCTTTGAATCAAATAATTGCTGCAGCAGCTTTTCCCCCAGTTCACGGATGTCGAGAACAGAAACCCATTTTTCCAGGCGGTGGTGAAGCCGCTTGGGACAGGCTGTATTGGGGCAAAAAAGCCTTGTTCCTTCGTCACGAAGGCTCGTGCCGCAGCTCCCGCATACGGCAGGAAATGTTATTTCGCTGAGCCTGCCTGTCTTCAGCGCCTCCGGAGGTGCAAGCCCTTCTATTTTGGGAATGATCTCTCCGCGTTTTACAACAGAAACGGCAGAACCGATCTGCAGCCCCATTGCCCGAATCATGTCGGGGTTATTCAGGTTTGCACGCTGCACTGTCGTTCCGGCCAGCCGTACCGGATCAATCACCCCGATTGGTGTATAGGTAGCGCCCGATTCACTCCACTCCACTTCTCTGAGTATGCTGAAAGCAGTTGTTAGTTCAAATTTAAACGCTATCTGCCGTTCGGGACGGGCCCTGCGCAGGTCAGCCGGATCGGTCGTTTTATCTTTTACCACAAGGCCGTCAATATCAAAAGGAAGTTTTTCCCTTAGCCCAGCTACATCTTCCCTGTAGGCAATAATGGACGGCGCATCAGGAAACTCCCTGGATTCGGTAACATTAAAACCATTGTTTCCCAGCCAGCGGATTTTTTCACTTTCGTTAGTAAAAAAACTGTCGTCTCCCATTGCAGAAACATCATAGGTTATCAGGGTAAGGTCTTCGCAGCCTTTTCCGTCTTTACGGCGCATTAACCCGTTGGCTGCGTTCCGGCAATTTGCCTTGTCCGGATATTTCTTTTGCCAAACATCATGGGTCATTATCACTTCGCCCCGGACACCTCCCGAAAATGATTTTTTTAAAACAGCAGCTACCCCCTGCATCAGCCGGGCATTAGCGGAAATATCGTCTCCTATGTTCCCGTCTCCGCGGGTAACCGCCTTTAAAAGTGTACCTTTTTCGTACTGAAGCTCCAGGCTGGCGCCGTCTAATTTGTACTGAACCAAAAATCCGCCGAAATCAGCGTTTTTCCTCATTTTTTCTGCCCAGACGTTGAATTCTTCCGGGTTGGCAGCTTTTTCCTGGCTGCCCATTGGAATAAGGTGCTTTACCTTGGGAAAGCCGTCGGCACTGTCTGTTCCTACTTTTGCAAGAACAGGGTTTGTTGGATCGAGTGCCTTCAGTTCTTCCCACAGAAGGTCAAATTCAGCGTCGGAAATTTCTGCTTCGCCGTTATAGTAGGAGCGCTGGTATTTTACAATAAGCCGTTCCAGCGCTTTTATTTGTTCGCCGTCCTGCCTCATAACACATTAACTCCGGTAAAAATAGTATCGTAAACGCATATGCCGCCGTGTTGTTATTTTTTAACCAGATAAATTTCCTTTATCGGGTGGTTTTTATCAAGTCCTTTTTTTTCAAAATTGGTTAAAGGCCGCCAGGAAAGAGCCTCTGCAAAAGATCCTCCGAAAGGATTACAAAGCTCCGGTATTGCAGAAAACATCATCAGCGCTTCCTCCGCATAGTTTTCCCAGTCACTTACCATGTAAATATATCCTTCGGCTTTGAGCCTAGAAACAAGGAGTTCTGCAAAAGGTTTCTGAACAAGCCGCCGTTTGTGGTGGCGTTTCTTCGGCCATGGGTCGGGGAAAAAAAGATGAAACGCTGCCACAGAGCAGGGTTTAACCATTTTTTCGATTACGGCAACCGCATCATGTTCGATGATCCTGATATTAGCAAGAGAACGCCTGTCAATCTCCCAAAGGAGTTTTCCAATACCTGCCTTAAATACTTCAATTCCCAGATAATTATTTTCGGCCCTTGTTTCTGCTATGTCAGCAGTTGCCTTTCCCATACCAAACCCTATCTCCACCGTTAAGGGGTTATCGTTGCCGAAATACCGGGAAAAATCGGTACTTTCGTCAGTAAAGGGTATAATATATTTTCCGCCTGCTTCGTAGTATTTTTCCTGGGCCCTACTTATCCTGCCTGAACGAAGCACAAAGCTTTTGATTTGTCTGGTATTTGTCATAGGAAGTCCGGCGGAAAGTACAGGCTAATCATGCAAAGGAACAATGTCGGTAAACGCGGAAACAGAACGGGCTTGATCCCTTGCCCAAAGGGCCAATGATGTTGCCTGGGAAGGAAGCCCCAGTTCGGAAAGGTACCCTTCCAAAGATGATGGAATTACAGTAGAAAGATAATTTCCTTCATTATCGTATACAAGGAGGTTCTGTTCAGGAAATCCCGATTCTATACGGTACCGGTTTGCGGATATGGTAAGATGAGGAAAAGGCCTGTCCCCTGCCGGAAGTGAACCGCGCGAACCATCGCTTGCAGCATTTGTTTTTACTCTTTCGGCAAAGTGTATGGAGGGAGCGTCAAAAGTAAACAGCCGTTCTGTACGGTTTCCCCCCTTGTCGGCCAGTACCGCCCTGAACTGTCCCCGCGGAAGGCTGGAGGAATCTTCCATGGAAATAGACCTGCTCCCTATCCAGATATCGCCGCCTGCGGTTTCTTTAATCCAGTCTTTGCCGGTTAAATGCCACGAAAGCCCTTCCCAATCGTGATACAGCCACAGATCTTCCAGATCCTCGATCCCGTCATTATCATGCGGCAGAATAAAAAAGGTAAACCGTTCTACCGGCCTTCCGCCGTTTTCATAATAAACCAGTTCCAGGGAACCGTGAATAATTTCCGGAGCAGACTGAGAACAGAAAGACAGACAGAATGCAGAAAGGACGATTATCAGCGTAAACCCGGCAGCTTTTTGCTTAATACTAAACAATTTCCCTCCTTACAGAATAAAAGTAAGAGTGGTTATCGTTTGCCCCATTCCGGAATACTGCGATTGAGTAACCATAGATTCAAACTTAATGCCCATATTGTTGCATGCTTCGTCCAGAAAAGAAAGATAAAACATACCAAGGTCCAGAACATTTCCGCTTTGGTGGAGTTTTTTATAAAATTCCGAGAGGTTAAAACGCTTTGCATCAGCATTTTTTGACTGAACTATGCTTTCCCTAGTTGCAGCATAGTTAATATCCTGATCATAAAGAACCACCTGGAACCGCCCGCGGGTTCCGATAGCCAAACTCGTTCCCCCCAGCTTCCAGGAAAAGGTAAGAAGATCGTTTTTTTTGCGCAAAGAATCGATAACAGGGAGCCTGAGCTTTGGGTCCTGAATAATCTGTTTTACATCCAGATTCTCATTACCATATAACTGTTTAGCTTCTTTTTGAATATTTAAGTTTACAATATTGGAAGCCAGCTCCATAAGCATTAAGGAAGCGTATTCTGCAATATTTGTTTTTCTAAGGAATTCAACCAAACAAAGGCGTACGGTTCTGAGCATTAAGAAAAAATCCCTGGTTTTGCGGAATTTCAGGATAGTAAACCAGGCCAGCGGATAGACAGAGGAAATCATGCTGTCCAGTACTTCTCGGCGGTGTTCTTTTTCATCTTCTTCCAGTGCAGTATCATTGTCTATATTTTTAAAAACCGGCTCCAGCAGTTCATTTTGGATAATTTTTAATTCTTCCGTATGCCGTTCTATATACGACTGGAGCAGCCCTTCCTTAAACTGGGTTTTCTCGTCAACAACCATGGATGGGTTCAGATGGTTCCACTGCTTTACCGGATCCGACGCCAGAAGCTGTTCCAGTGAAACATCGGCAAAATTGCGGAACAGGATACTAAACACAATAAGCTTTGAAAGCTCAATAATATCGGTTCTGCTTTCTACCGGTTCTACTCCGGAAACTTCGACTTTAGAAATATAATCCAGCATTATCATGCGCTGGAGAAAATCCGGAGTAATTTTATCCAGAAACACTCCGTAATCTTCAGTTTGGTCTCCCATTTTAAGGCGGTTAATTTTAATATTCTGACGGAGCAAGGCCGAAGACCCTGCTTCGGTAAAAACAAATTTAAGGGGAAGAGAAATCCATTGTTTCCGTCCGTTTGATGCCATTACCAGCTGATTTCCAGGGCCAGGGGATTTTCCAGGTTTACAATTTTTCCCATCGGAACAGTATACTCTACCGTATTATTCCGAACAGAACAGGTTCCCGGATATCGCTGAACGATTTTTCCGTTCCCGTCAAGCCAGGCCGTTTTTCCCTGTCCCGGTATTGTCAAGGAAAAAGAAAAATCATAACCCTCAAAAGCTGTCTGCATTATTTCCTTGAACATAATACCGCCGTCTTCCCCGGCAGGAAAATGCAAGGTTATCTTTTTTTCTTTAAAATCAACCTTTAACTGCTGCTCACCGCTGCCCATTAATGCTGCAAGGGCTTCAGGGGAATCAAATGCGTAATCCGCATTAATAATTAAATCCTTTTCGTCCTGCCGTGATGCAAAGGATACAAGGCGAAGTCCGGGAATCCGGGCAACAGTTCGTTCCAGATCCTCTTTTCCAACCGGCAGAGGAAACATTTCTTCGTTCCCTTCGGTTTTCCCCATATTCTGCAATTCAAGAGCAATACGGTATTCCTGGGAAATGGTACCAGAACCATCATTATTAATTTTTATCTGTAAAGAAGCACCTATACAGGAAACCAATAAAAAGGGGATTAACGCCAAAACATACAGTATGGAAATACTTTGGCGCTTGCTTTTTTCAGCCATAAGCTAAAACTCCTCTGAATGAATTTTCACATCCTGAATATTCAGCGCTATTTCATTTTCAATCATTTGAAGGGCTTTATTCAAGACCGATTCGCCGAATACGCGGGAATTGGACACTAAAGCCCCTCCAATTTGTGCAAAAGAAAGGGAATCCTGGAGATCCACTTCTGCAGCGCTCAGATGAAAACGGTTTTTCAGCTTGGCTATCAGCGATTTTACTATTCGGCGCTTATCTTTGAGGCTTACCGCTTCGGGAATTTCAAAGATCAGCTGAATCATGGATATAATCATATTCCCCGATAGTATATTATAGGTGCAAAATACAGTTTTGCGAAGTATGAAACGCTTAAGCAGAGGGCCCGGCTTATATAAATTAATTACTCTGACAGTGGTATTACTGGGAACCCTGTTTATTGCCGGCGCCCAGGAGATTCCTGCTGAAGCTGACAGAGAAGATATAGATAACGCCCCCAACCGGACAACCCAGAGAGCGCTTAGTACTGCCGAAACAAGCGCCGAAAAACACCGCAGGGAGATTACCGAAGAGGCCAGCGCCCAGCTTTTTAATATGGATATCTGGGATACCAATGTCTCCCTTTTTCTGAACGGCTATTGGAAAGGTTCCCTTACGGTTAACTGGGGTCTTGCCAATTCAGCTTTGGGAACAGCTCCCGAAACTAAAGACTCGCCGCTTCTTTTTACCCAAGAAGCCGATCTGACCCTGTCTCTGTGGATCTGGCAGAAATGGTTTCTGGAAGTTTCGTTTATCGACAACTACAATTTAAACACCTACCGCGCCGGTTACCAGGGTCTTCCCGGAGAAACAGTTCAGTACGTTGGCATAGGCAATACCGGCCTGGACTTTCCGGTTTTTCCGTACCTGGATTTGGGAGGGGATTCTTCTTCATCATTCGGCATTTACGGACGCTTTGGTTCCGAAGAACTAACCTTTCATGCCATGGTACGATACGATGCCGCCGCCAGGGAAGAAAGAACCTTTGTGGGCAACCGCGAACGGAGCTTTTCTACCGTAGTACCTGACAATCCCCTGCGCGGGCGATCATTTGTTCTGCCGGACGAAAACATGGCTTCAATCCCCATTGTCTACCTTGAAGACAAAGACGGCTCTCTGTCCGGCGGTGGGCATCGCTGGCGAATAGCTTCTCCCAGTGAATTTGCTGTAAGCCGTTACGATGGTCTGGTTGAATTAGTCAGGGAACCGGCAGGTATGGTTGCGGTAAGCTACCCCGGCGGGTATTCCGTTTCTTCGGGTGATTATGCTGCAAGTTCCAGTTTTCTAGGAAGCGTACAATTGCACTTTGGCAGCAGTATTGATCTATCAGGCTATCCCCAGCCGGGGCAGCGGACAGCGGCATTGAGTACAGCTGCCAATATTCCGGAAACCATAACAATCGGCGGCGTATCTTCTTTGGTAATTTACGAGCCGGGAACCTTCTCTCCCTTTGAACGGCAAAGCAGGTATATGGCGCCTTCAAATACAACGGAAGATGCCGCATTAATCAGATTTTCCAGCGGCGAACGCCTGACTGATTTTGATGTACTGCCTGCCAATACCCTTTCCATGGATATCGCCATGTATATTCTTACCGGGGATGATACCGGGCGGAATATTTTTGAAATTGTTTACATTGAACATGGACAAAGTCATGGACGCGACAGAAGATCCTTATATTCCCTTTGGCCCATGGCCGACGATTACCCTGAACTTTATTTACCGGGGTCACAGGTTTTTAACGAAGATATCCGGCTTCGTTTTACCAGTTACGGAGCAGCCGGAGCTTATTATATAGGGACAGATATAATACCCGGCTCGGTGTTGGTTTACCGCGCCGGAATTCTCGATTCACAAATAAACTATGATCCGGGCAGCGGTAATGTTACACTGGCAAGTGCTGTAGGTTTTAACGAAGTAATACGTATCTCATATCTAAAAAGAAGCGAAGAACGGAGGCTGGGAAGCCTTGCTGCCGGAGTGGGTGTTATTTACAAGCCGGAGGACAGCCCTTTCAGCGCAGAGGCCGCCCTGGGCATGCGCTGGAATATTTCGCAGGAAGCGTATACCGAAGAAGGAGCAGCCAGTCCCGGCACCGTTGGTTTTAGTGCAAAAACTTCCTGGAACTACGACAGGTTAAAAGCAAGCATTTCTCTGGGGCTTGGTTTTGAACAGCCTGACACAACAGGGCTGTACCGTGTCGCCGGCATGGAAGGAAATTCAGAAATAGTTATGGGAATGTCAACAACAACAGGGTTTATTTCAAAAATCCCGGCTGAAGTAAACCCCGCATTTTCTTCCGGCGCTGCTCCCCCTCCTTCCGGCTGGCCTTGGCCATCACCTCATATACCTGCTGCATATAACAGAGCTTCCTTGATTTACCGGAATTACCGGCAGTCGAATTTTCTTGGCAGCGTTGAATTAAAATCAATTGAATGGTCAGCCCCGGTTGTTTCCGGACTTCAAGGTCCCTATCCGGCAAGCGAATCAAAAGTCGGGGATGTCTATGTCGCAGAATTTGAAAACCTTGCACAGTATGAATGGACCGGCTTTCAGGCGCCGCTGGGCAGGGACGGAATTTTGCTGGAACAGGCAAGAGAAATCGTTATACCCTTACGGTTTTATAATTTTTCGACAAGTACTCCGGACATTCTGGTGGTTGCCCAATTCGGCGTTTTAGAAGACGAAGATTCCAATACCGTAGAAAATTCGGGGCTAATGATTGAAGCGCCGATTTTTTACAACGCAGGCGGGACTTTACCTGCCGGCCTGATAGAAAAGCCGGATACAGCAGCCGGGCATACCATTGCCATTACACTAACCGATGAAGATCGCCGCAAATTACAAAATGCCAGCCAAATGAGGATTCTTATTATCAATACCGGAAGTACTGCTTTTTCAGGCAGGGTTCTGGTTGCCAAACCCTACATCATAGGAACAGGCTGGCGGGCTATTACCATAAGCGATCCGCCGGAAACCAGGATAATATCAGCTGAGGATAAAGGAACTACCGGTGTATCGGTAACAGAACGGACAGATCCGTCGCTTCGAAGCAGCAAGATCAGCCGGCTTCATGATAATATTGTAAATCATGTTTTGGAAATCAACTGGAAAGAAATGGATTCGGCCGGAGCCGACGGCAGGGTTTCTGCTATCCCGCTTTCCGATTACCGGGCTTTAAGTTTTTACTTAAAACTTGACCAGGATACGCTTAATCATCACCCATATTCTGTTTTTAATTTTTTGGTTGCCCAGGGGCCCGATTCATTTAGCAATCCCAATGTAAAACCCGCAATAGAGGTTCAAATAAATACTGCCGATCTTCCCCCGCCTGTTTCTCCGTACTGGTATAATGTAGAGATTCGTTACCGGGAAGAAAAAGTTCTTGTTAATGGTCAGTCAGTAACAGCAGCCGTTAATTACAATCCCGGCGCTTTACGGCAAAATTACGGGAATGACGACTTTGCCGGAGACGGACAATCCCACTATATAGCAGCGTTTATTACGGACCTTGTTAATACTGAATCCGGCACTTTTTCTATCGACGAAATATGCCTGGAAGATCCTTCACCATCGTACAGAATTAACGGCGGGGCTACGCTGGACTGGCGGCATCCCGAAGCGCTGATCAGCATTGGAGATACAACAGTGGTCTCCGGAGCTGTCTTTAACACTGCATTGGAAAGTGCTGCAACGGGGAACCCCTTTGAAACCAATGAAGAAACATTTGCCGGTTTCCAATCCAGATCACGCGGTGAATTAACGGTTTTGGATACCCGCCTTACAGGAAATCTGAATTTTACCGTCTCCAACGATAATAATTATTGGAGTGCCGGGCATGGCATAAACCGTTCTTTCGGCCCCTTATCGATCTCGGAATATTACAACACTGCCCCTCCTCCCAATGACGAAACCATGAATCACTCACTTTCAGTCAGGCTGAATACACCTGTTTACGGAAACATTTCATCTTCGATTTATTACCAGTATCACCGTCTTACCCGTCAATGGGCTGCATCCACAGGCATACAGAGCGAAAGAAACGGCCGTCCCGGTTTTTCTTTGGAAGGAAACATTAATTATCTGGAAAAGACGGAAAAAATAACGGACTGGATGCCGAACTATGCCGAAACCTGGGCAAAAAGCTGGACTGTTCTGGTTCCGGATAACGGTTCCGGTTCAGCGGACAGCCCTATTCAGAACCGTGATATGCGGGGACGTGCCGGTTTTGTTCTGGACTATGTACCGGTAGGAGCGGAACTTTCTTTTGAAGGGAACAGCGCCGTTTCCGTTCCTTTTGAGTATACACGGTCCGGCTCCAGCGCCCGGATTGAAGTTCCTTTTACCTTTGGCAATACACGAGGCAGACTGCGTTCTATCCGTGATGTCTCCCAAAGCCTGAATGCCGCCGGCGTTACCATCGGCGACGACCTGTTTTATTACGGGCAAAGTTTTACTGAAACATCCCGGCTTTGGAAAAAAGCGCCGGTGTTCGCCATTTTTGATCCCAAGCTTAATTCCGCCATGGAAAACGCAAACTCAAACTTTCTCAGCAAAGATCTTAAGCCGGAAAACATTCGCTTTCATGAATTACTGGGACTTAATCTGGTCTTTCCCGAACGCTACGATATGTTTTCCCTTATTGTTCCGGTTACCCACCATACCCAGTTTGACAGAACCATGGAACAGCGCCTGGATACCATGCTTGACGTACTTACCATCAGTTCAGGATTCGGATTTTCTTCTATCAACCTCTTCGGTTCAATGGGTACAAATTCGCTGTTTAGTTTTTACCGGAACGATGAGCTGCGACATACTATTACCGGGATCGTTTCTATTCCCCGCGACGAAAATCCATTATGGAGAATTCAGGCCGAGCAAAACTTAAGGATATTCGGGTTTAACGGAGCTGAATTGGACATACAGAACACCTATAC
>Ga0082212_10010952_pt1 | contig 11541 bp, 13 predicted proteins | sample TergutNt197P3_FD_71548 | JGI IMG/M metagenome (GOLD analysis project Ga0082212, IMG submission 71548) | Neocapritermes taracua P3 segment gut microbial communities from Petit-Saut dam, French Guiana - Nt197 P3 | ecosystem: Host-associated > Arthropoda: Insects > Digestive system > Gut ... | reverse complement strand
GTTCCTCAGCCACTTCCTCCCCCGGTCTCCCACGCCAACGCCGCAACGCTGCGGTCAACGTGTCCCCCACGGCCTTCACAGCTTCATCCGGGGTCATGTGAGCCCCCTCGCTTCCCTCGTCAATAACACCGTCAACAATCCCCAACTCCTTGAGATCCTCTGCGGTTATCTTCATAACTCGCGCAGCCTCCGCCGCCCGGGTGCTGTCCTTCCATAGAATGCTGGCGAACCCTTCCGGCGACAGAATGGAATACATCGCGTTCGCCAGAATATGAACCTCATTAGCCACAGCCAGAGCCAATGCCCCGCCACTGCCGCCTTCGCCCAAGATAATCGAAATAATAGGTGTCTTAAGAGCTATCATCGCCCGCAGATTCTCCGCAATCGCCATGCCTTGTCCTCGTTGTTCAGCTTCCACCCCGCAGAAAGCGCCCTGGGTATCAACAAAACAGATAATCGGGCGACCGAACTTTTCTGCCTGACGCATTAAACGCAAACTCTTCCGAAACCCCTCGGGGTTCGTCGAGCCAAAATTATGCAGAACCTTCTCCTTAATCGTCTGCCCCTTCTCCTGGGAAATAACGGTCACAGGAACCCCATCATAAGCAGCGATACCGCCGATAACAGACTCATCATTCCCGTAAGCACGGTCCCCCTTGAATTCCAAGAAATCCGGAAAAAGCGCCTTAATATAAGTGCGTGCCGTAGGACGGTCTGTCCGCCGCGACAGCTGAACCCGCTCCCAAGCTGAATTCATGCCCCTCCTCCTTACTACCCGTTATATCCCACCAGCCACCGTGTCAATCCCTCTTATGAAGAGAAAGAATCAAAGAAAGAACCTCGCGCATATCTTTTCGTTCAACAACTCTGTCAACAAACCCATGCTGCAGTAAGAACTCAGCTGACTGAAACTCATCAGGAAGCTTTTGGTTAATAGTCTGTTCAATGACCCGGCGGCCGGCAAACCCGATCAGCGCCCCTTTTTCTGCCAGAATAATGTCGCCCAACATCGCAAAACTCGCCGTCACACCACCCATGGTAGGATACGTGTTCACCACCACATAGAGCAGACCTGCTTCAGCCAGTTTGGACAAAGCTCCGCTCACCTTGGCCATCTGCATGAGAGAAACAATCCCTTCCTGCATCCGCGCCCCCCCTGACGCGCAGAAAGCGACCACCGGCAACCCGGCTTCGATAGCCCTCTCAATAGCCAACGCGACCCTTTCGCCAACAACCCAACCCATACTGCCCATCATATAATGGCTATCCATAACAGCCAGAACCACCCGATGCCCATCAATATCGCATACACCGGTCACCACAGCTTCATCCGAACCGCTTTTCTCAGCGGCTTGCTGTTTCTTCGCCGAATACCCCGGGAACTCCAGCGGATCAACGTTGCCAAAATCATCGGCATACGGAACGAAGCTGCCCTCATCACATACCTGACGAATACGATCCGTTGCGTTCAGCGGAAAATGGTACCCACAGTGAGGACAACAGAAAAAATTCTGTTTCACATTATCGTGGTAAATAATCTTCTTGCAATCCGAACACATCTTCCACATCCCATCCGGAATAGACGTATGCGGAACGAGAGCCGCCGGAACCGTATCGTATTGCTTTCTTTTACGAAAAGAGTCAATAAGGGACACCCCGACATCCACCTTTCTCGAAATATCTTACGATTCTGCCATTCATCCAAACCTGGAATTCCCGATCTTGCTCATCTCTTGCGCCAGCAACTCTTGGGTAGAATCAATAAACGATGTGTCCGCAACACCATGCCGCACTTCCGGAACAGCCAGCAGACACTGCTGATACCAGATATTTGTGTCCACACCCTCAATTGTCAATTCCTGAAGAGCCGCCCGCATTTTATTCAACGCCTCTTCTCGGGTAGGCATATGCACAATCAGCTTACCCAACAACGAATCATAAAAAGGCGGCATGGTGTAACCGGTGTAGATGCTTGAATCAAACCGAACGCCGGGTCCCCCGGGCAGATGGACGGAAACAATCCTGCCGCAACTGGGCCGAAATCCCTGTTCGGGATTCTCCGCGTTGATGCGACATTCCATAGAAACCCCGCAAAACCTCACATCTTCCTGGGTCCGACTCAGAGAATCCCCCGCCGCCACCCGTAGCTGTTCCTTAACCAGATCCATCCCCGTAACCATTTCGGTTATCGGATGTTCCACCTGAATACGTGTATTCATCTCCATGAAATAATACTTACCGTCACGATCCAATAAGAATTCAACAGTCCCCGCGTTCGTATATCCGGCAGCCTGAGCCGCTTTCACAGCCATCCGGCAAATCTCCTCACGTAAGGCCGGCGACAGAGCCGGCGACGGCGTTTCCTCAATAATCTTCTGATTGCGCCTCTGAAGCGAGCAATCACGCTCACCCAGATGAATAACGTTCCCTTGCTCGTCGGCTAATATCTGCACCTCAATATGCCGAATTCCGGTCAACAATTTCTCAATATAGAGACGACCGTCACCAAAAGCCGATTGAGCTTCCCTTTGAGCTTGAGCGTACGCCCCAAACATATCCTCTTCCCGTCTGACTTTCCGGATACCACGACCGCCGCCACCGACAGCCGCCTTTAACATAACCGGATAACCGATCTCCCGCGCAAAAGCCTCAGCCTTAACAACATCAATGGAATTCTCCGTCCCGGGGATAACCGGAACCCCGCATTCACGTACGGTTTCTTTAGCTTTTATTTTATCCCCCAACAACGCAATCGTTGTGGCACTTGGGCCAATGAACTTAATCCCGCACTCGGCACACATCTGCGCGAACTGCGCATTTTCAGCCAAAAACCCCACACCGGGATGAATAGCCTGAGCCCCAGACAACAGCGCAGCGTTCAGGACATTATGCATATTGAGATAACTCTCGGACGATAAAGCCGGCCCCACACAAATAGCCGAGTCCGCCAACCCCACATGGAGCCCTTCCGAATCCGCCTCAGAATAAACAGCCACCGTCTGAACATTCAATTCACGACATGCCCGAATAATCCGCACAGCTATCTCGCCCCGGTTCGCAATGAGGATCTTATCAAACACTTCTCTCAGCTCCTCTATCATGAAACTGGCTACCCAAACTCATTGTCAAATCAAAGCCTCTTTATCATAACCAGCTTCTGCCCATACTCAACCAGCGCCCCATCCTCAACCAGGAACTTTACAACCACACCATGTTCTTCAGCTTCAATGACATTCATCAGTTTCATAGCTTCCACAGCGCATACCGCCTGGCCCGGCTCCACCCTGTCCCCCGGTTCCATAAGCTCATAACCTAAGGCCTTCGTCGAATGAAAGGTTCCCACTAAAGGCGATTTGATGTAAATACAATCATCCGGCGAAACAGGTTCGGGATCCGGCTCCGAATCGGCTTGAGCTTGTGGTGTAGCGATTTGACGAGCCAGAGGTGAAGACGCCACAACAGCGTCGGTAACCCCTTCAAGGTTGGGAGCATGATTCTCCAATCGTATGTGCATACCTTGCTCATCAATTTCCAAAACAGAAAGTGTCGACTTATTCATCATTCCGATCAACTGACCGACCAAATCCAGATCCATGACCAATTCATCCCATTTCTACAATAGAGTATTAAAATTTCATGTCCAAAAATCCCGGCACAATAAACAGAAAATGACATCATCGAAAATTAGATGCCTAAGATTTTTTGGTGAACAGTATATATGTTACCCTTTCTCAGAAATCATGTCAATGGCTATCCTTGTTCTTACTGTTCTTGTATTGTCAGTGTCTCTGGCTGAAGCCAAAGCAGGAAAATTAACTGCCCATGAACTTATTGAGGATTAGACCATGACAAAATTATTTCCTAAGCTTCACTCTTAATATTTCCTTGGTAAATTCCCTTTACTTTAAGAAAGGGATATCTTTTAAAATCTCTTTAATTTTTGGATTAGATTCAAGGACATCCACATCATGGTTCTGTAGCAGGCACAGGAAATCATCTGTTTTTGGAAGAGATTCATACAAAGGTGTCGCGACGAGTCTCTTTATGGCCTTGGCTACCGAGATTAAGACCTTTTCGTCTTCTTCATCCAGAGGAAAATCGATAAGGTCAATGCAGTGAAACTCGCAGTACTTCCAATCATCAATGTATTCGAGAGATTCGGCTTTATCCTGTTTCAATCCTTCCATCGAATTCGCAAACAGATTAAGACCGCCATCACCGATATAGCAATGGAAGAGCAAAACATATAGTGTCTCATCCTGGCATTCGCACAACAAGGAATTCAAGCCCTCTATTAATTCCTCGAAAATCCTATCCTCTAGCTTCTTGAAATTAATCTTTTCAGCGGAATACTCCGTTCTTGATCCGCCTTCCGAAAAGCTTTTTATCCTGGCCAACTTCCCTTTCTCATCGTAAGAAAAACAAAGCTCATACTTCAATTCCTCTGGTCGTGAGAACTCTTGATAAAGTGTCTTTATCTTCTCAAGAACATTTTCATCATAAAAGTATTCACTATCACTCCGCCACTTAATCTTGTTAAGAGCATGATACCACAAGAATGTGAAGAATTCTACTCTTTTGTGGTTCGTTCATCTTGTTCAGGCACAAAAGGTCTATACTCAGTTTTGTGGCGCATCATGCCGTAGACAATGCTTACCAAACGGCGCATAATACAGACAAGAGCCTGTGAAGGAGTCTTACCCTCACTCATCTTTCTTTCGTAGTATTCTCGAAAGATCGGCTGAAACGGTTGCTTGGTTCCCGGTCTTACCCCAATCACAGTAACCGCCATAAAATAGAAGATTCCATTTAAGAATCGGTTGCCTTGCCTTGTACTGACGTCCTTGGCATTTCCAGAAGAAGAAAAGGTGACTGGGGCTATGCCTGCGCATCGAGCGAGTTTGTCAGCATTCTTAAAACGGCTTATGTCTCCGATTTCGGCAATCAATTTGGCGGCTGTAACAACATCGACACCCGGAAGTGTTGTGAGCTTGTAGGGAAATGCTGAAGCATTCTTTTGATTTCGGCATCAATAAAGGACAATTCTTCCTTTTGGTTCTCAAGGCAACGAGCAAGGCTTTGGACGATAAAGTCCCTTGATGCCTGAAAATCTCTATGTGTATCCCCATCATTTTGAACACAATCAAGAATCAATGCAGCTTTATTTTTTCTCGTGCCTCGCACAACGCTTTTAAACTCACAGAGTAAATCCTCGGCGGTTTTGCCTTTCAGGTGCATGGGCGAAGGATACGTTTTCCAGAAACTCCTACCTACTCAACAATAACCTGCCCGCGTTTTTTCGACAGAACTTCCTCCACAGAAACAAACTTCCAGCCTTGCCTTTCAAGCTCTGGGCGTTCCTCGTCCATATGCTTATGCAAACCGTCTATCCCACCGTATTTTTCAAGCAGTAATTCGCGATTCTTTCTGACCTCCGCAACAGGATCTGTGTCAATATAGGTCATTATCATCCCTCCGTTTCGTTTCTTTCCATCAACACTTCTGGCGTGAGCAGGAGAGGTGTCATTAATCCTTGCTTCTCGTTGTATTTTTGTAGCTTGACAAATGTGTGTATCCCCAAATGAGTACAGTTCCAGCTTAATAAATAGTCCATCTCAGCAATAACACAGACAGCCAGATGAAAACAGTCAACCTTAGCCCGTTCAGGTATAGCTAATACCTGTTGGTATCTGTCCGCCAACACTGAAATCCGTTCGGATTTCGGGATAACGGGGATGCTTTGAAGAAAATCCAATCTTCTTTTGGCTGCGTCAACATCACCCAGGGAACACTCGTCGATCACGTACTGGCTAACATACAAATCGTAATTATGGCGTTCGTTTTCCCAAAAGCACATTGTTGCCGCTTGCCGCCCCGCAATGATTGTGTCTCGGCTCGGCCTACTTGTTGCAAGACTGGGTATCGTTGTTTCAATATAAATGCTTCTCATTTCATTCACCTGATGATAGTATATCATATTGATTCACATACAACATAACGTCCCCGTAAAAGACCCGGACTATATCGGAGCAAGCTCTCGCTTACGTCAATGACAGAGTTGATCTACGCCTCCTGAAAAATTGCTTCTTTCACAGCCTGCTCTGCTTGAAGCAACAGCTCGGCAGAAAGCCTGAACTTCTTTTTTGGTGATCCGGAAGGAAGCCATGCGAACGTACGCCACAAAACAAGGGATGCTGGCCCAACAGCAACTCCCTTCATACGACTCAAAAGATCCAAACCATACGTGACAAGCGCGAGGTGTTCACGAAGACTGACATCCTCAAGGATTGCTTTGCTGCGCATCTCCGACAGATAAACCCCTTGCTCAGAGGCAAGATGATTCAGAGCACCAAGGGTCATTCGTTGCGCACGCTTCTTGTCAGCAGACGTCAGCTTCCGCGTTTTCAGATTCGGCGCATCGATAAGCCAACTACATATTGGGCAGAAACAGTGCGCATCAGGTGAGTAAAGATGTTTCCCTGGGTTACTCACAAGTTCAAACGAATTCTCTAGATACGTAGAAAATATGCCGCTAAAATCTTTCATATCCTCCAGGGCAGGTTTCGCAGCTTCTGGAATATTCAGATAATGCCTTATAATCCACTCTTCTGCCGCAGAGGAATTAGACGAATAGTTATGAGCTGCCTTAAAAGATATGAAGCCTTTCTTAACCGCAGATGAAACCCAACGCAGCAATTCGTAGCTGCGCGCCTGCAAGTCCACGGCTCGTGACATTTGCTCGTCTGTGAACATGGCTTCCCGCCTTCCCTTATTCAAAACAAAAATCTTAAGTCTATCTTAATAAACATGATACACCACTCAGTACAGTAAGTCAATGTTCCATGCCTCTTTGTTCTTACTGTTTTTGGTCCTATAAATTATAGCGAGATTATAACGGACGTAGCCCGCATGGATACGATGACCACTCGCCCAATACAGGAAATCATGGTAAAATAGAACAAAGGCTCCATCTCCTTATGGTACAAACCATATTGGCGGAACCGGCAACCAGATCGAGAGGGGATCATAAATGTCCGACAAAAAAAACCTCACAGACAGCCTCAAAAAGCTGGCTATTGTCGTCAATCCCGTCTCCGGCAAAGGACAATTTCTTGTCGGTCTATCCAGAGCCATTCAACACTTTTGCCAAGCGGGCTATTGTGTCACGATCTATATGACCCAAAAAAAAGATGACGCCACGGCATTTGCTCAATACCGAGGCGAGGAACACGATATTCTGGTCTGTTGCGGCGGCGATGGTACCCTTAACGAAACCGTCAACGGACTCATGAGACTTGCCAATCCGCCGGCTTTGGGTTACATCCCCTTGGGCACAACCAATGACTTTGCCAACAGCCTTGGGTTGATCAAGAACCCCAAAAAAGCCGCCGAAGCCATTATCGTTGCCGAACCTACCGCCATTGACATTGGACAATTCGGTAACACCTATTTTACCTATATAGCCGCTTTCGGGATCTTTACAGATGTCTCCTACACAACACCCCAAGAAGCCAAACAAACCTTTGGTCACCTGGCTTATCTCCTGGAGGGGTTGACCCGCCTTAGCGATATCCCTGTTTATCATACTGTCGTCGAGCATGACCTGGGTCGAATTGAAGGCGATTTCATCTTCGGCGGGGTCACCAACTCCATGTCGGTAGCGGGATTGGTCAAGTTCAAACCGGACTTTGTCAGCCTGAGAGACGGCTACTTCGAAGTGTTCCTGATCAAACCGCCCCAAAACATCAGCCATCTGCAAAAAATTATTGGGGGGTTCATCACCCAGACCTACGATCCTGAATGGATTATCCTTCTACAAACGGCAACCGTTGTGTTTCATTTTGACAACCCGATCCCCTGGACAATTGACGGCGAAAACGGCGGCGACCACCAGAATATCACCATTCGCTGTTTGCCGGAAAAACTCCGTTTGCTGGCGGAGATAAAATGTGAATAGCCCAATCATCCAAACAGCTACAGCAACACTTGACTGACACCCTCCAGAAACCGCTGAATGCCTTTGGGAGCTAGCCGGAAATAGGCCTTGACGCCCTTTTTTTCCACTTCCACAAACCCCGTCAGAAGCAACACATTCATATGGTGGGAGATGGTGGCCGGGGTCAAGCCAACTTTTTCAGCAATTTCCAAGCTGAATAAGGGCGATTCCTTAAGGGCCATGAGGATCTCCAGTTTGCTTTTTTCACTAAGGGCTTTGGCGCCGATAATAAGCTCTTCCCGAGTAAATTCAGTGCTGTTCCCTGTGGCCTTATCAGTCAACAAACCGTAAAACACTACATTTTCCAACGCCATCACCATGATTGGCTCGGCAAAGGTCGGCACAATGGGCGTGCCGTCGGTAACGCTGTGGCAGATCTGCATGAGCCTGGTCTTGTTGGGATCACTGAATATGGCGTTGGCGTGATCAAGCAGTTCCGTGAGCTCGGCTTTCACTTTTTCCTGCGCCTTCTCATAAGCCGGCAGATTTTCCGATACAGTCGCCCCAATGGTTTCCAGCTGGTTTTTTGGCGACTGAGAGAGCAACATGACCCGCCATTTCGTATCAGCGGAAAATCCCAGGGATTCCAGAGCGGAGATTATGCCGCCGGGATGTTCGGTCATCTCCTTCAAGACGCCGCCGACCTCTGCCTCCACCTCCTCATCCGATGCCGCGCCGATATCCGCAAACCAATCGGGACGCCGCCAGAATATCTCGACGTACAAACTGAGCAGAACGATGTCTATCCCCTGCAACAGCGTCACCCCAGGTGAATCCACCATGTGTTTTTGAAATGCGGCAAAGTATTTCTCGACGACGCGGAAGTGACGGGTATAGAAACTCTGCCCGTCCATACCCAAGGTATCCAATTCCTTGATGGCCGCCATTCTATCTTCTTCTCCCCATTGGCTGTTCATCAACAGAAACAACGTCTCAAACTCGGGATGAAGTACCATAGTCATGATATCTCAACTCCTTTCTCGCAGGAATCATGCTTGAACATCTCTCGTCAGGAACTCAGCAAAACCTCCTTGTGCTTTGACCAGGCTGTCGTAGTCCCCCGCCTCCAGAATGCGCCCCTTCTCCAAAAAGAGAATGCCGTCGTACCGGCGCAGCAGTTCGGGAGTCAAATTGTGGGTAATCGTTATCATGGTGATATCCGGCATCTGCAGCAGGGCCGTTTCAATATCCCAGGCCGTTTGCCAATCAACAGCGGCTGTTCCTTCGTCCAGAATAAGAATCGGTTTGTTCTGAATCAACGCCCGCGCCACCGCGACGCGTTGCCGCTGGCCGCCGGAAAGGTTGACACCATTTTCCCCGACAGCTGTGCCAAGGCCCTTTTCCATTTGCCCGAGAAAACGATCAACGCCGCTGGCGGCCAACGCCCTCTGCCACTCAGCCTCAGTGTATTGCCGGTGCAGATCAATGTTGTCTTGAATGGATTCATCGAACATATACACATTCTGATGGATAAACGATATTTGTGCAAGCAGTTTGTCAATATCCAGTTGACGCAACTCTATCCCGTCCACGGAAATAGCACCGGTATACCCGCTGTAATTGGCGCAGAGCAGCTTGACCAGTGTCGTTTTGCCACTGCCGCTACCGCCGATAATGGCATACTTTTTGTTTTTCGCCAACGTGGCATTGAGATTGTCAAGCACCTGGGGGCCGGACTTATAGCCGAAAGAGACATCTTCAAACCGGATGGCGTCGGTGAACACCGGCTCCTTTGTGCCTTGGAAAGCGGAAGGCTGCTCCGCACTGATATCCCGGATACGTTCCATGACCGAGCGGGCACCCATAATGCTCGGAGCACTCTGCATAATGACAGCCACCGGTCCCACGAATGTGCCGCTTAACTGGAGAACCGCCAACAAAACACCGGCACTCATCTGGCCGTTCAAAGCCAGGTAACCTGCCACAAGCATCACAACCAACTGGGCGCCGCCGCCCAGCACTTGCGATAAGCCCTCGCTGAGGGCTGTCAGCCGATCCACAGCATATTTGTTTCCCGTCACAGCATCGTTTTGGGCGGCAAAATCCTTTCGGGCTCTGTCGGTAAGCCGGAAAGAGCGAATGATATCATATCCGGCCAGCTGGTCTTTGAGGCTGATGGTAAACATGGCGAAACTTTTGGACAACAGATCCTGCCGGCGGCTGATCGGCTGGCCCAGGCTCGCCGGAATCAGGTACATGGCTACCAGACCCACAAACATCACAACGGCAATGATGGGGCTGTAATAGATGAGCGCGGCTGCCGCCAGCACGAACACAAAGGCATACTGGAAAATCGACAGAATAGGAATTAATCCGTTTTCCTCAACGATTTTCACATCGTTGGTCAACGCCGAGATGGTATCGGCGGTATTAATCCCGTGAAAGTTTTCGACGTCTCGGGAGAGGACGCCGTTGTACAGGGATCCTCGCATATCCCTCGTACATCGCACAATAAGCTTTTTGGTGCAAAGGCTACACAGCCAGGCAACGATACCGAGGATCGCGATGTAGATTGGCACCACCCACAGCATCTTGTGGAACAAATCCCAATCGCTGTTGACAATGGCATCAAGGATGTACTGCAGGACAAAAGCGGCTCCGACAGTAACAATGGACAACAGAAAACTCGTCAAGATGGTTACCGCAAACAAAATCGTGTGCTTCTTGAGTATCGCTATCATCGAACATTCCCCCTCTATATATTATATACATCTAACTATATATTATATTATCATGTAATTCTAATTCTGTCAAGCTATATCATGCTGTTCTAATAATATTGCGGGGCCGTATTTTTGTACAAAAAAATTTACGATCTGTTCGAAACACCGTTTGCGCTCATGAGAGGATTTTCATGGAGCTTCTCGTTTTTGCTTGTTCTTGCATATGATATCCTGATGATAAAGTCACTGCTAATTTACAAAAGTGCTTTGAAAAATGATCGCATAAGCACAAAATAAAGAGGAATAAATGTGTTGCTGCGCAACCCAAGCGCGCCAAACCAGTCTTCCATCGATCGCAATTCTTCAAGCAAGCAAAGCCCCCATGCTCACGACATTTCCGGGATGCCTCCATTTTCTGTTCAGTTCAATCAATAGGGTTCGCCAACAGTTTTTAGGATTTTCTGTATTCCTTCAAAGGCGTTCTGATTATTCGCGGCGTATAATATTAACATATCACTTTTCATATCCATCACAGTGATTCTTTCATTTGGGCTGTATGCGTATAACTCCACCTTGGATCCCCACCAAAAGTCTAATGACTCCGGGCGCCTAGTAAAGTGCCGCCTAATAACTTCCAGATCATTTTCAGTAATCCATTGAAAGCCTTCCGACACATAAGGCAACGCAAAGCAAGCTTGGCATCCAAATATAGCCATCAAAAACGCTGACAATGTCTCAGAAGTTTTAATCCAATCATCTTGTTAAAGCCGAGCCAGCCAGCCCCCCAAAAGCCGAACTTGTTTTTCCGGCAAATACCGGATATACTGTCAGTCAGTCAGTCCGTCTGTCATGCGGTCTGAAAATACATAAGAAAAGAGGAAG
>Ga0082212_10010951_pt1 | contig 11541 bp, 11 predicted proteins | sample TergutNt197P3_FD_71548 | JGI IMG/M metagenome (GOLD analysis project Ga0082212, IMG submission 71548) | Neocapritermes taracua P3 segment gut microbial communities from Petit-Saut dam, French Guiana - Nt197 P3 | ecosystem: Host-associated > Arthropoda: Insects > Digestive system > Gut ... | reverse complement strand
CAAAGAGGGTGCCGTCGGGAGCATAGACGGTCAGATCGACATCTTTTTCGTCAAATTCGATGGCGAAGTCGGCAAAGAATCGGTCTTTGACTTGGAGTTTCCAAGTCGCTTCACTTTTGGAGGACGGCATGACATTAGTGGTATTAGTTTTCAAATACAATCCCTTTTTCTCGGATATTTTTTTCTATATCTGCCCATTTAGCATTCAAATGCCTTTTTGTATCTTTATAAATTCGTTGTACTACATCTTCTGCGATTGGCATTGTGTCGGCATTCCGTTTTGTGGCATTTTTTCTCAATACGTAAATTTGGTCAATACGTGAATTTTTAATATCAACCTTTTTATCTACATCATATCGTTCAGTGACGATACAAAACCGGCAATAAGGATTTCCATTTTTGATTTTTTCAGCGATGGCAATACTGCCGTCCAACATTGTTTTATCAAGATATGTTTTACATTCTATAGCAAGGACGGGAACAAATGCGTTAGCCGGTTCGTTGTTATCTGATATTGTAATATCAACTTGCTTGTAAATGGAAAAATCTTGGTCTTTTGTGTTGATTTTTATGTGTGAATGTTCTTTGAAATTATCAAAATCTGATGGTGAAAAAAACATATTGGAAAATGCTTGTATTCCGCCAATTTTAATTTTTTCTGATTCGTATTCTTTGAATATCCTGTACAAAACCTCTTCAAGAATCGTAGACTCAAATTTTGATTGAGAAGAAAAAATAGGTTTATTATTCAAGTCTTTATTATGAGTTCTAACAAAATCCACGTACTTATTCCAGCCTTTCACGGACTTTCCAAGATTTGACACGTCAAAACTTATATGAAAATCGTAGTATTTATTAGCGCATTGTAACAAAAGATCAATATGGTTATTGCCATTGAGTTTTGTTAACATATTCGCGGCGTGAACAAGTCCCCTTAATTTTTGTCCCGTCAAAAATTTTTTTAATGTTTCGGATGTAAAATTCATATTGCTGTGTTAAATAAAAATTATTCAGAATGTTCCACTCTATCGACATGAACGCAAAGTCAATCATGTGCAAAACCATTTTCTCCGCCAAATTCAAACAAGGGTTCGGTTTCTAACAATCGTTTTTCCGCTGTTTCGCAATATTTCGGGTCAATGTCAATACCGACAAATTTTCGTCCCAACAACCGAGCAACTTTCGTAGTCGTCCCTGCGCCATTGAAAGGGTCGAGAACAACATCATTCTGAAATGAAAAAAGTTTAATCACACGTTTTGCCAATTCTTCGGGGAACATTGCAGCATGACCATATTCTTTCATTTTGCGTTCGGGAGCGATTGACCATTTTCCATAAACCCACTTTTTGAACTCATCGCCGGTAATGTCAATGCAATTTCTGTCACCGTCCTTTTTCAACGTGTTTTTACAAAAGACTTCGACAAATTCCCAAGAGTATTTCAAGTACGGCGAAGCCGGACTTTGCCAACTCCCCCAAGTACAATACTTGCAGTTGTAATTATTCTTTTCCCAGATGATTTCACCCTTCCAAATCAACCCTTGCTGGACAAAAAAGTTGCTGACCATGTGATGCGAAGGCACATAATCGGAATACAACGGCTGAATGTTAACGATCATTCGACCGCCGCTTTTTAATACGCGTACACATTCTCCGAAAATGGCAAACAACGTGTCGAAGTAATTCTGCCAAGTGTTCACGTCGTCGGTGTTGTTGTAATCAATACCGAAATTATAGGGCGGTGAGGTAAAAATCATGTCAACGCAGTTATCGGGAAACTGCGATAACGCACTCAAAGAGTCTGCACAAACAATCTTATTAAGATATTCCGCCGGGACTTCGTTATTATTTGGTGAAAAATGCTTCTGAAACGCTTCGTAGCCGAGGCGTTTTTTTCGATTTTCCGTTTATCCTTTGACTCGTTTTTCTTTGTTAAAACTTTTGAAAACGATTTTACCGTTCGCCGAAGAAAAAGACCGAATTTTGAGAAGTTCAGCGAGAACGTTGCCAAGCAGTTCGTCGGTCTGGTGCTGTTGACTCTCGATATATCGCATATCGACAACGTCAAAATCAAGAACGATATTGCTGCCGTTGATTCGCGTGTGAATACCGGCGGTATTCAGAACGTGAAATCCAACGTTAATATCATTTTCCGTGTATCTATTGCCTAATTGGAGCGAGCGGTAATTTTCCATCGTGTTTTGCATTGATTTAGAGAATCATTTTACCGGTATTGGCAAGACATGTAAAGTCGGGCAGATTATCTCCGGTATCGAGTGTTTTTTTGATGGTCAGGAGAAGTTGGGCGAACATCGTAGGAATGTTGGCGAGTCCTCGCTTTGATTCTGCCCAAAGATACGTATCGGCAAAGAGGGTGCCGTCGGGCGCATAGACGGTCAGATCGACATCTTTTTCGTCGAATTCGATGGCGAAGTCGGCAAAGAATCGGTCTTTGACTTGGAGTTTCCAAGTCGCTTCACTTTTGGAGGACGGCATGGTGTTAATATAATCCATTCCGACATGATTCGCAATCGGATACATGTCGTACCCCGCACTCATATGTTATAATAATACCGATAAAACTGTTCTCACGATCCCTATGACACACGATTCAACAACCCCGATGCAAGCGGATGCGGTGTTGGTTCCGCACGCCGGTTGGCAGTATTCCGGCAGACTGGCAGCGCAAACGTTAAAGCGAGTCAACATTCCCCGTTGGGCGGTTATTTTTGCGCCGCAACACCGAGGCGGCGGAGCAGAATGGGCAGTGGCTCCGCACAAAACTTGGATTCTGCCGGGAAAAAATGTCGAAGCCAATTTGGCAATGACCGATAGAATGATTCAAGCCGTCGATTTCTTTGCCTACGATGCAGTGCCGCACGCTCAAGAACACTCCGTCGAGGTGTTGTTGCCGATTCTTGCCCGAATCGCACCGGAAACAAAAATTTCGGCAGTCGTCATGGCAATGACTACCTGGGAAATGATTCGGCAAGGGGCGGCACAGTTCGCACTCTTCCTGAACTCGTTGCCGGAACGACCGTTGTTAATCGTTTCCTCGGATATGAATCATTTTGCGAACGAAGAAACGACTCGCCGGGTGGACAAACTCGCTCTCGATGCGATTTATCAAGCAGTGGCAGAGCAAAACCCGGAACAAGCATTGCGGACGATCTACGAACACCGGATTTCCATGTGCGGCGTGGTGCCGGCAGTATTCGTGATGGAAACGCTTCGGTGTCTTGGTAGATTGCATCATGTTGAAGAGGCAGGTTACACAACGAGTGCGGAGGCTTCCGGCGACAGTAGCCGCGTCGTCGGTTATGCAGGATTGATTTTTCATTCATGATAGACAAACTATGCAATGCCATCGGTTATTATGGGACTTGCCGTGCCCCTTTGTGAATAGGCGGCTACCAAAATGATGGCACTTTCATTTTTCAGCACCCCTACTTAACCATTTTCTTGTTTTTCGGTAAAATAGACGGCTATGCGAAAAAAAGAAGTCGTTCTTACCGGACTCGGTGTCCTGACTCCCGTCGGGATCGACAAAGATACGTTCTGGAATGCGCTCCTGAACAGCAAGAGCGGAGTCGGCTTCCTCAATATCACAACCGCCGATGAGTTGCTTCGACCGATGGGAAGCGAAGTGCCGGAATTTCACGCCAAAGATTATGTGAAACCCCGAAAAAACATCAAAATCATGAGCCGAGACATCCAAATGGCGTTTGTCTCGGCTTGTCTTGCCTGTCAGGATGCCGGACTCATTACCGAAGGGGACAACCGTAATGTTGATCCCGACCGATTCGGCGTGATTTTCGGTTCCGATTTGATCGGTGCCGAAGTCGATATGTTGCTCGGTACGTTCCGTGCCGGTATTGTGGACGGTCAATACGATTTTTCTAAATGGGGTACCGATGCGATGCGGGAAATTTTTCCCCTTTGGATGCTGAAATTTCTCCCCAATATGCCCGCCTGCCAGATTTCCATTGGACTCGACGCTCGGGGACCAAGCAATTCCATCACGCTTTGTCGGGCTTCCAGTTTGGCGGCAATTATCGAATCCGTCCGAATCATCGAACGCGGAGATGCCGACGTGATGATCGGCGGCGGTTGCGGCAATCGGGTCAATCAGGATTTTCAAACACGGGTCAAATCGTATGAGACTGCCCTCCGCCGAGATGTGCCGGCAAGCGTGCCGCGCCCCTTTGATGCCGACCGTTGCGGTTGCGTGTTGGGAGAAGGTTCCGGGGCATTTGTTCTCGAAAGCAGAGAGTTTGCCGAAACACGCGGCGCAACGATTTATGCAACGGTCAAAGGATTTGCACAAACGAATGAACCGACATTGCACGGTACGCGACCAACCGGTTCTGCAATTCAGCGGTCGATCCGCTCGGCATTGCAACGTGCTGATATGAAACCGTCGGACATTGGACTGGTCAATCCCGACGGTTTAGGGGCGGATCACGATGATCGGATTGAAGCGGAAGCCATTCGGGCAACGCTCGGCAACGTTCCCGTCTCAGCAACGAAGGGAAATTTCGGCGATTTAGGCAGCGGCACAGGAGCGGTGGAACTCGCCGCCGCCGTGTTGGCGATGCAGTCCGGCACGATTCCGCCAACAAAAAACCACGAAAAACCCGCCGCCGATTGTCCGATTAACGTCGTTCACGGCAAACCGGTTGCGTTGGGATCACCGGCGATTCTCAAAATGAATCAAACGCGGATGGGCAGATCGTTTTCGATTGTGCTGGCGAGGTAAATTTTGACGCACAAGGCAAAGGCACCGTGTGTCCTATTTTTTATCCGAACTCACTCAGCCGATGCCAATTGCCGTTGCCGTCGCATAGGCTTTGCAATGCGAAATGCTGATCAGCACTTCGGTAATTCCCAATTCGGTTGCTTTCTGCTCCGCTCCTCGATGAAGCCGAATCGTCGGTTTGCCGCTGGTCTGAATGACCACTTCCACGTCCGTCCAAGTAAGTCCAGCAGCCCAACCCGTGCCGAGTGTTTTCAGGACGGCTTCCTTCGCTGCCCAACGACCAGCAAAGTGCTGTTCGGCAATTTTTTTGCCTGAACAGTACCGAAACTCCTCTTCGGTGAACACATGGTTTGTAAAGCGTTCGCCGTGCCGAGAAAGCATTTGACCGATTCGTTGACATTCGATAATGTCGGTGCCGATTCCGATGACTTGCATACGTTGCAATTTTAACAGAGACCGCCGCAGAGGCAAGAGAACACCCCTTTTGCATCCTTTGCCGTCAGTTTAACCGCAGAATACACAAATGATTCGCTTGCAATCGACGGAAATAATGCGATAATCAGAGTAGTTTTCACCCCTCATTGGATAATTATCATGACCGCCTATCGCCTCGCTTTCGTTCTCTGCGTACTCTCGTTGATCTTCGTTGCGTCGGTGCAAGCACAAGAGTGGTCCCTCGACGATGCCAAAACCATCCAAGATGTCGTCTATTTGTTCGAAGTCGAAACCAGTAGGGTAGTAGATGGAAACTATCAAACACACGAAACTTTCTTCAAGCAGGCGAACAAAAAAATTGCCGAACTTGCCCGAGCAGGTGCCGATGTCGATACCGTCGTAAAAGGGTTCAAGTCAGTGGCAGCGGTCCACCGGAACTCTGGAATCTTCGGCAGCGATGACTATGATCCGCTGTGGCTTTTTCTCAACGAACTGGAAAAAACAGGAACGCATCTTGATACCGTTGCGAAAGAACGTTATTGGATGTTCACGGAAAACAACCGCTTTATCGGCGGCAGTCAGACGCGGGAAAAAACGCTTGCAGATTTTGAACGTATTATGGCTGGGGCAAAAAAATGGGCAAGTGCGCCTCCGCCGGGTGTTGATGCAACTCAACCGATACAGTTCATTCTCGATCTCTCCAATTCGTATGCGGTTCGTGAGGCAAAACTCGACCTCGGTCGCAGTACGGTTGAGCGTTTGATCGAGTTCGCTCAATCCGACGAAATGATGGCACCTCCCGAAGCCAAAAAGGAAGTGGTCGAATTTCTCCAAAAGCACCAACGCCGGCAAGTCGGTTCGGATCCGAAACTCTACGGACAAACGCTGGACGATAAGGAGTTCAAATGGGAAGACCTTCGAGGAAAATACGTCCTGATAAAATTCACGGCAACATGGTGCGGTCCTTGCAAGATGGAGATTCCGGGCATGTTGGAAGCCTATGAAAAATACAAAGACAAGGGATTGGAAATTGTTTCGGTCTATATTGCACAACGTGAATCCGACCCGGTGGCAACGGTTAAGAAGGCAGTCGAAGAGGAAAAACTGCCGTGGATCATTCTTTCGGAAGCGTTGACCGAACAGGCAAAGCAGCCGAAGCATTTGGATTTTTACGCCATCCGTAGTGTTCCGACGATGTTGTTGGTGGACAAAGAGGGGAAAATCATCACGACATCGGAAGTTCGCGGCGAACTATTGAAAGCCAAATTGGCAGAGATTTTTAAGTGATGTCCCGAAGCATCGGACTGGTCATTGGCGGTAACGCATGGAACAGTTGGTATAACAGTTCATAAGCGTTGAGAATGAACGTTGTTTGGGAAGTTGACATGGTTTGAATGTGTGGTAATTATTCAATCTTCAAATATATGTTTCTCGAAAATTTTCTCCCCCGATTATGTGTAATTTTTGCGCCTCTGCCTCCGTGTTTTGCGTATGATTTCATTGATTCAGTCGGACATACTCCGGCGATGTTTGGAGCAATTCTGTATGTGTACCGACGGCAATGATTTTTCCATCGTCCATCAATACAATCCGATCCGCCAGCGACACCGCCGAAAGACGATGCGTTACCATAATTGTCGTTCGTCCCTTCTTGAACGTCGATAACGCTTCGTGAATCATCCGTTCGCTCTGGATGTCAATCTGACTCGTTGCCTCGTCTAACAGAAAAATTGCCGGATTCCGTAAAATTGCCCGTGCAAGCGCAATGCGTTGACGCTGTCCTCCCGATAAAATCCCGCCGCCGGGTCCCACGACCGTTTCGTATCCATTTGCCAACTCCTTCTCGATGAAATCATGGGCAAATGCCTGTTTTGCCGCTGTGATCACTTCCTCTCGACTCGCTTCCGCACGACCATACCGAATGTTTTCCAAGACGGTCTCATTGAACAGCACCGGTTCCTGCGTAACCAAGCCGATCTGTCGCCGCAACTCCCGAAGCCGAACCGAAGTTGTTGCCAGTCCGTCAATCATCACATGCCCCTGATCTGCGTCGATAAATCGCGGCAGCAAACTCAATAACGTGCTTTTTCCACAACCACTCGCTCCGAGAATGGCAATGCACTCGCCGAACTTGATGTCCAGCGAAACATCTTTTAAGACGGGACGATTCGGATCGTATGCGAAGGAAATATGGTCGAACAGAATCGATTCATGGTGTTTCGGCATTGGCACCGGTTTTTCGGGATCACGAATCGGCGAAACCCGGTCGATCATGGAATAAACCCGATCTGCGGCGGCGGCGGCACTTTGGAATTGTGTAAAAATGTCCGCCAACCGCCTTGCCGGATCGGACGCACCCACTAGCATTGCAAAAAAGAGGATCAGCCAGCCCATCTCCATCGGTTCGCGGAGCATGGGAAAGCCCCAAATATCCGTTCGATTACCCATCACGAGATACGCTCCGACAATGATTGCCACACAGATCATGAAAATACCGATGATTTCAATCGTCGGATTGACAAACGATTCATACTTGGCAATTTTCATTGCCCGTTTGTAGCACTCGTTGTTGACGTTATGAAATTTGGTGTGTTCGTAAGGTTCCCGGGTGAATGTTTGCACGATTTTGACCGATTGAAACGTTTCGGTCAATCGAGCATACAAGTTGGTGATCTGTTCCAAACTTTGCCTGACGACCCTCTTGATGGAACGAGCGAGCCAGCGGATTGTCCAAGCGGCAGGGGGTACGAACAAAATCGTTACCAAGAGTAACTGCCAACTGATATAAGCGGCTGCGGCAAGGCAGACAATCAGTTTGAGCGGTTCCCGAATGATTTTGCCGTAAATTGCCCCGATTCCACCCGTCAATACGCCCATGTCGGTGGTGAATCGACTCATGACGTTGGCGATTCCTTCTTTGGAGTAATAGTTGACTTCGTAATCGAGTGCCTTTCGGTAAAACTCTTCTCGCAGTTCCTTTGCTGTTCCGTTTGAAATTGCCGCCGCCAGAATGGTATGTGTAATGAGGAAAAAAACTTTAATGATTGTGCCGAAGAGAACGATAACCATCAGGAACACGACCGTTTGAAACGGACGATCCGGGGTGTATCGTTCCACATAAGGTCGGCTCCACTTATACCATGACTCCTGCCATTGATTCCACGTGAGGTTGTATTCTTCTGCGATAATTTGGGCAGACTTTTCTGGTCGGGTTGACTTTAACTGTTGTATCGTTTTTTCTGATTTTGCGTTTTTTTCTGCGTATTCTTCTATTTTTTGGTCGATCCAGATGGGGAAGGTGCTGTCTTTCAGACAGATCTCCGTAATGGGATAAACGACGGCAGCGATGTTGCCCCCCCAAAGAATACCGACCATCAGGGCGCAAAAGAGAGAACCGAATATAAACCAAAGACGGTTGCGAAATGATTGCCGGATGGCACGGAAGTAATTTTTCATGTCCGTGCCATTGTAATACTTTTGGGAAGATTATTCAAGATTTACGTTGAAACGTGTTAAACCTTGGTCGAGTGTAATAATTAGAGAAAAAAGTCGTTATTTGCCGCTTTTTTTATCACACTTGGCATGAACATGAAAAATTTTAACGGAATTGGCTTTTCACGTTCATTTTGAACCGCAGAGGTGCCGATAGCGAACGTGAAATGGATTGCAGTTTGCCATTGAGGTCATACCTCGGTGTGCGGTCGTAAGGAGTTCCTCGATATTGTGTGCGTTGCACAGTGTCGAAAACGTTAAGAAACCCTTTTAGTTTTCAGGAGATTTCAATGACTCGAAAAATGTTGTTGCCAGCGTTGGTCATGTCGCTGGTTGTTTTCACAGGTTCGCACGCGTTCGCAGCAGGCGGCTTGTTTGATTTCCTTTTTAATAGCCGGGCGGTTCACGCCTGTAATGCTTGTGACCCCGCGAATCCGTGTGTCAAGGCAGTTCAGGCTTGCGAAAAGGTCGCCCCCGCCGCTTGCGAAAAAGCCGCCCCTGCCGTGTGTGAAAAGGTTGCCCCCGCCGCTTGCGAACGAATTGTTCCGCCGGCTTGCGAAAAGGTTGCTCCCGCTGCTTGTGAAAAAGCCGTACCTGCCGTGTGCGAAAAAGTGGCACCGCCCGCTTGTGAAAAAGTCATTCCGCTTGCCTGCGAAAGTGCTTCCCCGGAAGCATGCCAACGGCTCGTCCAACCGCTCTTGCTGTTGCCGAGATTCAGGTAGTCGCAAGGTCGGAGTAGGAACATTTTCCTTCATCTAAAACGGTGTTGAGACCTTTACGTCTCAGCACCGTTCTTTCCTAATATGCCGGAATATCGACAAGACATACTGACGGGACGCACGGTCATCGTTGCAGAAGAACGAGCCGCAAGACCGCATCAGTTCGACATTACGGATAAGCCCTTTCAGGGAATCTGCCCCTTTTGTGAAGGAAACGAATTATTGACCCCCAATGAAATCGCCGCCTTTCGCCCCGTTGGTTCCGCACCGGATTCCTCCGACTGGCGTGTCCGGGTTGTTCCTAACAAATATCCCGCTGTTATTTCCGGCGATGTTCCGTCGATTTTGTCGGATCACTCTTTCATCCACATCGGCGGCAAGGCGGACGGTATCGGATTACACGAAGTCATCATCGACACTCCCCGACATGTTTTGAGCATAAGCGAATTGAACTTGCTGGAAGTTGCGGACATGCTGGCAATGTACCGAGAACGGCTTCGAACATTGCGTGCGGACTCTCGCTGGGCTTACGTTCAGATTTTCAAAAATGTCGGTGCTGCTGCTGGTGCGTCGCTCCCCCATTCGCACAGTCAACTCATTGCTATACCGTTTCTGCCACAGCCTTTGCTCGAAATGCTATACCGTGCCGAGGAATACGCTAAAAAAAATAAACGATGTTTTTGGTGTGAACATCTTGAGAGCGAAATCGAAAGCGGCGAACGGATCGTAGAAGAAACAGAACACTTCGTCGTGCTTTGTCCGTTCGTGAGCCGATTTGCTGGAGAAATTGAAATTTATCCGAAGTATCACGAGGCAGGATTCGATACATTAGACGTTGCGATACTGGATGAACTGGCGGCACTTTTTCGGCGTACAATTATTCGGCTTGAAAGAGCCGTCTTTTTTATGCATGACTCCTTGGCGTATAATATCGTGTTGAATACGGAGCCGTTTCGGTGTTTAGCGCAGAAGGGGAGAGCAATCGATACTTCATCTTTTTTGCATTGGCATTTTTCAATATTACCGAGTTTAGCCAGAGCGGCAGGTTTTGAATGGGGAACGGGGTTGCATATCAATCCGATTTCTCCCGAACAGGCGACCCGACGGCTTCGGACGGCGGAATCGCAATGTCCCAAATTTTCAGAACCAAAACGTCCATAGCCACAGGTTTCAAAAAAGATTTTTCCGAGCCGTTTATGGCGTATCCTCTCGGTTTTTATCATTTCCTCGTCGCTCCGCCAATATCATGTCCTGTTCTTCCAACTGTCGCAGGGCATTCATCTTGCGGTAGAATACCCAGTCGATGACATTGCAGCCGAGCGATGCCAAAAAACTGCCTCCAAGACCGCAGCAGAACCACATCAAAAGGCGATTTACTATCTTCATGTCGTCATACGTTGTTTCCCACATTACTGTTGCACCCCATGGATTCAAAACCGGAACGTGCTGAATGCCCAATCCTGCGAGTCCCTCCGACGTGACAAGAAACAACCCACAGAACAGTCCGCACCAAAAGCCGGTACACTGGGCACAGTTGATCAGTTCGTTGAACCATTCGACAAACGAACGGCGATGTCCTTTGCCCATCTGCTCCCAACGGTGATGGATTTTCTCCGCCCAGTCGCCGATATATTGACGAAACGGCAGGAATATGACCCCTTGTACGATGATCGAGGTCATTCCTACCGTTGCAATGCAAAATAATAAAAATTCAACCATTGTTCGGTGAAGGGGGGTTGGAATTGTTGACAAGCGAGTATAAAAGTCTTGTTGACGGCGATGAGTTTGCTCCGTTAGAATAAGCAGTGTATCACTAACAATTTTTCATAACATTCGGCAACGTAAATACTTATGTCAAACATTCTGCCGAAGAGTCAAATACCATTATACATCAGTCCAACTTAATGTCAAACGAGACATAAATGTTCAAAAACCTCCGTGAAACAATGATTAAAGGAGACTAAAGACGCAATGACATACGTACTTCCCTGTTCGCTTGCAGATTTCCCAATTTAATGTTGGGAAAAGGCGACAGATAACCCTCGTGGCGGATTTACTGCCCTTTCCAAGAATTTTTCGAAATTGGTCTTTACAAGGAGTCGCCTTTTAGTGTATAGGATTGTTTGAAAACTGACAA
>Ga0082212_10010950_pt1 | contig 11542 bp, 5 predicted proteins | sample TergutNt197P3_FD_71548 | JGI IMG/M metagenome (GOLD analysis project Ga0082212, IMG submission 71548) | Neocapritermes taracua P3 segment gut microbial communities from Petit-Saut dam, French Guiana - Nt197 P3 | ecosystem: Host-associated > Arthropoda: Insects > Digestive system > Gut ... | reverse complement strand
ATCAATTTTTCCGGTTTTCCTGCCGATTGAAAGGGATAGCGGAAATTTCCCGAAATTCCCCCCTGTTTCCGGTCGAAATTATGACTTGCGACGAAAAAATCAATGCGGCTCACGCTGCTTTACAGCAAGGCGATTACCCACTTTCCGAACAACTCTACCGAGATGTCCTGCAAACTGAGCCGGAAAACGTCCGCGCCCTCGATGGACTCGGTGTGATCCTCTGCCAAAACGGCGAAACCGAACAAGGAATCGACCTTTTCAAGCAAGCCCTCAACATTTTACAACAAGAAAGTACGCAGAATTCCCAGTGGGAGACCTCTCTCCTCTTCCATTTGGGACTTTCCTATCGCACCCTCGGACTTCGTCAAGAAGCCCTACAAGTCTTCACCGAAGCAGCAGCACTGTCTCCGCAGGAGTTCGACCTGCTCCTCAATCTCGGTCAAGTTCACTTTGAATTGGAACAGTACAACGAGGCGGCGGAACACTTTCGGACGCTCACTGCTATCCAATCGGACAACGCTTCCATTTGGCTGACGCTCGGCTTTATCCTGTCGAATATCGACCAGCACGACGAAGCCGCCGAAGCCCTGCGGACTGCCGAATTGCTCGACCCCACTTCGCCGGAAGCGTGTCTCTATCTTGCCGAGTCACTGCGAAAAGCGGAACGATACGAAGAATCGCTCCCCCATTATCAACGGATGTTGCAAGTCGGTGCCGAGTATCCGCAAGCCATCCACGGTTACGGAAAATCGCTCCTCGCTCTCGGCAATCTCGCCGACGGCTGGGACGCAATGGAATTTCGATTTGCCAGTTCCATCGGAAATTGGGAGCGGCACCATCTCACGAATTGGACTCCCGAAGCAAACGTTTCTCGTGTGTTAGCATATTCCGAAGAGGGAATCGGCGCAGAATTGATGTTCGCTTCCTGCTTGCCCGACCTCATCGACAGCGTCGAGCATTGCGTTGTCGAATGTGAATCGTCTCTACATTCCCTTTTCCGCCGTTCTTTTCCCCGTGCAGAATTCGTTCCGCTTGCCGACGATTACGTTCGTTCCGAAGGCAATCCGTGGAACATTCCGCTCGACGCTCAAATTGCCTTCGGTAGTTTGCCCCGACATTTTCGCCGGAGCATCGACGACTTCCCATTGCGAAAAGCGTATCTCGTTCCCGACAAGAACTTGGTTGCCCAATGGTCCACTCGGCTTGCCAGTCTGGGAGATGCCAAAAAAATCGGTATCCTCTGGAACGGAATCTGGACTAACGAGACACCGAAACAAACGTCACTCCCCCTGCAAGAGATTCGCAATCTCACGACTCGCTATACAGAAGCAGCATGGGTTAACTTGCAACTCGGCTCGCACCAAAATGATATGGGGCAATCCCCTGGCGTTCCACGTTTGTTTCCTGAGGCATTCAAGTACGACCTCGATATGATGGCGGCATTGCTGTCTGCTCTCGATTTGGTGATTACCCCGCCCGGCTATTTGGCTCATCTCGCCGGTGCGCTTGGGGTGCGAACTTGGCTTCTGGTGCCGGAAGGTGCCGATTGGCGACACTCGATTGACGTGCTTTCCCAGCCGCGTTCCGTTTGGCATCCGACAATCAAAATGTATCGGCAAGCAAAGGGGCAAACGTGGCAACACTTTTTTGCGAACCTCACTGATGACCTTTCAAAATTCCTAACAACAACTCGACCGCCGGAAGAGATGCCGGCAACACTCGCCTTTACAGAGCGAAAGACAATAGCCATTCCCAAAGCGGCATGATAGAACTATTTTCCCACAAACAGATTCGTTGCGAATACTGCGAATTCGAGATTTCCTTTACGGGATTCGGCAGTGCGGCGAAGATTGTTTGCCCTGCTTGCGGCGGTGAAAATATCGTGTCCCCGCCGCAGCAACCGGTGGAACCGCCGGTCTCGGAAGAGTTACCACCGGAGTTTCCCGAAGTCCTGTCGCAGACAGGCGTGCAACCTATCGTGGAAAAGCCGGTGCTCTGTTCGGTCGAACATTGTCCGCTACTCATCGGTAATGAATCGGGCAATCGTGTCGGTGAAGCCATTGCCGAGCAGATGGGACTGCGTCTTCAAAAAAGGAAAAAGCGGCGGCGCACCATTTTAGCGTGGACGGTCATGTTGCAAGTTTGTATCGTGTTCGGTGCCGCTCTCTTCTTTGCGCAAACGTTGATGGTTCCCGAAGCGGTGGTGAGTATTGCCGACACGGAGAAAAAAGACCAAGAAGTTTCGCCGGTTCCCACACCGGTTGATGTGTCTCCGTTACCCGCCGTAACGGAAAATAAGACGGCGTGGAACACTGTACCGGATAATGTTCCTGATAGGTTCACGGCGATTGTGGAGCCGGAGCAGACGGCTTTTCCGCATGAAGCGGCACAAGATATGTTTGTTCCGCCGGTTTATGACTATCCTCTTCAACCGGATGATTCACCGATCACCGCTCCGAATTTGTTGGCGGCAGTTGCAGAAGCACCGCCGTTGACCGAGCCGTTGCACGTCGAGCCGGTTACACTCGAAATGGCGGACGATTTATTGAAATCGGCAAAAGCAACGTTAGTAACCGACCCGGAGAACAGTGTCGATCACGCGGTGCGAGCCGCAAAGATTTACGAACAACTCGGACAGAAGTATCCCGATTCGCTCTATTGGATTTTGGGCAATGCCTTCGCTTCGCTCTCTTGGGGGGAACCGCTCTTGGAATCGTCTCCTGCGATTGAAACGATGACGTTGAGTCCCGACAACCGATTTTTGCTCACGCAATTGAAAGATAAAACGGTTTGGCTTCTGGATTTGCAAAGCCCGGCAAATAACCGGATTGAGCATCTCCTCGACCAGGGAACGGCAGAGTATGTTAAATTTGTCTTTTCGCCGGATAGACGTTGGATTATCGGCGGACAAAAGAACGGCACGATTCGGATTTGGGATATGGCACTGAAAAATCCGGCAAGTACCACCGTTACTTTTGCGGAACGGGTTCCCGATTTGCAGGATTTGCAAATTTCTCCGAACGGACAGTGGCTTGCCGCCTTCGGACGTTCTCCGCGAAGTACGGCAATTGTTCGTCATCCTTTGACACCCGGTCAAACGATTCAGCAGGTTGCTCTTCAACGGGCGGATCGGTTCGAGACTCACGCACCCGCTCCATATCCGGTGTTGCTTTGGAATTTGCGGCAAATGGAATCGAGCATCATTCCGCCGGCAATGGCAATTCCGTCGATGCCGCAGCCGGTTCAAGTGGTTCGGTTTAGTCCGAATTCAGAACGGATTGCCATCGGTAGAAAAGATGCCGTTGTCAGGGTGTACGATTTAACAGCGAAGGGAGTCAGCGATGATCCCTTTATTTTGCGGGGACATCAGTTGGGCATCACGCAGATTGCGTTCGCACCGAACGGACAGTGGATGGCGACGGGCAGTCAAGACAATACGGTGCGGCTTTGGAATCTGGCGAGTTCCAAGTTTTCCCCCGAATCGGCAACGCTCTATGGACATCTCGGCTGGATTAGTACGTTGGTCATCGACCAGACGGGCGAGTATCTCATTTCGGGAAGTTATGACCGAACGATTCGAATTTGGACGGTAAAGCACAACCGAATCGGTACAGCACTGAAAGAGGAGCCGATTGTTTTGGAAACCAATTTGGGCGTACCGGAGGCTCTATTTCTCACGCGGGACGGCGACAAGATGATTACGCTCGGCAAGGATGGATGTTTGGGCATTTGTCATTTGCCTTCCATATTAGGGGATGAACCGACGGAAGAGATTCGAGCGATTACGTTCCGCAATAGTCGGCTGTCGATTTCCAAGTGTCTGCTCACTTCGGACGATCAGCGGGTGATATTCAGTTACGACCATTTGACGAATCCGACGAACAATGGCATCCGCCTCTGGTCGTTGCAGCCGCAAGCATTTGTGCAGTGAGTAAAATATAGACACAGCGCGCTAAAGCGGCTAAAACGCAAGCATCGTGTGCTCTAACTTTGTACCCGCATTCGGACGATGTTGTTGAGGACAACGGACGATTCTTCCAGTTGTCGAATCGCTTGCAGTAAGTCCCCCTCACGCGACTCATGAGTCGTCAGGAACAAAACGGTATGCTCGCCGTTGTTCTTGTGTTCCGGTTCATGCTGAATCATCGACGCTATCGAAATGCCCTGCTCTCCAAGCACACCGGAAATTTCGTGCATCACGCCCGGTTGATCCACTACGTTCAACCGCAAATAGGACTTGCCGAAAAACTCTTGCGCACACTTAATCGGTATCGGCGGTTTGCCGCTCCCCCAAAGATTCAGCGCATTGAAAGTGATGGCAGTACGACCGAGCACCGTGTCGATCAGATCGCCGACCACTGCCGATGCCGTCGGATGTTGTCCCGCCCCCATTCCTTGAAAGAAGACCGGTCCCACCGAATCGCCGACAATCCGAACGGCATTGAACGCATCTTTCACCCTGGAAAGCGGATTGTCCCCTTTTACGAGCGTCGGCGAAACGTGCAGTTCCAACCCACCCTCACTTTGAGCGGCAACGGCAAGTAATTTAATCCGGTAGCCGAGTTCCTTTGCATAACGAAAATCAATCGCATCGACCGATTCGATGCCGATTCGAGAGACGGTTTTCCAATCGACGACGGCACCGAATCCGAGTTGTGCCAAAATCGTTAATTTTTGTACGGCATCGGTTCCGTCCACGTCCATTGCCGGATTGGCTTCGGCATAACCGAGTTTTTGTGCTTGGGCGACGGCATCCTGGTAGGAGACTTTGCCGCTTTCCATTTGCGACAAAATATAATTGCTCGTTCCATTGACGATGGCGTTGATCGAATGCAACGTATTTGCTTGCAGGGCGGTGGAGAGGGCGTTGAGGATAGGAATTCCGCCGCAAACTGCCGCCTCAAAGGCGATGGTGCGTCCGTTCTTTCGGGCGGTATCGAAAAGTTCCGTCCCGTGTTGTGCGAGCAATGCTTTGTTTGCCGTAATAACATTTTTGCCGCTTTGGAGCAACCGCAGAACAAATGTCCGAGCCGGTTCGAGACCGCCGATGAGTTCGATTCCAACAGAAATACTCGGATCGGCAAAAATGGATTCCGCATCGTCGGTCATCAAGCCGGCGGGCAAATCGACATCCCGTTGGGTCGTGAGATCACGGTCGCAAACTTTGGCGAGTTCGATTTTTTTGCCGGTTGCCTGGAAAATTCGGTTAGCGTGGTTCAGCAAAATTTTTGCCACGCCTGTTCCAATCGTTCCCAACCCGAATAGTGCGACTTTCACAGTTTCCATGTGCTCTATTTTACCTGTTTTTTCAGTGTTTTCAAGAGTTACCCCTGTTCACGGAGTCGCAATCGGGCGACCGAGTCCGCGTTACCTCCCTGACACAAACATGGTATAATCCCCGTCATGGATGACCTTTCGGATCGCGAATTCGGGGACTATCACATTATTCGGCGGATCGGCAGCGGAGCAACGGCAGATGTCTTTCTGGCGGAGCAATGCTCGCTGGGACGGCGCGTTGCGCTCAAAATCCTAAAAAAGGACTTGGCAAACGATAAAACCTACCTGCACCGGTTCGTTCGGGAGGCGAAAGCGATTGCCGCACTCAATCATCCGAGTCTCGTGCAGATTTACCAAACCGATTGCCTCGACGGTTATTGGTTCATTGCACAAGAATACATTCAAGGGGAAACTTTGCAACATGAAATCCAACGCTCCGGTGTGGTTCCGATCCCAAAAGTGGTGGATGTCCTTTGGCAAATCGCCTCGGTATTGGAAACTGCCGCCGAATCGGGGATCGTTCACCGCGACATAAAGCCGGAGAACATTTTGCTCGGTCCGAACGGAGTGGTCAAAGTTACCGACTTCGGTCTTGCTCACATCAAAATATCGGCTGAAAACGCACAACTCGCTCTGACCGAGGCAGGAATGACGCTCGGAACGCCGCTTTACATGAGTCCCGAACAGGCACAGGGACATCAATTGGACCATCGCAGTGATATGTACTCCCTCGGCATCACTTGCTGGCATGCTCTGACCGGAAGGTTGCCGTTTATGGGGGGGACAGCACTGTCGGTGGCGTTGCAGCATGTCAACAATCAGCCCCCGCCGCTTCTGAAATTGCGTTCCGGCATTCCGCCGGAACTCGCCGCCATTGTCGAGCGGATGATCGAAAAGAAACCGGAAAACCGGTTTCAATCGTTTCACGATATTTTGCAGGAACTGCAAGCGAAAGGTCTGGCTTCCGATAAGCCGTTGCTTGCATTGCGGTCGAGTCCGTCGAGGCAGTCCGCACGGCACGTGTTGCAGCGGGCATTGGAACGGAGGCGGACACGTTTCGGCAGGATCGTCTCCATCGCTCTCTTCGCAATGACGCTTTCGCTGCTGGGTTGGTCATCGGGATACGCTTATCGGACGTGGATCAAACCATCGCCCTGGGAAGCAATCACGTTGGAGATACCCCAAAAATCCTCGATTGAAGAACAGTGGATTCACGCCTGTTTCATCAACACGCCGGATGCTTGGAACGCCGTCGTGGAGTATTTTCCTGACGAAGACTATTTTTGGGAACGAGAGGTGAAGCGGCAATTGATTCGTTATTATTATCAGGAGGATGACCGGGTAAACAGTTTGCCGCTGTTTCAGGAATTTGCCGTCTTTGGCAATGGTTCGGCAGACCAAATGCTTGGCTACGCCGGCTGGGCTTGGTGCAAGGCGGAGGAATCGCCGGAAATCGCGCAGAGAAGTTTGGATGCAATCAATTACATTCCCAATTCCGATGAGTTGTTCATACGAATTTTCGATGCCGCTGCGAAAACACTCCAACGGCAGAAGGGAAAAGCCGCCAACGAGTGAATCGGCGCGTCATTTTCCCATTGCCTGGAGCATCAAACGCGGGTGTAAATCCCTGATACTTTTCTTGAAAACCCGGAAAAACAGCATTGTTGGTTTGTCCGGCAGGAATTTTAACCATAATGAATATCACTATGGTACAACAATCAATAACTCAAACGGCTCGAACAACCCGTAACCGATTACGTCATATGCGGAACCCGGCGGTTGCTGTGCCGGCGCACCATGGAACGAGCCGGGCCAAGCACTGCCGCGAAGTTTTCCGGCGTGGTGCGGACCCAAAAGGTTTTTCGGCGTGCCATACACCTGCACCGACACTTCGTTCTTGCCTTGCTTGACGAACTTCGTCACATCCGCTTGCCACGGCGCACTCACGACATAACCGGCATCGTTACCGTTGACGATAATTTTTGCTGTTGCCCCGTACCAGCCGGTGCGAATTTCCGGCAACTTCACGTAATAGGTTCCTTCGGCTTTCGCAACCTCGAAACTTCGGGAATACTCCACTTTGCCCGCATAGAACGGCATGCCCTGCCGATGCCAACCCTGCTCGTTTGCTCCGCGACCGAGACCGCTGCCGTCAACCAAATACCGCGCCCGGCGGTCATGAGTATCGACCACCAATTCGCTCGATGCCTTCGCCGTTACGTTTTTAATCGGCACGAGTTTTGTCGGATCATCCTTGTCCTTGACAAGAAATTGCACTTCGGCAAGTCCGACGAAGCCGTTGTCGTCCGGTCGGGCGTTTGCCGAGAGCGGATAATTTGTCCCGGCATGGTTCGACAGAATTTTGAACTCGACCGTTTTGAGCGGCTTCGGCGTTTCAAACGGAAGAACCCTTGAATCTCCTGTACCGAGTGGGAGTTCGACTTTACCGAGACCGGTGATTTCGATCTCTTTGACACCCCGCTTTTGCAGACCACGCTCGTTGTAATTCCAAATCCGAATTCCCGCGAGGGCTTGCTCTTCGGCAAATTCGAACGTCAGTGTCGGCGAACGATCCTGCAAGTTCGGTCGATTCGGTCGAAAACCAACACCGGCGGAGAGCCATGACACTCCTTCGAGTTCGTCGCTGTGCTGCATTTCGAGGGCAATTTCCGGCGTTTTCAACACGAGCGGTTGCGGCGGACAAACGACGAACCCCTTATCGGCACTTCGCAGCGAAAAATCGCCAATCAGATACGCCGGTTCGAGTGCCGTCCAAACGGTCAGCGGCTTCGCAACAATTTTGACCGTGTTTTCGCCGGGTTTGACAAATTTAGAAATGTCGATTTTGCCAAAGGAGCGGTCGAGCCACCAGTCATTCGGCAGCGGCTTGATTTCAGTGTCGTTGCAGTAGATCGTGTACAGGTCGGCACGTTCGATGACGATGGCGAGGTCTGCTGCCGTCTGCCGTCTGCCGTCTGCTGTCTCCTCTACCACAAACCGATAGACCGCCTCGAAACCGCTGTCCGCCGGGAACGTCTTCTTTATCAATTCGTCTTTGAATTGAACTTCGTTATCAAACGGATTCTTTCCGAATCCGTTCTTTTGCCAAATCCATTGATCGGCTTGATAGGTGTAAACACCTTTCCGCTCCTCATTGCCGACCTTCACGTCTACGTAATCCAACGTCAACACGTTCGGTTCGAGACGCTTGACGGCGGTGTCGGTGCCTTTGATCGTAGTATAGTCCCGCTTGCCTACAACCAAATCTACGATTCCCGGTATTGCAGTGTCTGAAAGGATCAATAATCTATCGTCACTGGGAGATAACACACTCGTAAACCCCCCGGTCGGGCATTGATGTCCTTGAAATACCTTACCATCTTTTACTACCCAAGCAGAAACATACTTTTCCGATGAGAACATGTTAACATTAACGTTGACGGTCTTCTCCATATCCGTATTGCAGATGAATAAAATCTCGCAATCCGGCAAAGTGCGGCGGTGATGAAAAATACTGCGTGTGCCTTCCGGTACGTTAATCGAAAGTCCCGTTTCGGCGGTGCGCTTTTTCGCCGCAACAACGGCTTCGGCAGGCGAAACTTTTTGTACGTTCGGACGTTCAGCAAGCGATTTCAGCAACTCGTCGGCAACATTGCTGGCGAGTTCCACTCCGTCGAAGCGAGTCGGAAACTCACCGGCACAAAGCAGTTTACCGCCATTCCTGATGTATCGTGCCAGCAACGCCGCCGTTGGACGATTCAGGTTTTCCGTGTACGGCGGCAAAATCACTAAGTCGTACTCGCCGTGATTGATAAAAAACGTCTTGTCCACAACCTTGCCGAATCGGACTATCGTGTCTTCCGAAGCCAAATCGTATTCAACCTGGGCATGTTCAAGAGCATTCACCAAATCGGTGAAACTTTGTCCGATTTCGTTGAGTTTGCCGTCTCCTTGATACATCCACGCCGTTGTCGTCGGTTCGATCACGACGATCCGATTGATCTGTCGTCCCTGCGACAATGCGTAGGACAAACGGGTAAAGTAATCCGCCATTGTGTGATAACCCTCGAACCACGAAGAATGATACGAAAAGGACTGCGGATGGTCGCGCTTTCGGGCTCCTCTGATGGTCACGTAGGAAAGATGCTCGTTCGTCGTGTTCACACCGACGGCGTAAGACCAATCGCCGAGCCGCTTGAGGTCTTCAAAGCGAATGTCCCAGCCGCCGGCTCCGTAATTTTCCGAGAGCGTTCGGGAACGTCCCATCTGATTCGCAATCGATGCCAATTCTTTACCGGCGCGAACATTACCGAATTGAGCATTCGGCGACGAGTCGGTGTACGTGTTCATGAGCAAGTCGATGGATGGACGTTGATGCCAGATGTACATTGCCATATTGTCCGGTCCGTGCGACGTGCTGGGCCAACCGTGTTCCCAATAATGACCGGTGAATTCGAGACCATATTTTTCGCACCGCTCAAAATAGGGTTTTGCCCAATTTTCGATGAACAAATCGAGAATAATCTGTTGATAATTGTGCCGTATCTTTTTCCAATCGCCCGTTTGTTTCGCAAGCGACGGTAAATTATCGATCAGCGAATATCCGAACTTCTTTGCAAACGCCGCCGGAATTTCGTCATTCCAAGTGATTCCTGAACCGCCGAGAGCAAAACCGGAGACCGACCCCGCCGGATGCGGCTCGTCCGTAAAAATACCAGGAACACGTTTGCCGAATTCCTTACGGATTTCCGGAACATTGGCATACGCTTCTACCGTGATGTCGAGAAACTTTTCCGTGACCCCTTTTTTCAGGAGATCGACATACCATTTTCCGGCAAACCAGCCGCCGACGGGTGTCCATTGTCGCCGGGCAATCAGATATTTTTGACCGGTCTTCGGCAGGGACGACGTTTTTTCAACGGCTTTTCCACTACCGTCAAAGACGTACAAAACATCGTCTGTCCATTGTGGAAGTTCGTCCGCTTCCTCAAATGTCAGTCCCATTCCTCGGCTTTCAGGCATTTGGTCGGGCACGAAGCCGCCGGCAAAACCGCTCGGGTAAGAATTCTCATCGTAAATCCAGACGTTCATGTCGAGTTTTTCGGCTTCGTCGAGCGATGCTTTCCAGAGGCTAAACCATTCATCGGAAAGGTACGGTGTCATCAAGCCCGGTCGGGGATGCACCCAAACTTGCTTGACGTGTTGCTTCGCCAAATCACGGAGCGTGGATCGGACTTGTTCTTCGGTAAGCCGATCATTCCAGGTCCAGAGAGGACCGGTGCTGAAATCCCGAGGCGGATTTTTGAACGTTTTTTGCAGTTCGCCCAGTGATGGATTCGTGATCGGATTCAATTTTGAAACCTGTCCGAAGGCTGTTAGCGTGGACAGGACAACGAGACAGAGGGAAAGGGTAATCGTTCGCATGTTTTGCACTTGGAAAAAGATATTTGAGAACGTGTCATTATAGCGGCATGAAAACCAGTTGCAACGATTTTTCCTGATTTTTTGATTTTTTTCAGAAAAATTCCCCCACCTACTTGCAATTCGATCTGAAAGATGCTACACTTCGACCTTGTGGGAAAATTGCCCATTACTACCCTTGAAGGGCATTTTCCACTCCCCCTGGTGGGAATATTGCCCAATTTGTGATATACTGGCATCATGACGGAAACGAAAAAACTCATCACGGGAGAATTCAGCCGAACGGTCGATGACCGATACCGGCTCACTCTGCCCGATGAGTTCAAGGAAGTTTTCAAGCCGGAATCGGGAAAATGTGTGATTGCCAAGGAAAGTCCGGGCTATTTGTCGCTGTGGGATGAAAACACTTGGAAACAGCATTACGATGCACGTGTTGAAATGGTTCGGCAACGGTACGAGACTGGATATTTGGCGGGTAATATGCCCGACTTGCAGCGGTTCGGTCGGTTGCTTTCGACACGATACCGGCATATCCAACTGGCGGAGCGGGCGAGATTCCTGTTACCGGAGGGATTTCGGGAATTCCTTGCCGTCGAACCGAAAAAGGAGGTCATGATAATCGGGGCGGGACTGTGCATTGAGATTTGGAATCCTCAAAAATTGATTTCGCACATCGAAGGAGAGATGCCGCAATTCGGCGATTTAGTGGAGAGTTTATTGAACAATCGAACAAGTTGATACAACCGCCTGAAGTTTTTTCGGCGTATCCGTTTTCCCCCCGGTCGTCACCCGGATGCGGAATGCAAGTTTAACCGTAAGCGGATACGAAAAAGAATGTCGGAGA
>Ga0082212_10010949_pt1 | contig 11543 bp, 7 predicted proteins | sample TergutNt197P3_FD_71548 | JGI IMG/M metagenome (GOLD analysis project Ga0082212, IMG submission 71548) | Neocapritermes taracua P3 segment gut microbial communities from Petit-Saut dam, French Guiana - Nt197 P3 | ecosystem: Host-associated > Arthropoda: Insects > Digestive system > Gut ... | reverse complement strand
CGTCATAATCAGATAAAGAAAGGAACGCAGGGCGCCCAAAAATATCTCCACTATCCCGTCCGCAAAGCTTCCGATCCACCTTCCGATATCCTCATTGAGTCCGTACGCGAAAGCCCTTTGGGGTACTAAGGGCAACAGAAGGATGACGCCCGGTATTATACGTTTATTAAATTTCAGCCTCATATCGCGTCACTCCTAAATCTCATTCTTATTGGCGTTCCTATTAGGTTCTGAATATATCCTTTTAAACTCTGCGGCTTCACTTTTTAAAGTTCTGAACCCTTTTTTCACCGTCCCAATTCCGCGCATAACCGTTTGTTGGTTCATAAATGACGCGCTTTCCTTTTCATCTCCGGCTGTCTGGGCGTGCAGCACATTGCTGAGCAATGTCTGCGATGCGTAAGCGGTATACATTCCGCCCGCTGTTATCATAAGCCTCAATATCATATCGTAAGCGTCACTTGCGGAAAGCCTGTACTCGGACGACCACAGCACGGGCAGCAAAAGAAGAAAAAGCTTCAGCATGATCAGAGAGGAAAACCCCGCCAATATCTTCGCTATAAACGTCTCACGCCACGTCTTGAATTTTGCGCCGTCGTCAAGGGGTATCGTCGCCACCACAAAAGGCGACACTAAATATAAAAGCGTCACTTCCATGATACGCCGTATAAAAATAAGGAGCATCATAGCCATCATAACAACACAGAACATCGCGGTTATCACGGTGGGTATAATATACATCTTGAGCGGATCAAAGTGCCTCGGGAAATCAAAGGACATGAAGTGTATTTCCCCTGACGCGACTTTTGTGCGGTAAATTTCCAAATCCAGCGCCTTTGAACCGGTAATGGGGACGCGTATACTGTCCTCCGTCAGCGCGGACGCCGCAATCGCGGAGGAAAACCCAACGTCGCCCGCGCCCGACGCTTCATCCAACAAATAGCTCGCCTGCTTTATCACAACGCCGGTCAGGTTTACCGCGATTATCATAATCACCGGCACGAGAAGGAATTGAAGATGAGCCTTTCCCACTGAGCCCATAACCTTTCCAAGGGGGCGTTTTTGCTCACTGTCGCCCATCGAGCGAATGACCGCAAAAATTGAAAAACCCATACATAGCACAAGCGCCATCAGAGTGATTCCCCAAAATGTGTAGTTTATCGCGGAATTATTCCAAAAGAGCTGTATTATATAAGACCCATCCCCGATGTGACTGACAGGCTCAAGGTCGCGCCCTTCGTTTATGTATTCCGCGATTTTCTCATACATGACCTCCGCGCCGGATTTACCGCCTGCCCTGGCAGGCGTGCCGGGATTGATCCCCCGCTCTTTCATCCATGCTTGAAATTCAGGCGTGTATCTGTTCATGTCGGCGACCGGCAGAGTAATATCCGCCGTGTATTCGGGAGAATGGTCAATAAAAGCGCGCCATAACGGCTTTACCGGGTAAAAAAGCCTTATGGAAAAGGTATGGTTATGCTCCCATGTATCGCTATTGACCATGTGATACTTAAAAACAGCGTTCATCGGGTAGTTGTTCGTAGGCCCCCCGGCAAAGAAGTGCGGGTATCCCCGGGCAATCATCCAATGGTTCATATCATTATCGAACTGGTACTGTGTGCGCAGGCCCTGCCAGGCGCTGACGCGGCTTTCATAAGCGTAATAGCGGACACTCGCCATTGACCGCGCCTGAGCCTGTGTAACAAGCGAAATCGGCGGGCCCAAATCCTCATTTGGTTTGTTATCATCGATGTACGGCAAAACCTGAATAAAATATCCCTTGGAGTGAAATATACCGCGCATATGGGCAGCGACCGCTTCGCCCGGCGTTGTATACATGCCCGCCCGGCTTGCCTCGTCGCCCGGTATATAGTAATAACGCTCGTCGTTCATCGTATGAGAGACCGGGCGTATGATATTATTATCAAAATCGATGATTGCGGGATCGTCGCTGTAAGCCGCGCTTAAATAATTTTCAACATAATTCCGCATACTTTTTCCGTCTCTGAACGCCGCCGGGATATGATTCCAAAGTTTTTCGATTTGCTCCTTATGCGTATTGTTCATATCCTGAAAAGGGGACTGAAAGGGATAAAGGCCGGCGGTGATACTATCATACAGCGTATAATAATCATAAAACTTTTTGTATTCACCGGGAAACATACTGTCAAAGTCGAAGCATATGTAACCTCCGTATTCAACAGGCGGCGGTTCTCCGTAGTCCACAACATCATATATGCGTTTGCCGGGGACAGCTTCTTTGACGCCGACAAAAATATCCACAGCCTCGCCCAAAACGGTCGTGAGCATAAGCGGTACTGTCAAAACCAGACACGCAAGCCACCGCACGATTTCAACAATAACATTCCCGGCAACTTCAAAAAACTGCATTTGCTACCTCACCTCGCTCATTACTTTTTGTCCGTTCTGAACGCGTTCACCGCTGCTTTTACGGGGGCATTCACAAGATTGGCGGCGCCCTTTCTGATATTCGCGTTCGTATCGATGATACCTTGCGCTGCGTTTCGGCGTATATCACCTTTCACTTCATATATATCCGAGACGACCTTATCTTTCGCCAAATTAGCGGGCAGCAGCGTTACGTCCTTTGCGGCGCTGAATACCTGATGGGCGAAAGCCGCTGTTTCCTTTTCCATGCTCTCCGCCTGACGGCTGAAAATACCGGTTATCATGGTATGCGATTTATATGCCGCATACAGCGTGCCTACCATAAAGATTAATTTCAACATCCCGTCAAATAAATCGTCGCTGTGAAAGGAGATGCTGCCGTTCCACAGCAAAGGTACAAAAATCAGGTAAAGTTTTAATGTAATTATCGAAGAGAAACCCTGTATTACCTTGGCGATAAACATTTCGCGCCAGGACTTGAACTTATTCCCCTCATCAAGGGGAATTGCCGAAACAAAGAAGGGCGCGGCCAGGTATAGCAATACAACTTCATACATCCGCCGTATAAACAACATCAAAATCATCGTCATAATAATAACGGAGAACCACGCCGCAATAAGCGCAGGGATATAATTCATGCCGAACGGGTCTATATCGGTTGTGGCGATTCCGGCGCCCTGCCAGTCAAGCGTCCCGTTCAAAAGTTGGCGCTGTACCGTCGCGAGCTTATTTTTGCGCTCAAACTGAGTCGGCTGGTAGCCGAGGCGGCGCAGTTCGCTCTCTTTCGGCGTTCCGGCGACCCTCTCAAGCTCTTCTTGCTCATATTCGGTGAACATCATGGATTCCGGGGTAAGGGCGGTGTAGAATATTGCCGTCGCCATATTGATGTTTTGGTTTTGCTCAGTTCCCGTTATGGCGTTGTCCATAAGCGCATCGATCTGCCGCAGCCCCACCGTTGACAAATTAACCGCGACGATCATCAGCACCGGAATCAGCAAAAATGTGATCATAGCCTTGCCGGTATCGCCCATGATTTTTCCTACGGGCCTTTTGAGCCCCAAATCACCCATTGAGCGTATTACGGAAATTATGGTAAAAAACAGACATAAAGCAAAAGAAATAAGGGTTATTCCCCAAAAAACAAAACTGATGACGCTTTGTCCCAGTATCATCGAAAGAAGTGTTTGCCCCTGCTCCCGACTCTCCTCGTACACGCTGTACATCTGCTTGCCGTCGGCGATCCAGTTAGCGGTAAAACGGTACATATCGTCTGTTCCCGGAAGCAGGCCGTTTGCCTTCATAAATTCCTGAAATTCGGCATCCCAGTATCCCCATTCGGCGGACTTGCCGGAAGTATCGCCCGGGTTCGCCGCCAAACCGTCGGCATGGTCTATATAGTCCTGCCATATCGGCTTCGCGGAATACATAAACATGTGCGAGTAATAATTTTTTACCGCGCGCACCAACCCGCCCGACCAGTGGGTGTAATAATACATCTGCCTGCACTGCACATGGGCGAAAAATTCGGAATCATATCCGGAAAATTGCTTTTTATCGGATTCTTTTGTTCCGTTCTCGTAGGTTACTCTGCCGCTCATAGTCCGCATTACGACATTTAACTCGTTTCCTTTAAGCTTGAACGCTTCCTCGGCGGGTATGTAATACGGGAGCAATTCGGGAAGGCTTTCATATTTATAGCCATTAGGTTCATAGCTGTTACGGTAAAGCGTATGAGCGATATAATAATCCGCGAAGTCCTGGTCGGATGTAAATCGGTAAACCTCCTGCCCTTTCCAGTTGTTTACATAGCTTGTGTTTTGGTCAAGGCTTTTACCGTAGTACGTTATTCCGTTTAATGAATAAGGCGCGGGAAAGGCTATAGGCGCGTTATATCCGGCGTCCCGATGGTTAATATCCCTGTTCATCATCTGATTGTTCCGCGCTTTGGCCAAAAAGTCTTCAATGTAATCACCGTTCCTGATGTCCGGCCGCACTTGGTAATACATATCAAGCATATCACGGTCGCCCGGTACATCCCTGTACGCGACCCAGTTGCCATTAAAAGGGTCCGGCACGGTTTCCCTGAAATTGTACCGCTCTTTATTCAACGTGTTATCTCCGTGGTTTTTGAATACATTTTGAGTAACTTGATAAAAAGTGTCAAAAACGATAAAATCATCATATTTACATGGGGGAATAGTTCCCGCGTACGGGACTACAATCGCCGAGGTTTCGGTATAGACCGGCTTGATTCCGGAAATAATGTCAACCGCGTCACTCAGGGCGCCTGTTATCATCAACGGAACGGTAAGCAGCAAATATAAAACGACCCGCACCGCGTTGACCACCCAATCCCAGGCGCCGTTAAGAACATCCGCCACCAGGTCCGTAATGCCGGTGGGGTCGCCGTCAATTCCGTCAAGCCCCAGCTTAAAAGATACCCCTGCAAATAACGGCGGTATATTATTAAATTGAGATCGCGTTTCGCGAAATATGTTTTTCATTGCTGAATTTGTCCAAATAAAAATATATTATTGCAGTGTTAATATAACTCATACTAATCACTGACTAAAAACATACTGTCTTGTCGGCATTTTTTCCGCAATACTGCGTTACTCATCGGTTAAATACCTATTGGTATTCGCTCTCTTCGTGCCTTGTCTTGCGAAAAAAATGTTCGACAATCTTAGCACGTTTTTAGTCAGTAATTAGTATCAGTAAATCCGGATTATGACGCATGGAGACTGAACAGCCTGTCCAGCCGATTGCCGGTGTGTTTCTATATTGCAAAACACATCGGCAATCAAGCCGAATCAGCTATTATCATGTTTGTGAATTTGCCCACTCTTCCATAATCGGCAGACCGATACGCAGCGCGACTACCAATACGAAAATCAGCACAAATCCGATTATCGCGTTTTTTAGCGCGTGTTTTGCTTTTTCCCGGTCCTGTTGTTCTTCCGACTTGGCAAGCTTTAACCCTAAAAATATACAGTAAACAGTGCCTATCGCCCCTATCAGCGGAATTGCCACGGTGAAAATGGTGTTCAGCAAATCGGTAATCGGAGCGACTACCTTGCTCAAATCCGCCGCTGCTGTTCCGGCCGCCGCGGGAGGGTCGTCCTCTGCGCTGGCAATCAAAGCGTTTACAGGAAGCATAATCGTCATAAAAACCGCCAAGCCGGTGGATCTTAATAAATTTCTTAATTTAAACATATCCCGTTCCTCCTTTCATTAATAATTGGTATATACAAATGGCGTCGCCGCCGTTAGTATCAGCGCACACGAAATCTTTTGCGGCAGTAAATGGCATAACCTATGACCAATGCCAAAAGAAATACGGTTATGATAATGACCCATATACCTGATACATTCATACTGTAGAAAATTCTGAAAGAGTACTCCGACACATTTCCGGCGGAGTCCTCCGCCGTAACAACGTATTGTCCAGGCTCGTGCAAAACTCCGTTAGCCTGGATCTCCTTGCCCTTTAAGGTCACTGTAATAAAAATATCCGTCTCGTCCGTCCAATAATTAACCGGGCCGTCTGAAGCCATGTTTTCACTCAGCCCCTCAAAATAAACTACCGGCGGTCTTGTTTTTAAGGTTATGGTTGTGTAGAAAATGTGATTCGCATTGGTAAGGCTCGCAACCGTAAACGTATACGCCCCGTCCTGTTCAGGCGTATATACGCTTCTATCCGTTATTACGAGATTTTCGCCGTTATAGCTCACATCGCGCAATGAAAATCCGTCGGGAACAGTATATTCAAATACATTTACAGGGTTCGCTATGATTCGGAACGAAAACAGCTCCAACTCCGGATAATTGATCGCGTTGACGGTGTATTCGCCGTGCCCGTATATAAAATCATTGCCATGTTCATACAGTTCACCGTCACGGGTGATGAGCAGCGTTTCAACATCCCCTTTGAACCATACGCTTTCGGAGGTTATCAGTCCGTTTGGTATGCTTGTGTATAAAACACCGTCAGGAAGCTTGTATTCAAAAGGCGTTAACTCACCGTTTATTTCATCCTCAGAAAAGTCGGATATATCTTCGTTCATATTGTCAGGCTCAGTTTCATCCCCGGATGCATCATCCGGAGATATTTCCGCCGGCGGAGGTCCGGATATATAGTCCTGCCTTCCGGTATTTCCCTGTGGGTACGGCGTGGTATATGGCGTCGGCGCGTACACAGGCAGTTCAACCGGCGCCGGGGTTTGAGCGGGCGCGGCTTCGGGATAAAACCACGCGGGGATTTCGGTTATGGTATAAAACCAGGCAGGGATACTTGTAATCTGCCTGAACCACACAGGTTCGGACGGAAGGTCGTAGAACCAATCCGGAAACTCATCCAGCGTCATGACCCATGCGGGCATATTATCCATGCCGGTAAACCAGTCGGGAAATTGCTGCTCACCATCGGAAACGGGTGCGGAAACCACGGCGGCTTCCGTTTGCCCGTCTTCGGATTCGGGATCGCCAAACACCGGCGCCGAAAATATAAATAACAAAATCAGACATAGCGGGAGTATTCTTTTCATTGCATAATTATTCCTTTCCCCAATCAGCATCAGGCATTATGATTCTTCGGAAGTAAGAACGATACTGTTCCTGTATCCCAAGTCATAATAAATCTCTTCGCTGAAAAATACATTGCTGCGGATATCGGTCAAATCCATTGTGCCAAATTTGTACGAGGGGCATAAATAACTTGGCGTGAATTTTGTTTGCAAAGGATAGTTCCCAAATGTAACAATTATTGAATTGCCGGTGCTGACTTTATTATTTAGCTTTTGCAACTCCGAAGGGTAAATAAGAGGGCGGGTCTGCATCTGTGTCGAAAGGGACAAGTTCCCGGCTTTTTCGCCCGTCGAGCTTGAAATACTGCTTGTGGCAACGGTCATATTGCCGCACAGCTCTGAAAATTCTTTACAGGTCTCAATATCGTTGGAGCCTATAAACATCTTTATACCGCAGTTGCTCTTTACGATATCGGCGACCGTATCACCATACACGTTATTGAGCTGGGCGTAAGACTGCACTACCATGTTAAACCAAATCTTGCGGCTTCTGCCTACCGTTATCATTTTGTCGAATTTTTCTATTTTTGGCATATTGCCAAACTCGTCAAGGATAAAATAGACATTCCGCGGCAGTGACAGGTCTTCCCGCGCGGACGCCCTTTTTATCAGCGCCTTGTAAATGCAAAGTATAAACACCGCCGCCAGTCCGTGGCGGGTGTCCTTCTCATCCGGTATTTTCAGGAATAGCGCGGTGGGCTGATTCGCAAAATCGTCGGGGTTTATATCGGTTGCCGCCGTCAGTGCGCAAAGGCCTTCATCGTTAAACATACTCATCTTGTCAAAGGCTATGGACATATAGCTTGCCATTGTCGTTTCAGCCGCCGACATAACCTGTCTCGACAGTGTGACAGCCTTGGAAAGCACATTGCGTCCGTCAAAAAACCGTTTGAGCGCCTCAAAATTATTTTCCGAATTCGCGATAGCCTTATTCAGATTAAAAAAGTTAAACTTTTCCAAAGTCATTCCAAGTTCGGGGTTCTCGCTGTCCTCCAGCATAGCGAGCAAGGTTGCCATGATAACCGAACGCGCCCCTTTTTCCCAAACGGGGTCGTCTTGTGATTCAATGGGGCATAAAACGCCGACAAGATCGTTTAAATCTTCGTACATTTCATCATAAATCTTTTGTCTTTTGACTTTGATAATACCGCTCAGTTCCCTGCTTGACGAATAAGCCACGCCGCCATATTCATACCACGCCTCTTCGTAGCTTTCAGAGGGGTCATGCAACTCAAGGCCGGAAGCAGCGACTGAATCCGTCCTTTTAAAAATGCCTTTACCGTGCTCCACATATTCCTGATACATTTTATAGATGCTTTCCAACGGATTCCAGCGATAAGAGGAGTACGGGTCCCGAAGGTCAAGCACCATAACCTTATAGCCTTTTTCCTTCAGCTTTTGTGAATGGGTTTGAAAAAGTTCACCCTTGGGGTCGGTCATAATCATTGATGATCCCGCCTTCGTTTCACCTAAAATTTGTATCATCGGGTTGATGAAGGTAGTTGTTTTACCGCTTCCCGTGGCGCCTATTACCAGCGCGTGCATGGGAGGCGCTAAATTCACGTGGAGTTCTTTTCTCAAAACCAAAGCGCGTACAGGTACGCCGTCTTTTTTGCTTTCCGCCAGTTTTGAATAGCTGTACGGCGCGAAATTAAAATCGCGTTCCTTTTCGTTCATAAAGCGCGAATTTTCCAACTGACTCTCAATTCCCTTCGCCTGGCCTCTCATCATACGCTTAGCGCGGCGCGCGTCGTCGTTCCCGAACACAAAATACAACACCACAACGAGCCCCGCGACCACCGCGCCGTATATGTATGTATTTATGCTCAGGAAAAGCCCCGGACTCCAAAAAAGGGAATAATCCTTGGTTTCTAAAATCTCCATCCCCGATTCAATCAGCACGGCGATCGTATAACCTACGGCGGTTACCGTAAACACGATTCCACAAAACCACCGGACTATTCTCTTTATAAATTTTTTCATAACATAATTCTCCCTTCAGTACGATTTTGCTTTTAGAGCGTTTTATCAGGTTCTTTACGCGGCAAATTCCTACTCGTCTGAGGGATACTTTTGGGCTGCCCTGTTAAACTTTCAAGTTTAACTTCTTCCCGCACGGCGGTTGTCTCTTTAGTCCTTTGGAGCATTTGGCCCCAAAGCCGCTCCTTTAAATCAGTTTCAAGCGAAAAGTCAAAACGTTTATCTGTCAGCACAACCGCCCCTCCTTTCTTTTCTTGGTTTGCTCCCGTAGACCTATACGTTAAAATTTATATTATAGCTCAAAAACACTCATGGATTTTTGCAGTTTTTTTAATCCCCGGTTGTGAATAGTAGAAACCGTACTTTCATTCATCTTCTTATTGCGGGCAATTTCGCGTACGCTTATTTCAAGGAAATACTTTTGTGAAATGATATCGCGGGTACGGTCGTCCAGCTCAGACAACGCCATATAAAGCTCCCTCCGCGCCTCATCCTCGATAAGGCTTGACTGTTCGTGAAAATCCACGCTTACCGACAAATCACCGGTAGCTTCATCAAGACTGACAGGGATATGCCGGGTCCTGAAATAGTCATTCAGCGCGTTTTGAGCGATAGCGTATATCCATGTTCCGATGCTTCCTTTATTTTCGTCGTATGTATGTAGTTTTTCAGCAACCTTCAAAAAAATCATGCTGACCAAATCTTCGGCTATTTGCTTGTGCATAACTCTGTAAAATATAAAGTTGTATATCTTTGGAAAATACGTCTCATAAACCGCCGCTAAATCCATTTACAACCGTCCTTTGATATTCCTCTTTATTTTTTAGTTTTCCAGATTACTCCAGCCCTAAACGGCAAAAAAACGCGCATACAGAATTATCCTGTCTTATTTTAAAATTAAAGCAACATAGTTAAAAGTATCTAAGTGGGGTAGTTTTGAAAAATATTTTTTGATATTTTGTTTTGAGTATGTTATATTAAAAATTACAGCAGATAACAGACAGGAGAGAGGTTTATGGCCACCGCAACAGCAGAACGCGCCGAACTGATGAAAAAGATAACCGGCCTTTCCGAAAAGAAGATTGTATACATACACGCCCCCGCAGGATACGGCAAGAGCTTTTCCATCCGTATGTGGGCTGAAAACTCCGGCTTGCCTTACATAAGGGTTGCGCTTAACGTGGAACTGGATAACAAGCCCGCGCTGTTTTGCGAAAATTTCGCAAACGCGCTTCTAAAACTCCAACACGATAACGGCGACTTGCGTGAGCTTGTAAAGCATCACGCTTTTTCAACCGCGCCTGTGGAGTTTACGCTTCGCGCCCTCGGCGCGTTTATAACGGACGGGAAACAATATATCCTTATCCTTGACGATTTGCATTTGATTACCAATAACGAATTGCTTAATAAACTTGCTATGTTTATTGGGCAGTTACCGGAAAACATCACGCTTTTTCTTTTAAGCCGTTCCGCGCCGCCCGACAGCTTCGCGGAATTTATTATTAAAGACACATTCAGCTTTATGGAAGCGAAAGAGTTAATTTTTAACGCCGAGGAAATAAAATCCTTATTTAAGGCTTACGGCCATACGCTTACGCAGCAGAAAGCCGAGAATGTCTTATCCTCCACGGGCGGCTGGGCAATCGCTATCAACGCAATCCTGCTTTCCGACACAGGCTCGCCTGTAAAGAATTTAGCCGAGTCCCATTGGGAAACTTTTATTCAAAACGAGGTATGGGATAAATGGGACGAACGAACGCAGGTATTTATGATGAACGTATCTATAGTTGACAGGTTGACGCCGGAGCTTTGCACTGCGCTTACGGGTGAAAAAGAAAGCAAAAAAATTCTCGACAGGCTTGTAAGTGAAAATGCGTTCCTGAGTGTTTATGATGAAAATACATATTACTTTCATCATCTCTTTCAGCAATTTTTGACGAATATGCTAAAACGGGAAAGCGAAAAAAATAGAAACAAAATCTATCGGAAAGCGGGAGACTGGTTCCATAAGCATAAAGACCAATGCAAGGCTGTTGAATATTACATGAAATGCGGGTATTTAAGCGGGATCATGAAGGGGCTGAAACTAATGTACGATTACAGTTCGGCCCATCCTGTTATTGAAGATTCAATAGAATTGATACGCCTGTCGCTAAACAATGAAATGATCGAAAAGTACCCGTTTTTGCTGGAACTTCAAGGTTGGCTTGCTTATATGGAAGGCCGGGACACTGAGGTGGAGGCTTCTATTGATTTGTATTTCAGCCGCTTCCCGAAAATTTTAATGCAAAATCCTGATTCGCTGCAAACTTCTGTGTTGATGTACTGCTTGGATTATCGAAACAGCCTTATCGACATTACAAAAAAATTAAGTAAAATGCCGCTCAAAGCCTTTGCTCAGGAACAATCGCCGCCAATAACCCAAAGCCTCCCACTTTTTCACCGTTCAGGCCGGGATTTTTCAGAATACGCGATTGACACGGACAAAAATATTATCGCTTTGAAAAAAATTCTTGGTGTTCTTGTTGGCGAAGCGATTGACATGATTGAATGTATGTTTCGCGCAGG
>Ga0082212_10010948_pt1 | contig 11544 bp, 9 predicted proteins | sample TergutNt197P3_FD_71548 | JGI IMG/M metagenome (GOLD analysis project Ga0082212, IMG submission 71548) | Neocapritermes taracua P3 segment gut microbial communities from Petit-Saut dam, French Guiana - Nt197 P3 | ecosystem: Host-associated > Arthropoda: Insects > Digestive system > Gut ... | reverse complement strand
TGTGATCACTTGGTTGGGATACAGCATTCACGGGAATGAGGCAAGTGGAATAAACGCCTCGTTAGCAGTTGCTTACTTTCTGGCAGCTGCCCAAGGCGCCCAAGTGGAGCGCATCCTGCGAAACTCTGTAATCATCATGCAACCGGGGACAAATCCGGATGGGATTCAGCGTTTTGCAACTTGGGTAAACAATGCTCGGAGTTTTACACCAGTCAAAGACCCCAACTCGCGCGAATTTAGGGAGCCTGCTCCGGGCAGTCGCACCAATCACTACTGGTTTGATTTGAATAGAGACTGGCTTACAGTGCAGCATCCCGAAAGTTACTTCAGAACAGAGGTGCTCTACGAATGGCACCCCACCCTCTTGTCTGATTTTCACGAACAGGGTACTACCAGCGGCATGTTCTTCTCCCCGGGTATCAAAACGAGCCAAAATCCCCACCTTCCCAAAGAAAACTTTGAGATGATGGGAAAAGTGGCGCAACAATTCCACAACAAATTTCTGAGCGAGATAGGATCGCCATCCTTTACCAAAGAAACCTTTGATACCTGGTTCCCGGGCTCTGGTGATGTGTTGCCCGGTCTGCTTGGAAGCGTAAGTTTCCTCTTTGAACAAACTTCTTCTCGAGGACACATTCAGGAGCGTAACGGCATCACCCTAAGGTTTGCAGATGGAATCCGGAATCAAGCGTTTGGTTCCTATTCCACCATTCATGCAGCCGTTGAGATGAAAGAGGAATTGCTCAATTATCAGCGCAAAGCATATTTAGATGCTCATAAAGAGGCCACCACCGCCACCGTAAAAGGGTATGTCTTTGGAAACCCCCAAAACAAATCGTTAGATATAGAGTTGTTCCACATTCTAAAGACGCACGGCATCAACGTTTATCATTCAAACAAAGACCTTACTGTGGATGGGAAAATTTTTTCGAGCGCCCAATCGTTTATTGTCCCATGTGATCAACAGGAATACAGGATGATACGTACTATTTTTGAAGCAAAACACACCTTTGTAGATAGTGTGTTCTACGATGTCTCCACCTGGACCGTCCCCTTGGCTTTTAGCATGAACTATGCCGAGGTCAAATCCACGGCGGGAATGATGGGTCAAAAGGTGGAACAAATTGCCCCCTCTTCATTTGAAGTGCCCTCGCTCTCTTCCTTTGCCTACCTTTGCGAAATGAAGGATTTTACTTCCTACAGATTTCTCTATCGCCTGCTTTCCGAAGGCGTTAAGGTACGTATAGGAGATACCCCCTTCAAAAAGGAGATCAACGGAAAGGTACGCGACTTTGGGTACGGTACGCTATTGATTCCCCTGAGCGGACAAAAGTTTGATTCGCAACGCCTGTTTCGCCTGATAATGGAGGCATCAAAGGATGTTCCAGTAGAGGTAATGGGCGTGAGTGATGGATGGGCAGATCCCATAGATTTGGGAAGTCCGCGCTTTAGGGAAGTGACCCTCCCCAAGATTGCCTTAATATGGGGGCAAGGTGCTTCAGCAGACGGAATTGGCGGGATTTGGCACTTGCTCGACCATCGGATGAATATCCCCGCCACCCTTTTGGAGTTCTCTTTGGTGGGAAATGCAGGCGTTGATTTGTCATCTTACAACGTGATTGTGGTCTCCGGCAACGTCCGATTCGATAGAGAGGGAGTCGAAAAACTCAAAGCGTGGACGGAAGACCGTACCCACACCCTCATAGCCATTGGACAGGCATACCGCCTCCTGAATGAGTTGGGGGTAGCGAACATCAATATGCAGAAGAGAGCAGAAAACGAAGATAAGGAGACGTATATCAATTTTTCCACCCGATCCGATTTCACCAAGACCGATCCGAATATGTCTATTGATGGAGTGATCTTGGAAAACTATCTTGATATCTCTCACCCTATTGCTTACGGCATTGGCGTCAATAGTATCAACACCATCAAAAATAGTGTCAATATCCTCTCCAAGCCCACCGGAAAATATATGAGCCCTGTTCATTTCTCAAAGAATCCCCTGTTAAGCGGGTGCATCACTGCTAAAAATTTGGCACTATTGTCCGAAACTCCAAGCGTATTAGCAAGCCGTTATGCCATCTATTTTGCCGAAGACCCCTGCTATCGGGCACATTGGTTCGGGTCGATGCGCTTACTGCTCAATAGCTTTTTCTTTAGGGAGTTGATGCCTGCAGAAAAGATCGAAACAGCGGGGATAGAGAAAGAAGCACCCAAAACCCAAACAAATTAGACAAAATGGAACAAACAACAAATCTCCCCACCATTGGTATTCTGGGCGTTGGCATTATCGGATCGGCATTAGCAAAGGGTTTTGCCACTGCTCAAACGCCATATCCCTTGCTCCTTGCATCGCTTGACAGAGAAAATATGACGCAATTGGCATCCTCCTTTCCGGAGCGCGTGAGGTTAGCCAACAATAACCAGCAACTGCTTGATGAAGCAGAGTGGATAATTTTGGCATTACCGACTGCTCAGGGAGAAGCGATCCTTCGTCCTCTTCGTTTTCGTCCGGAACAAAAAGTGATCAATCTGTTGGCTGATAAAAGTTTAGATCAAATTGCCGAATGGATTGGCCCCACCGCCTCGCTCTCCCATATTGTGCCCCTACCCTTTGTTTCCGAACATCAGGGGCCCATTGTTATCTATCCCTATTCAGATGATCTTTTTCAACTTCTCTCTCCTCTGGGTGAGATAGTTCCTGCCGGAAGCCCTCATGAAGTGCATGTTTTTCAGGCAATCACCGGACTTATGGCTCCCTTTCACACCCTGCTCGACAGTATTGTACATTGGGCAGGAGAAAACGGAGTGGAAGAGATGGCAGCAAAAGCCTATACCGCTGCTTTTTTCGGGGCAATGTGCCGCCAAGTAGCGCAAGCGTCAAGAGGCAAACTCCATGAACTGTCAAACGAAATGACCCCGGGCGGTATCAACGCCATGGCAAAGGAACTTCTTGCCATAAACAATGCCTTTGCTCCCTGGGTAGAGTCTCTAAGTAAGGCACTATTGAGACTTTCCGGAAGTAAGAAGTAAGAAACTGTTTTTAAGCAATATGGAATCATTCTTAGAGTATGTAAGCGCTGACTTGTATGACAAATACGGAGCGAATCTCTCTAAGTTGTGCCTTATATTCCCAAGCCGCAGGGCGCGTCTCTTCTTTATTGAAGCGCTCTCAACGCGCATTACGCAGCCTGTATGGATGCCCCAAGCCCTCTCCATTTCCGATCTGATTTTCCAATGGGCAGGCAGGCGCCCTTCCGATCCGTTGCGACTGATAGCGGAGTTGTACAAAGTGGCTCAGGTATTGAGCGCAACGGGCAGACAAGACGCCCAGATGAACGACTTTGACACCTTCTTCCATCGAGGCGAGGTATTGCTTCACGATTTTGATCAGGTGGACAAATATTTAGTCCCGGCCAAAGCGCTCTTCCAAAACCTCCGCGACCAAAAGGTGCTTGAGGGAGACTTCTCATTTCTAAAGCCAGAACAAGTAGCTGCAATACAGCAATTCTGGAGCACTTTTACGCCTCAAAAGAGCAAACTGCAAGAGTCGTTTACCCAAATGTGGGCGCTATTGTATCCCTTGTATTCCCAATTCAGGAAGGTGTTGGTGCAAAAAGGTTTAGCATACGAAGGGATGCTATATAGAGAGGTTGCTGAAGGGGAAATCACTCCGGACCCTGCCATTTTGTCTTACATTTTTATTGGATTCAATGCGTTAAACAACTGTGAACGAAAAGTTTTCAGTCACCTGCAAGCACTTGGATCGGCTTCTTTCTATTGGGATTATGACGACTATTATGTGCATGATAAGCGGCAGGAGGCGGGCATGTTCCTTCGCAAAAACTTGAAGGAGTTTCCACCCAATACCTTCTCTGATTCTCACAGGTTCTCACTCCCAAAAGAGATTGAGTCGTGGGCTGTTCCCTCAGACGTCCTTCAAACCAAACTTGTTCCACAAATCATCAAAGAGAATCACCTCCACACCGATAAACGTACTGCGGTGGTGTTGTGCAACGAATCGCTTTTAATTCCCCTCCTCTCTTCCCTCTCTTCTCTTGATATTGAAATCAACGTAACTATGGGCTATCCCTTTGCAAAGACTTCGCTATACAGTTTTACCGAAGCTCTGCTTTTGCTCTACCGCTCCGCACGAATGCATGGCAATTTGCGCTCGTACTATCATGTGGAGGTGTTGCGTCTCTTGAACCATCCCATCACCTCCTATTTGTGCCCAAAAGCGGCAATGGAGTTGAAAAAAAGAGTGACAGATCAAAACATTCTCTTTGTCTCCACGGATGCCTTTTCCTCTGACTTTTGGCTTGAACAAATCTCCCGTTATCCCACCGATCCCAAGAGTTGGCTTACCTTTTTGACGGAGTTATTTGAAGCGGTGGAAGAAACAGTTCAACAAGCCGCTAACAACTCTACTCGTCAAATTGTAGATGATTCAATCCACCGATGGAGCGCCCCCGATCCCCTTCTGTTGCCGGTGGTGAAGATCGCTGCCATGGAGGTGGCAAAGTTCAGAAACACCATTCAATCTTGTGGGATTGATCTATCCATCCCGATGTTATTTAATTTGCTTCGCAAGATGCTTGGAACCATTTCGGTTCCTTTTAGCGGAGAACCGTTGCAAGGGATTCAGGTGATGGGGTTCTTAGAGACACGTGCACTCGACTTTGAGCACGTGGTGTTGCTCTCTGCGCAGGAGGAATCTCTCCCCTCAGCAAATGAATCTTCCTCCTTTATCCCCTACAACCTCAGAGCGGGTTTTGGATTGCCTGTGCAGGAGGAGCGCGAAGCGATGTATGCCTACTACTTCTATCGACTGATCCAGCGTACAAAAAAGGTCTCACTACTATACAGCACAGGTGGAGATGGCATCCAAACGGGAGAGCAAAGTCGCTACATCCTTCAGTTGGAAGCCGAATCACCTCACACCCTTGCTAAAAAAAGGCTTTCTATGCCGGTGATTCTTCCTCCTGTCGCCCCCAAAATCGAAATAGCCAAGATGGGTGAACATAAAGAGAGGTTGTTGCAATACCTCAATCCCGATACCCAAAGGCCTTTGACCCCAAGCGCCATAAACACCTTTCTGCAATGTCCGCTACGGTTCTGTTATCAATATATTGAGCGCATCAAAGAGGCGCGAGATGTGGAGGAAGACGCCGATGGCCGTACGACCGGAACCATCCTCCACAGCGCTATGGAGTTGCTCTACACATCCTTTGTTGGAAAAACGATAGACACTCCATCACTTGAGTACCTTCTTGGGGAGAAAAGAACGATTCGCTACGCCGTAGAAGAGGCGATTCAAAAGGAATATGCGTGCCACAACAGCGCTGCCGTTCAACTCTCTGATCAAGGGCGCTGGCTTATTTTGGCTGACATCATGACCGAATATGTGACGCAAGTTATTCGATACGATGTATCGCAAACTCCTTTTACCCTTATCGCCCTCGAAAAATCGATTCAAAAACTCATTTCGCTTCCTTTCTTGCACGCCATACCGATAGGAGGCACCATTGATCGTGTGCACGAACTGAACGGAATCTGTTACATTGTTGACTACAAAACAGGTAGGGATCAACGCTCTTTTTCATCGCTCGAAGCCCTCTTTTCACCTGAACAGGGAGATCAAAATAGCGCTGTCTTTCAGATTTTATGGTATGTGATGCTCTACATGGAGGAAGAGCCTCAAAAGAAGATAGCCCCTATGCTTTACTACGTTCGTTCCCTCTTTGACCCTAAAGCTTCAACCCTGTTGCGCGACAAATCGTCAAAGCAGGAGATCATCGACACCTCCTTTGCAGAGACCTTTCGGACACTTTTGGGACAAAAATTGGCCGAACTCTTTGACCTCTCCCAGCCTTTTTCCCAAACCACCGACACTCAGCACTGTACCTACTGCGCCTACAATCGTATTTGCCAACGAAAATAGGTTTACTCGAACAAAGGACAGATCCCTACTACCTGATCATGAAACTCTTTTCAGGTAACAACCCTGCCCGCGTGGTACTGATTGAAGCGCTTCCCGATATTTCGTGCTGTCCATAGACCCTAACCACAAACGTTTTGCTGTTTACCGATTTGCCCTGAGCATAACCGGCGTTGCGGGTGGTTTCGTTATTGGCGCGAGCCGAGCCCATACCTGCTCGCTGCGGACGCCCTACAACTCCCTCTTCGGGAAGAATTTTTGCCTTTGGATTTGCACCTTCCGTGGCCGCTCTGTCAATAACCAATTTCACCTGATCGGGACGAACAACCTTTACCAAATCTGCCTGTTTCAATGCAGTGGGAAGGTCGCCAACATTCCGATAATTGACCTTTATTTGATAATCGGTTGAGTCACTTCGATAGCTCTTTATTTTTTTTACTTCAATATCGCCCCACGCTAATTCGGGGAGGTGTTGCACCATGGCAAAGTTGAACATCGCCTGATTCTTTGCCCACTTCTCTAACTGTTTTGAAGGGGGATTTTGGCTAAAGAATTTGGGATCCCATCCCCCGATCTCCACCTCTCCCAAGTCGGGATGGTTTTTATAGGGCGTCCACTCTTTGAATCCCATTCCGTCATTCTCCTCAACATCCCAAATAAATCTATCCAACTCGTCAATCACGCCATCTCCGTTATAGTCTTTAGTTAATCTGCCGCCATCCCATATCTCGTCTCCATACCAAATTGCACCGTAATACCAATAGCCGAAGTCGGGTCCGTGTCCAAAAAGCGGAGAACCTCCTCCGTAGTCGTTATATACATCCCCTGCCCGTTCATATCCGGTAATACTCTTGCCCAATTCGTCAAAATGTTTATACCACTTCAGGTCTTCGGGGAACATTGCGGACTCCGGTGCGGTGCTGGGAGGTCTGAGGTGCATGGGCACTCTTGTATCCATAGAATTAATCACATAAATGTTTGGATTTTGAAGCAGGAAGGTAAAAACAGCACGTGTTTCGGGTTCGCTCAGGGGATATTCCCCTGCTCCTCCCTGTGTCCATCCCCTTCCGGTGGCTTCAAACGTGGGTCTCCAGTTTTCCGCATAATTTCGGTGGAGGTCAAGGCCACCGATCCCATCCTCATTGATAAGGCCATCACCATCATTGTCATAGCCTTCTGAGTTCATCTTATAATCTCCCTCTCCCACAGGAACTCGAATCATTAACCTCCCCTTGGGATCACGGGGGTCTATCTTATAGTCGCCTCCTTCCGACACTTTCCAACGCATCTGAAGAATCATGCCATCTCCGTCCATATCTTCGGGACCATCTTCGTCGAGCAATCCATCGCCATCGTTATCATAGGGTCTGACGGTGCTTCGGTTGCTCTGCGCAGTGTGCATATAGAGGTTGTGCCCGTCCGGATTGTTTACCGGCTTCAAATAGACGGCGTTCTTATCCACTATTGCCGTCACTTCGGGGTTTTTCCCGTACTGTTCAATGAGAAATTGGCACATCCAAAGCGTAGCCTCAGCGCCCGTAACCTCTCCGCTGTGGCGCCCTCCCTCAAAGAAAGCGGCAGGTTTATCGGTTGCTTTTCCCGTTTGTTTGTTTGTAACGGTCATCTGCCATATCGGGCGACCCTCAAAACTGTGGCCAACTACATATACATCAACAAGATTTGGATATTGTTCCGCCCACTTGTGCATCCAATGGTATATCACGTCTGCCGTGTGGTACTTGTCAAAGGTGAGCCTTGCGGTGGGTTCGTACTGAACATGAGGACTTCTCGCTTTTGGGAAAAAACTTACGCCATGCCGGTAGCCCTGCACGGTATAAAATTTGGCTTTAGGATCGCTTTCGGGCCACGTTGCTCCAGGTTGCGCATAGTTGATCTGAGCCTCTGCCACAATCAAGAAGGCAAAGAGGCAAAAGGACAGGGTTACAAGGTGTCTGTGAATAGTTTTCATCGTATCAATTATATAAATTTAGCATTACTCAACAATGGTTTTGATCTGCCACAAAGGTATCAAAAGTTTTTGAAACACAAATGGGAAAATAAAATTCAAATTAATTGCGTAAATTTGTGCTTGACTTTGATATTTTCCGTTTTATCTAAAAAATCAACATGCAACATTTTGACGAATATGTCAGACAAGGTGAACATTCGTGGTATTTTCGCAATGCCCTCGTGCGGGCAAATTTCAACGATTTGAAAAACGATATTCACGCAACAACCGAATATTTAATGCGATTCTTTGGTAATTTGTTATTGAACGAAAATAATATTCTTAAAAATAGAGAGTTAGCGGCAAGCAGCGAAAGCGTTGTCGAGAGAGTGGTGTCTCGAAAAGAGATTACAACTCGACAACGAAGTGGACAAAGCCGTAATAAATTGAAAATAAATGACAAATAATAAGTATAAGTCAATAAAATAAAAAAATGAAAACAGTAGATTTCAAAATCAGTGTGATAGCGTTGGCTATGTTGGTCTTATCTTGCGCCGCTTTTGGACAGCAGATTAAGAAGAAAAATGTCGAACTTGATGACTTTATTACGTTACTCGGCGCTTCAGGCTATGAACTATTCAACTTTGATATTACCGAGATGCTCAACGAACGATACAATATAGTGTTTGTCAACAAAGAGTTTTCTGCAGGGAAAGAAATCGAGTCATCAAACCTTACTATGGTACCTAATAAAAGACTCTTGACTGATTTTCCAGAATCTTCCCGACAAGAATTTTTGGACGGTGGTGGTCGCATTATAGACCCCAAGACTCAAGCAATTCATCATGCTGAAAAGTTTAGTTTTGGATTCTATCCTTCTGGTAACGATTCTACCAAAACAATGCAACTTCATGTTCCCGACTTCATGACTATGGGTAAGGTTACGTTTAAATTGAGAGGACTTACAGCAAAAGATTCGGACAAACTGATGTTCTTTTATCACACACGCCCTTTCAAATTGAATGCATTGAAAGAAGACGAATTTATCCCTCTCATTTTACTTGGTTCGGGTTGGTACGATGAGCGATTTAATGTGTTTCGGTTTTGTGGCGAGAGGGAAATTGAACCTGATATGTCGAGTGAAATACTGAAAGATGTACCACATTATTATGTTGTAGGTGTCAAATTTGTTAAGAAACAATAACAGAAATAAAGACATATAATTTACGGTTTGCAGAAAAATGCCAGCCGCTAACGAACGGTTTGGCGCAATGGCGGCAGTAACTCCGCAGAAAGTGACGTGCGAACACGAACGGAAGTAGCCCGCAGAACGTTTAGTGAAAGCCGCCGCTTCGCCAAGCCGCTTTCTCGTTGTGTGCAAGCGGACGAGAGCGCGGTGGAAAGAGTTGTAAAAACCGTGAAAACTCGAACGTTACACACGACTTTAAGGATAAATTTTGTTTAATTTTTAAGTTGTAGTAACATGAATAGATTTAGATTCAGAGCGGCAGTCGCGAATGGCGGGGCAATGGAAGCAGATACCATTTCAAAAAACGGGCGGAGTTTGAAAAGCCAGACGAGTAAAGGGAAACTTTTTAAACTTTTGATAAAATTATGAACTGGAATGACATTTTTGAAAAAGCCTGTCTCACTGTGAAACAACAGTACAAAAGCGGTGAAACAGGTTCCGCCATTGAAACGATGCAAAATTGCATAGATAGCGTTTTTGGTCTCATCAGTAATATCCAAGATCCTGACGAACAAAATAAAGCCGCAAATGAAGTTGTTACGAAAACAAAAGAGATCTGTGAAGTACTAATTGAAGATTTAAACGAAAGAGAAAGAGAGCATAATAGGCAGGGTCCACCGCCTAATATGAGCACGAATGAAATTAAAAGGATAGCAAAACAGTTTTTTGAAAGTTTGAATTGGGGCATGTTTTGCATATCCAAAACGTATAGCTCACTTGCAGACGGAGTTGAAGAAATACTTGGAGAGGATGAAGCGGTAACGTTAATGGAAAGAGCAAGACGTATAGTAGATAGTTACACAACTCCAACTTACAACAAAGACGAAATTAAAATGCTAAAAAGCAGATATAAAGAGCGGATCACACAAATACGGGAAAAAGCAGCCAAACGCCGATTTGATGAATACTGGGATGCTCATCAGGAAGAAAAAGCGATATTTGAATCCGAAAAACAATCTTTGAACGAAAAAATAACGGCTTTAAATCAAGAAATTCCGGAAATTCCTCAAAAAACCGACGGATATACCCATATGGTTGAACTTCAAAAGAAAGTCCAAAATCTTATTTCGGAAAGAAAGGCTTTTGGTTTTTTCAAATTTAAAGAAAAATGGGCTGTTCAAAAGCAAATAAATGCAGTAAATTCCGAAATTGCGCCAATTCGATTGCGCATTAAGACTGCTGTTAAGGCGGTAGAAAATCTTATTTCTCAACATAAAAACAGAATAAAAGAAATTGACCATGAACTTATCAAACCGCGTTAATTCTGTAAAATATTGAAAATCTAAATATTAACAATCATTATTAAGCGTAAATAAAAGAACAAAGGAGGAAATCAAAATGGCAGAATATAATAATTTATCTCTTGAAGAACTGTTAAAGCATACGCATGACCATGCATCTTGGTATTGGTTGGGAATCGCTTACATCGCGCGTAAAGACTTTAGTAACGCTGCTTTGTGGTATGAAAAAGCTATGAATGACCCAGGTAATGAATGGGCAGGCAAAGCCAGATTTAATTTGGCTTTATTGCACAAAGGCGGTTTACATCCGAGCGCGAGTAAAGATGAAGCCTTACGCTTATTCGAAAAAAATCTGAACGGATCAATGTCAAATTTGTATGCTGGCTTTCTGTATCACGAGGGTACAGAAACGAAACAAGATATTGCAAAAGGCAAAGCGCTTGTTGAAAAGGCAATAGAACTACTGATAAAAGAAGACGGCAATGATAATTATCTTTCGCAATCAGAATGCTATGATATTGGTTGGGTGTACTATAAAGAAAACAACGGCAAAGCCTATAAATGGTTTGAAAAATGTATTGCAAGATGTGACTTAAACTATGCAAGTGACAACCGTCTCAAAGATTTGGCAATCCGCAATATAGATGTATTGCGCAGAGATGGAGTGAAAGAAGTTTGAAAGTAGACTAACCTAATAAATTGATTGAGTATGTTATGGCGTGATACAAGTGGTAATATCGTTACCAGAAGAGTTGGCGACAGACTTTTAGACAACTCTGGAAATTGGTTATTTGAGATTAGGGGCGATCGGATTTACGATACCTCTGGAAATTGGAGATTTGAAATCAGAGGCGACCGTATTTATGACACGGCAGGAAACTGGAGGTTCGAAATGAGAGGAGACCGTATCTACGACACCGCCGGAAATTGGTTGGGGTCGGGATATTGACTTTATGTTGAGTAGTTGTACACACTATTCGGTTGAAGCACAATTTTGCCGGACAGTGTGAAATCTGATAAGTTTCGACAGAGATGCCAGCACACAACGTGCGGTTTGGCGCAAGCGGGGGTGTAACTCCGCAGAAAGTGTAGTGCGGACATGAACGGAAGTACCCCGCATGAACGGTAGTGTTCCCCCCCGCCTGCGCCAAGCCGCTGTCTC
>Ga0082212_10010947_pt1 | contig 11544 bp, 7 predicted proteins | sample TergutNt197P3_FD_71548 | JGI IMG/M metagenome (GOLD analysis project Ga0082212, IMG submission 71548) | Neocapritermes taracua P3 segment gut microbial communities from Petit-Saut dam, French Guiana - Nt197 P3 | ecosystem: Host-associated > Arthropoda: Insects > Digestive system > Gut ... | reverse complement strand
GTAGTTACCGGTTACGTTCACAGACCGCTGCCTCAGGGAGAGAATATTATAGCTGTTTTCCATCACTTCAACAAAATCCGCCAGCCGCTCGGTAAAAAGACGGAAGGTATAATCGGCGTCCCTCTCATAAGGAGGCAAGTGTAGGTCCCAGCCGCGCAAGTCGGCGCTTTCAACAAAACCATCCATTCGTGCAACGGTACTGAGCAGCGTACGCACGCCGGCCATAAACTCAGTCGTCTGCAACGTCAGGTCGACGGTATACACATACCGCAGTCCCATCGCGTTGCCCGGCGTCAGGATCGGCATAGGCCCTGTAGTTCCCTCTTCGCCCGGCGTCCACTGTGCACCGGCGGGCGCCTGCGCTTGGTCGGCGTTTCCCATACCGCCACCCGAGCCGCCTCCTACGCCGCTCGCGCTGCCCGTAGTAGGAGCGCCACTCGGCGCCGCTGCCATTCCCGGGCTGCTCCTCTGCGGCTCTCCGCTGATCTCGCTGCTCTTGTATCCAGCGCCGCAGCCTCCGATGGCAATCGCCAGCATTACAATGACCATACATACTGCTGTAACCCGTTTCATTTCTGCTTTCCTCCTTGAATGTTAATAATTTATTATTAAATGTTAAGAAATTATTAAATATATATTACGATTGTATTTCATGAATGTCTACCACAAAACGGCAACAAACGGTTTCAATGTGGTTACAAGCTTATATTGCGCAGCATCTAAAAGCATGCTGCTGGATTGCCGCGCCGCAAAGCGTCGTATAGCGACGCTCTTGGCGGCTCGCAATGACGGGGGAGTTGTAAGTAATTTCAAGTTAAGACGGGGGAGTTGTAAGTAATTTCAATTTCAATTTCAAGTAAAGATGTGTAAATGTCAAATTTTTCTTCACTTTCCCGGATAAATATGTTAAAATTAACATCTCTATTTCAGCAGTGGGGGTGATAACAGTAAAAATAGCGCTGGGGATGATCATAAGAAGCCTTACTTCAGATGAGATTCTTATGAAGTTCATTGAAAACGCGGAGAAGTACGGTCACAAAATCGACTGCGTTATCGTCGCGTACTCGCACCAACTGGATCCTCAGGTAGAATTCAACATAAACAGTAAAGTTCCGCTCTACACGATTGATATAAAGAACCCCGCCTACAGCGCCGATCAATTTCGCCGCCGAGACATATCGGACGATTCTACGCAGACGTTGCTGAAATGCCCGATAGACATTAGTATCGGGCTTGTTCCGTACGGCTACAACCGAAACATGGTAACTATCGAGGCTATTTTGCGCGGCATGGACGTACTATTTTTTGTCGATTACGACGTTTACCCATCCGTACTGAAAAAAACTCCAGACGGAAATGTCCTCGAGGACGTCGACTTTTTCGGCGCGCATCTCGAACATCTACGCGCCGGAGCGCAGATCACCACAGGCGAATACAGCGGATATAACATTCTCCCCCCGGCTTCGTTCGACGGCATGGAAGACCTTCTCAAAGGTTTGCAAAAAGATGATATGCTCGATTATTGGCAGAAAAGCGAGACTCACAGGTGCCTGTCGTTTCAGCCGCATGTGCGCGTGCCGAAGCCGTGTACAAAAATCCTCGGCGGAAACGCGGCGGTAAAGCTGTCCGCGTTGTCGTCGCTCCCGCCATTTTACTCATCGTACTATACGCTCAGCAAAGAGCTGTTCCTTTGCAGAGGCGAGGACACTCTGCTTGGCCTCGGGATCGCGAAAAGCGGCATGGTTTGCACAGATATTGACCTCAACCCGCTGCATGACACATACAAGAGCTTCCCCGCTGAACCGGATCTTTTGAACGACCCGGTGACACAGGACCGCTTCTATTACGCGTGCACAGGATGGGTGGGCCGCAATCCTTTCCTTAATTATCTGCGCGGCACAGATTTGGAATCGACAAGAGAGTACCAGCGCGGGCATCTCGAGCGCGGGCTGCGCGCCCTGGCGGATTACACTTCAAACCCCATGTATCACGGCGTACTCAGGAATTTTGACGTGAGTTGGGACAATCTCGGGCGTTATATCAGCGAATACGAGTACGTTCTGGACGCATGGGAAGAGTTTCTCGAAAGGACTGGTTTAAAGTGAAGGTATTATTGGTAAATCACTTCCCTATCGCGGGTTCCGGCAGCGGGACATATACCCGCAATATCGCGGTGCATTTGATGAAAAAAGGTCATGAAGTCTGCGTGATCATGCCTGAAAATACAGTGAAATACAGTAACATTCCCGGCGCGGTCATGATACCTGTGTTTTTCACTTATGACGAAAAGATCAAAGACGCCCTGCCGTTCAATTTCCCCTGTTTCACTACGCACCCGCGCAGCACGATGACGTTCTTCGACCTTGACGAAGCACAGCTCGGAGCGTATTTATCGGCGTTCGAACGCGCTATCGCCAGGGCTGTCGATGAGTTCAAGCCGGACGTTATACACGGGCAGCATATTTGGCTGCTTAGCTGGCTTTCCGGCAAGACAGGGCTGCCGTATGTCGTGACTGCTCACGGCACGGACCTGATGGGATTCCAGAAGTCTTCGCGATTTCGCCAATACGCGACTGAGGCGGCGGCAATGTCAAAGGCGATAATCACGATTTCAAATGATAACGACGAGTTAGTCAAGGAACTTTTCCCGGAAAGCGCCGACAAGGCAGTCTTTATGCGAAACGGCTACGACCCGGAGCGGTTTTTCCCGGACAAAAAGACTAAGAGCCAGTTACAGTCCGCGTTCAACTTCAAGATGAAAGACCGGCTTGTGATGTTTGCGGGGAAACTAGCCCATTTCAAGGGTGTAGATATCCTGCTCGAGGCCGCCCGGCTCTATGAAGGCGAGCATCCCGGCGAGATCGTGACTGTCATAGCCGGCGACGGCGAGCTTTCGCAGCAGTTGAAAAAACATGCTGACGACCTTATGCTCAAGGATACGCACTTTATGGGCAGCCTTGACGTTTCGCAGCTTCGGGGGCTGTACAGCAGCGCGGACGTTTGCGTCGTGCCGTCGCGCCGCGAACCTTTCGGGCTGGTCGCGGTGGAGGCTCTCGCGTGCGGCTCGTCCGTGATCGCGACAAACCAGGGCGGCTTGCCGGATATTATTAACAACGACGTCGGCGCGCTCGTAGAAGTCGACGACGCTTTCGGTTTGTCAAACGCGATTTTGCGCGAACTTTACAGGCCTGACAGGGTTGAGCGCGGCAAGTATGCGGCAAAGTACGCGTTTGAGAAATATGCGCAGGATTCGCTTATGGGCGCGCTAATCGACATATATAACAAGTAAATCGTTCATTTATAACAAGTAAATCGTTCATTATGAATTTTTTAAAGGGATGGTCTAGAACATTATGCGAAAAGTTGTTTTGATTCCGACATACTGGTCACGTGAAAGAAACGAATGGCAGGAGGGCGACGCCGTATACGACCACCCGACGCCTATCGACGACGACGGGACGTTAGCGCGCACGCTCGAGAGCATGAAGCTCCTATCGATCAAGGATTTCAAGCTTGTACTGCTCATCTGCCCGACAACGCCGGATGTTGCCGAAATTGCGGAGCAAAAAGTCATTGAAATAGTCCGCAGTGTCAACCTGAAGGCTGAAACATATATCTTCTCTATTTCGGACCTTGAGCGTATCTCGGAGATCCTATATGAGACCGACACTCAGCGAAGGACGGCGTCGCTGCTGACAATGGCCGGGTACGCCAATGTCAGGAACATGTGCTTGCTTTGCGCCGATATCCTCGCTGCCGACGCGGCTATTTTGATCGACGACGACGAGGTCTTTGAGAAAGCCGACTTTATCGAGCGTTCCGTAGAATTTCTGGGCAAGCGTATCTACGGCGACGTCGTGTACGGTATGGCGGGATACTATATAAATAAACACGACCAGTACTACGACGACGTTAAGGCGGAATCATGGATGACATATTGGGACCGCTTCGGGACAAAGGCAAAGGCGTTTGACGAGATCATCGGCTGCCCGCCGCGAATCAAGCGCACGCCGTTTGCGTTCGGTGGCGCGATGATACTTCACCGCGATCTGTTCCAGAGCGTGCCGTTCGACCCGCATATCACCAGAGGCGAGGACATCGACTATCTTATCAACAGCAAGATGTACGGCTTCTCGTTTTTCCTCGATAACACGCTGTCGATCAAGCATCTTCCGGTGCCTAAGAAGCATCCGCAATGGAAGCGGATACGGGAGGATATCTACCGTTTCGTCTATGAAAAGGCAAAGCTGTCGACTCAGTATAAAACGGGCAACATGGTCATGGTGACGCCGGAAGATTTCGACCCGTACCCGGGCGAGTTCCTGCGCGATGATCTTGAAGAGAAGATATTCCGTTCTAATATGATGCTTGCGGCGGACTATATGCTTCAAGGCGACTCAGAGGGTTGCGCCGAATCGCTGAACAATATCTCGATCAGCCGAAAAGAAGCAAAGCCGGGCTTTGACACGTTCTCACGTTACCGGCTCAATCAGAAACTTTGGGAGCAGATCAGCTCGATCGTGGCGCTCAAGCGGTACGACCTCAGAAAAGTGATGGAGGAACATAACCTTTCCAAAAAACCGATACTCCGAAACGCGGAGCGTGAACGGCAGCTCAGCCCGACCGAAATCGTGTCAGAACTGCGCAAAGCGTTCGACTTCAAGCTCAGCGACGATGAGTGGGCACAGTTCTGCAAGCTATTCTACGTGCGCACGTATTATGAAAATGAGATTTTGTTCCACAGCGGTGATTTCAACAACGCTATGTATATTCTATTGAAGGGAGAACTGACACTCTACTCCGGGACTCATGACACCGGGGGCGAGGTTGAGATCGCACGCCTTATCAAGGGCGACGTACTCGGCGAAAGCTGCATGTCAAAAACGCCTTTCACGCTCAACTGCCGCGCGGAACAGTTCACCGAACTGATCGGTATAAACTATGACGATGTGCAAAAACTGGTTGAAACCGAACCGACCCTCGGCGTACAGTTCTATCAGCAGGTACTCACGAAGGTCGTCGGAAAAATGCGGCACAACAACCTCCAGAGCATCAGCAACGCGGGCGGGGCTGTGTTAGAGAGTTTCATCGAAGGGGCAAAGCCCGAAGGCGAAAAGCCTGAATAAGTAACGAGAGATCATGCCATGAAATATGTCGTCGCGCTCGATCAGGGGACTACAAGCTCCAGAGCAATCGTATTTGATGAGAACCAAAACATAGTGTCAACGGCGCAAAAGGAGTTTTCGCAGATTTTTCCGCAGCCGGGTTACGTGGAACACGACCCTACGGAAATATTCGCATCGCAGTACGAGGTACTCGCAGAGGCATTGATCAAAAGTGCGGCAGCGCCCGGTGACGTCGCTGCGATAGGCGTAACGAACCAGCGCGAGACGACGATCCTGTGGGACAGGAACACCGGAAAGCCTGTATATAATGCCATCGTCTGGCAGTGCCGCAGGACGTATCCTATATGCGAAGAGCTGATCGAGAGAGGCCTTGCCCCGTATATCAAGGAGGCGACGGGGCTTGTTATCGACGCCTACTTCAGCGCGACTAAAATTATGTGGATACTTGACAATATCCCGGGCGTCCGCGAAAGGGCGGAAGCCGGGGATATCCTTTTTGGCACTGTTGATACGTGGCTGATATGGAACTTGTCAGGCGGTCGCGTGCATGTGACGGACCCCACAAACGCTTCACGCACGATGCTGTTTAATATCAACTCTATGGCGTGGGATGATAAGCTGCTGAATGATATGGGAATCCCTCGATCCGTACTGCCCAAGGTCATACCCTCGAGCGGCGTCTGCGCGACAGCAAACATACTTGGCTGTGACATCCCTATAGCGGGTATCGCCGGTGACCAGCAAGCCGCGCTGTATGGTCAGCAATGCTTTTCAAAAGGTGATGTGAAGAATACCTACGGCACGGGCTGTTTTCTTCTTATGAATACAGGCGGAAAGCCGGTGATTTCAAACAGCGGCCTCATAGCCACCGTCGCGGCGTGTGCAGGCGGAGCTACTCAGTACGCGTTGGAGGGCAGCGTTTTCACAGCCGGCGCCGTTGTGCAATGGTTGCGGGATGAGTTGAAGATGATCAGCGCCGCTGCTGAGTCTGAGGAATGCGCGATGCGCGTCAGCGACAGCGCGGGCGTGTATATTGTTCCCGCTTTTTCGGGGCTTGGCGCGCCTTGGTGGGACATGCGCGCGCGCGGAGCGATGTTTGGCGTCACGCGCGGAGCGGGCAGAGATCATTTTGTGAGGGCGGCCCTCGAGTCGATCGCGTATCAGACAAAAGATGTGCTGGACGCGATGCAGGCGGATACGGGAGTTGAGTTAAGTGAGTTGAACACAGACGGAGGCGCAAGCGCTAATAACTTCCTTATGCAGTTCCAGTCGGACATACTGGATAAAGCCGTCCTGCGCCCCGATACAACTGAGGCTACAGCGCTGGGAGCCGCTTATCTTGCCGGTTTGGCGACCGGTGTGTGGCAGGATACTGAGGAACTCAAAAGCCGCCGCCGTATAGAGCGCAGGTTCACGCCCTGCATGAGTCCTGAGCATAGGGAAGCATTGCTTCAAGGCTGGACACAGGCAGTTGAGCGAAGCCTAAACTGGGAAACGACTGTATTCCCCCGTCATTGCGAGCCGCCATAAGCGGCGCGGCAATCCATATCGCTGGTGGTGCAAGCAAGGGGACGGTTCCCTTGCTTTTAACCGTCCCCTTGCTTTCTTACGGTCTGACCAGCGCTATGTAGCAGGGCTCGCCGCTTTGGACTTCCTGGTTGCCGATACCATATTGTCTGCCGTCTTTTACGTAGAAGTCGGTTACGGTGAACATGCAACCCTCGTTGCCGGTGAAAATCCCCATTTCGGTGGGCAGATATCCGCCGGTGTATACCTCCACGCCGAATCTCGACATATCCTGCGTCGTCCCGTCTTCATCAACCATCAGGAGTTGATCGATCGACATCGAAACTGTCCCGCCGACCTCATTGATGTTCACCATGGCAAGGATATATGCACTCTCATACTCAACGATGTGATCAGGATCGATCCATATAAGCATTTTCCAATCGCCCATTATCTCGTCGAGATCCGTGATCTGTGTTGCGTCCCGAGGTACGACCGCAGGCCGCGCTCCGCTCATAAACCAAGTGAAATCGGCGGCTGTCGGGGCGCCGGACGGCGTGTGATCCACCGGCGCTTCAGAAACAGGCGGCAGCAGAGACGACGGGGGAACTACTGACAGCGAAGGTATCTCCAGAGTGATGGACTGTGTCGCCCCATCCCAAATCAGTTCTGCGCCGAGGGCATCCGCGATCGCGCGCGCGGGCACATATGCCGTACCGTTACTATTGACGGGCGCGACAGAGAGCGTAGCGAACATCCCGTTTATCTCCGCTCCGGTTTCACCTGTTTTGACTTTCAATGAAGTGCCGAGAAACGTCGCCGTCATATATCTTGTGGCGGCGTCGTATTCAAGTTCGCCGCCGATTATCTCATATACTGCCCGGAGCGGAAGCACTGACGCGCCTTCATGGTTGAACGGCGCCGAGCCGAGTTCGTCTATTGCGGCTTCCTGTCCATTCACAGCGACGTTAGGGTTGCCGAGCCTGAAAACGAGCGAGTTGATCACCGTTTCCTGCGGCGCAGTGGTTGTCGGAGGTGCAGGCGAAGGCGTTGTTGTTGGCGTGGGTGAAGGTGATGATGATGGCGTCGGCGTCTCATCAGGTTTTTCCGTTTCGTTATCGGTTGGAGCGCTGCTGCCCTGCCCGCCTCCGTCGCCTTTGTCTCCCGCAGTACTCCCGCTGGCGGGGCTGTCGTTTTCATCCGTCTGCGACGATGCGGACGAGGAGGGCCTGCGGGAGGTTTCAAGTTCGCCGCTTGCGGTATCTTTGTCAAAGAATCCGTAGGCGTATGCGTTCAACCCTAGCCCCGCGACTATCAACACCGCGAGTATAATGTCAAATGCGCCGAATTTTGATCGTTTCATAGTTTATACCTCTTAATCTATTCTCACAAGTTCGAAACACCTAGGCAGTATAACCTCAATAACTGTGTGGAACCATCTACCGGTCATAGTGCCGTTCTCAACTGAAAACTCGATATTAAAGTAGTAATAATAAGGTTCCATTTCATAATTCACTTCTAACCTACCTGTGTAAATCTTTGCCTCCGGGTCGTAAGTTACGGTCACGTTTATTTCTTGCATCATTTCGCCAAACATCCGTATATGGTAAGTGTCGCTGTCGTCGCCGCCGATGCGTTCCACAACCATCGTCATATAACCTGAGGGGTTTGAATGGATCCGATCTACATAGACGTCCCTAATATACGGCCCGTAGTATGTTCCCACGATGTCTTCTTCCCCTACTACCCTGACTGAGATAGTGTAGTTAGTCGGCGCGGAGCCCGCTTCCAGGCCAATGACCATGACGAGGTAACTGTATCCCTCTGAAATTTTCTCCATAAACCTACTTGTGATAAACTGTGTTCCCGATACTGACGGCGTCGCGTCGCCGTTGGGATCGATCTCGTATACGTCCATAAAGCAGTTACCGGGGGACGTTATCTCGAATGCTACCTCGCTTACTTCACGAAGCTCATCGATGAGTTCGTCCGAAAATGATACAGCAGCGAACTGCGCTCCACAGAAGTTTACAGGAAGCGTCACCTGCCCAACCTTTAGTTGTTCCTCGTCGTCCGGGTCTGGTAGATCGCAATAGAGCGTCTGCCCCAGGTTTCCGTATAAGGCCTCCGAGTAAAAGTATGAGGGGCCGCCGTGACCTATCCCGAACAAGTCGTCCGGCCAGCCAACGAGCGAGCGGAAGAACCTGTACACAAAGAGTTCTCTGTTCAGCGATAAGATTTCATCAAGGCTTTGGTTTGCGCTTTCGAGGTTGGTCTGCGATACGATAGGAGCGAAGTTGCGCATAGCTGTCAATGCCATGGGCGTATCCGCCGCTTCCTGCAGGTCCGCTATGTACCAGAGCAGCAACGCGCGCGCGTAACCCTCATCATCCGTGTTGGTCTTTGGCAGCAGTCCGTTGAACAGGAGAAGGTAGTTGTTCATTACCTCCGCGTCCCATACTCCGCCGACCGCCATTGCCCCGAAGCCGGCAAAAGCTTCTTTCGCCCAGCGCGGGGCGTTGTAGTTGCTGACGAAGCCCGCCATGAGGAAATGGCAGAACTCATGGGCGAACTTAGCTTTCAAATTGTATCTTCCGGGGCCGTCCCAGCAGTCGCGACCCATTCTTATTATTCCATCGGCGGGGTTACCGTTCCAGAATAACTGCCCGGCGTCGCCGCCTTCATATCTGATCGTGCTAAGCTCGTATCTTGCGCCTCTAAAGCTCGGGTCGTAGTAGACCTGGAGCGGCCAGACCGTACGGGCGTTGTACGACGCTGAGGCGTATTCCTGAAAGTAGAGGTAGACCTCCGTCATCATACTGAGATCGCTCTGACAGGCGTCGCGGAAGTCCAACTCATCAAGTCCCACCCTGCCAACTTCATACGGGCTGTATATTGCAATAGGCCCGTCGATGTATCTGCCGGGCTCTATCTCGTCAATGACGAAGTAGTGGACTCGCTTCACCGCTATGTAGCATGTGAAAACACTTGTGAACGGGGTAGTCCTCCCGCCTGCTGCGCCGTCGGCGATCAAATCCTGCAGAAAGCCGGCGGGTATGAACGTCGCGCCCGCTGTGCCGTCGGAGACTGTCGCGGGCAGGTAGATGTAGGTCGTGTAATCTCCGTCATCACCCGCGAAGCTGCTCCCGACCGCAAGAAACACTTCTGCGGTTTCATCGTCCGGTATATCTCGCTCGTCGATGGGTAAACTCAGAGCGATCGGTCTGTCGAGTTCATTTTCGAGCGTTACTTCAAATAGTTCGGAAATCATCCCGTCCGGTCTTTGACTCTCCGTCGGCCTCATGGCGGTCATGCTCACACTGCCTGTCTCTTCGTTACCGAGGAAGTCTAGTACCGCGCCGTTAAGTTCGATCACACCGTCCCTGACGGGCGCAGTGTCGCCTCTCTCGATATCGCCGACGCTTATGCCTCCGCTGCCGGAGTTGCCCGCGTTGCCCGCGTTGCCCGCGTTGCCGGTGGCGTCGGCGTCGGCGGGGGCGCCGGAGGTGGTTCCGTTGCCGTTGCCGTTACCATTTCCGTTGACGTTACCATTTCCGTTGCTGCCGCCGAGTTTCTGAATCAACCCGATCACGCCTGTCGCAATCAAAACCAGTACGATTACGGACGCGGCGATGCGGTATGCCAGCAGCCCTCCGCTTGCTTTTGCTTTTTGCGGCAGGTATGCGGGGGTCGGGGGCGGCGGGGGTTGTGGGGTTGGGGTCGGCGGTGTCGGCGGGGGCGGCGGTTGTGGAGGCGACGGTGGGGTCGGTGCTTTTGGCGGTGGTGGCTCCGGTGGCTCCGGAGGAGGCGGGGACGGCGGCTCCGGGGGCGGCTCCGGGGGCGGCTCCGGGGGCGGCGCAGGTGGACTTGCCTCTTGCTGTTGTACAGCATGCGGCGTGGCGGCTGCCAGCTCTTTGATTTTTAGACCACAACCGTTGCAGAACACAGCTTTCTCCGGCAACTTTTTACCGCAATTCTCACAGAACATAGTTTTTCTCCTTGATTACCGGAATAACACCGGTTTCTTTGCGAAAGTTTTCAATAACTTCAGCCAGTTTTTCATCGTCCGGTTTGGAGTAGAGCAGCCTGATACTCTTGAGTTCCTCTCCTCTTGCGCCGTAACCGAAAGATATATAATCATTCCCTATTTCAACATTCTTCAGCCAAACCCCGTTCTGGTTAAATTTAATGATCTTTGTTCCAAGCAGTATTCCAAAGCATGAAACGTGAATACCGAAGTTCTCTCTGAGTTCCTCTTCCTCATTTTCTTCCTCAGTTTGCCCGCATAGGATAGCGGGTCTAATGCGAATAACTGCGCTGTCCGCTATCGTCTTTGCAGCCGCCAGCTTTGATCGAATAGAGAAGTAGAGGGCGGCAGACAGCGCCCCTCCCATAAGGGCAAAGAGCGCGCAATACTCACACCAAGAGAATCGAAAAACCAGCGCCGCGGCAAGCGCGGCTGCGAATATGATGACTGCCGATAAGCAGAAGCGCGATTGTAAAGTTAGTTTTTTCAAGTCGATCCTCCCGTCACGAAGATGTGAAGATATACAGAGAAATTTCAGTGAGATTCTACATCATTCCGGCGAAAAAAGCCCCGTACCAAGGTACAGTCTTTTGACAAAAAGCACCTGTACTTTCGTACAGGTGTGCTGTTGCCGTGGGCTTTTTCAGCGGGCGGGGTGTTGTGACCAATGTCATTAAGTTTAGCAAGATATCTGTAACTCGTCATCCCGGGTCTGACCCGGGATCCCCAATGGTGAGCATTACACAGGGGGTTGCGGGTCAAGCCCGCAATGACGGCGCCAAAGCATTTCCTTAACTTAATGACGTTGGTGTTGTGGCGGGCTGCTGCGGCGGGCGGGGTTTTTCGCCGCGCTATTGCGGTGGCTGCGGTTTTCTCAGAATCAAG
>Ga0082212_10010946_pt1 | contig 11544 bp, 8 predicted proteins | sample TergutNt197P3_FD_71548 | JGI IMG/M metagenome (GOLD analysis project Ga0082212, IMG submission 71548) | Neocapritermes taracua P3 segment gut microbial communities from Petit-Saut dam, French Guiana - Nt197 P3 | ecosystem: Host-associated > Arthropoda: Insects > Digestive system > Gut ... | reverse complement strand
CCCGCTCAATACCGAATTCCTCGTCGTCGTCATCCTCGTCGTCGTCGTCATAGAAGTCATCTTCCAGATCGGAGAGATCGTTATCTATGCCTTCCACATACTCCTCGATATCCTCCTGCTCCTCGCGCAGAAAAGCCAGATACTCCACCACATCTTCCAGTAAATCCAGCATCTCGCCAATGACCTTGCCCTCGTCGGATTTCTCCTTCAGGTTTTTACCATCGGCCAACCCTTGCAAATACGCCACTTTCTTTTCCAGATCTTTCATGGGTAATCCCCCTTTTTTGCATTAATATCGCAGGCATAAAGCCATTGAAACACAGTAAGCATCAAGCGCGCTCTATATAATCGCCGGTTTTGGTATTGATACGGATCTTGTCGCCCACATTGATGAAAAAGGGCACGCGCACCACCGCCCCGGTTTCCATGGTGGCCGGCTTATTGCCGCCGGAGGCGGTATCCCCCTTGATGCCGGGTTCCGTTTCCACCACCGTGAGTTCCACTTGGGCTGGCAGATCCACACCGATGATATCACCCTTGAACAGCAGCACGGATATGTTCATGTTTTCCTTCAGAAAGGTTTTGGAATCGGCGATCTGCTCTTCGGAAAGCAGGGTTTGCTCATAGTTTTCCGTATCCATGAACACATAATAGGTGCCGTCGTGATAGAGATATTCCATTTCGCGGCGATCCAGATGCGCTTTGGGCAGCTTTTCCCCCGCGTTGAAGGTGCGCTCCACCACAGAGCCGGTACACATATTCTTAAGCTTGGCGCGTACAAAGGCTGCCCCCTTGCCTGGCTTAACATGTTGGAAATCCACCACCACAAAAGCGTCGCCGTCGATCTCCACCGAAACGCCGGTTTTAAAATCATTTGTCGATATCAAAGCCATCCCCCCCGCTGGGCTGCTTTGCAGCCCAAGTTTTGAGTGTTGAGTTATGAGTGTTGAGTTATGAGCGTATTGTTTTCCAATATTTTAGCGGCGAATTTCTTTGATGCGCGCGGCTTTCCCGGTCAGTTTGCGCAGATAATACAGTTTGGCCCGGCGCACCTTGCCATGGCGTTTGACCACGATTTTATCGATGCGCGGCGAATGTAGCGGGAAAGTACGCTCCACGCCCACACCGTAAGCCACGCGGCGCACGGTAAAGGTCTCGCGTATACCGCCGCCTTTGATTTTGATCACCACGCCCTCAAACACCTGTATGCGTTCGCGGCTGCCTTCCACCACCTTAACGTGGACCTGCACGGTATCGCCGGGGCGGAAATCCGGAATCTCCCGCAGTTGTTCGCGTTCTATGGCGTCGATTACATTGGACATAAATAATAATCCTCCTTTTTCTTTCGCCGGCTGTTCATGCTCGTTTATAGGCTTAAGGACAGGAACTCTTGCGGTTCGTCTTTAAAACCTTAGCGGCAGCGGACCAGCCCATAAAAATGCAAGTGTAATTATAGCATAAAGACCATACCTATTGCAAGCATAAATTGTTAAAAAATCACTTTTTTTGCGCCTACATTTTTTGCGGGGCGGAAACGCCCAGGGCTTTTAACCCGTTTCTTATAACCAGCGCCGCGGCAACAGAGAGGGAAAGGCGGGCTAAGCTTAATTCTTTGTCGGCGGTGAGCACCCGGCATTTATCGTAGAAATTATGGAACAGCGCCGCCACTTCCTGCAGATAGGCGGCGATATGATGCGGCGCCCGCTGCGTGGCCGCGGTGATCACCTCGTCCGGGAAATCGGCCAAACGACGTATCAGCGCCTGCTCGCTTTCGTGGCTGAGCAAAGCCAGTTGTTCCTCCGTCCGGGGGGTTTGAGGCAGGGTCAGGCCTGCGGCTTGGGCCGCCGCCATAATAGAACAAAACCGCGCGTGAGCGTACTGCACATAATAGACCGGGTTTTTAAGGGTCTGCTGTTTAGCCAGATCCAAATCGAAATCTATTAAACTATCCGCCGAGCGCATCACAAAGATGAAGCGGGCCGCATCCCTTCCAACCTCTTCCACCAGCTCGTTGAGGGTCACATAGGTTCCGGTGCGCTTGCTCATCTTGACCACCTCGCCACCTTGCAGCAACCGCACGAACTGCATCAGTATTACCTCCAGCTGCTCGCGCTTATAACCCAGCGCCTCCATGGCCCCTTGCATACGCGCCACATGACCGTGATGATCCGCCCCCCACACATCGATCACCGTGCTAAAGCCGCGCGCAAACTTATCTTTATGATAGGCGATATCCGCCGCGTAATAGGTGGGCATACCGTTGCCGCGCACCAGTACCTCCGGCTTTTCCTCGCCGAAGCGCGTGCAATCCAGCCACAGCGCCCCCTCCTTTTCCGTGAGCCAGCCCTTACTTTGCAATTCATCAATCACGGCTTGCACCGCGCCGCTCTCGTGCAGGCTTTGCTCGCTGAACCAGCGATCATATTCTACGCCGAAATCCGCCAGAGCCTCCCGAATATCCGCCAATTTACGCTCCAGGGCGTATTTTATCAGCTCTTGCCGCCGTTTTGCGGGTTCGAGCGCCAGATAGATATCGCCGCTGTCCCGCGCCAGCTCTGCCATCAGCACGGGCAGATCATCGCCGTGATAACCGTCCTCCGGGAAAAGGGTATCCTGCCCCAGGGCCTGCTTATAGCGGGCTTCCAGGGATATTCCGAACTTTTCTATCTGATTGCCCGCGTCATTGATATAGTATTCGCGCTGACACTCGAACCCGGCCATCTTGAGCAGGGAGGCCAAACTGTCGCCGATAGCCGCGCCGCGGGCGTTGCCCATATGCAATTCCCCCGTGGGGTTGGCGGAAACGAATTCCACCTGCACCTTTTGCCCGGCCCCGGCCGCGCTCGTCCCATAAGCCTCCCCGGCGGCCAAAATCTCCGCGAGCAGCCCGGCCTGCCAGCCCGCGTTCATGCGAAAATTGATGAAGCCCGGCCCGGCTATGCTTACTTCCGCCACCCGCGCGGCAGACGTGTCGAAATGAGCGGCGATAGCCTCAGCCACGGCGCGGGGATTCTTATGCGCTTCTTTGGCTAAGAGCAGCGCGGCATTGGTGGCAAAATCGCCGTGGGCGGCTTCCCGGGGTGTTTCTACCACAAAAGCAGGGGTTTTGGCAAAATCCAGCGCCCCGCTTGCCCGGGCTTTATGCAAAGCCTCCCCGATACCGGAGGCGATTTTTTCCCGGCGGCGGGAAATAGGCGTATTATAATAGAACATTGCTCCTCCTAACGGTCTGCTTCGCAGCCCAAGTGCTAAGTGTTGAGTGTTGAGTGTTGAGTTATGGTAAGTTTTCGCTTCGCGAAAACGATTATACAGCTCAAGACTCAACACTTGCGGCTGAAAGCCGCCTTAGTGCTTTTTCTATGGCGTTAAGCACATTCTCGTAGCCCGTGCAGCGGCACAGATGCCCGGAGATTTCCCGGCGGATGTCTTCGCGGCTGTAGCTTTTACCGCTGCCGACCAGTTCCACCGCAGTAAGGATCAATCCGGGGGTACAAAAGCCGCACTGCACGGCGGCCTCTTCCACAAAGGCCTGTTGCACAGGGTTTAATTCGCCGTCGGGGCCACTGAGTCCTTCCACAGTCAGCACGCTTTTGCCATCCGCCCACAGGGTCAAATAGATGCAGGAATTGATGGCGCGTCCCTCCAGCAGCACCGTACAGGCGCCGCATTCCCCTACTTCGCAGCCTTTCTTTACGCTGGTCAGCCCCAATTGATAGCGCAGCGTATCGGCCAGGCTTTCTCGTATATCCACGGCCAGCCTGCGCGGACGGCCGTTAACGGTCAGGTTAATTATCCGCTGCATTATGATGGCCTCCTTTCCAAAGCCTGCTGCCAGGCCCTCACCAGCGCCCGTTCGGCCAGCACCCCGGCTATATGCTCTCGGAATTCCTTAGAGGCCCGCCAGGAATCTCGCGGGTTTATCTCGGCGCGGGCCAGCCCGGCGATACGCTGCACCGCCTCCCCGATACTGACGCCGGCCAGCTCTGCTTCGGTTTTAGGGCAGCGCGTGGGTACCGGCGCGGCTACCCCAAAGGCTATGCGCATCTGGGCTATGTGCTGGCCGCTCTTATCCGGCTTGACCAGTAAGGCGCAGCCCAGAGTAGCGATATCCATGGCTTCGCGCATGGCGTATTTGATATAGCAGCCGCCGCTGTCCGCGTAAGCGGCGCCGCGTATGATGATCTTGGTGAGGATCTCCCCCGGCTGACGGGCGGTTTTGCCCGGCCCTATATAGAACTCCCCCAGGGGCAGCAGGCGCTGGCTGGCGGCGCTTTGCAGCAGCAGCTTCGCTTCCAGCACATGCAGGGTGGAGGCGGTGTCGGCGCTGGTAACACCGTTGGCTACATTGCCGCCTACCGTTCCCATCACGCGGATCTGCGGGCCGCCTACCGTGGCGGCGGCCTGGGCCAGGATGGGAATATGGCGGGCGATCAGCGGATGCTCCTCCAGATCCCTAAAGCTGTTGAGCGGCCCGATCAGCAGATCGCCGTTGGCGTTTTCCTCTATGCCCTTAAGCTCGCTAAGGCCGTGTATACTGAGCAGATCACAATAGGCCAGCTTGCCCTCGCGCACCTTGATCAACACATCGGTACCTCCCGCCACCACGACAGCCTCCCGATGCGCCTCCGCCATAGCCAAAGCCTCCGCCAAATCCTTGGGCAGATAGATTTCCTTTATATCAAACAATACTCTCACCCCCGAAAGACGATTAACGATTAACAATTAACGATTAACAATTGAGTCCCTCTAATAACCCAGTCTGCCCGTCATTGCGAGCAAAGCGAAGCAATCCAGTATTCCAGTTACGCTGCACTTTCTGGATCGCCACGCCGCTTCGCGGCTCGCGATGACGAGAAAATAGAGGTGCTCGATTAACAATTGCTGGGGAATTCCTGCGGAATTCATTCTATTAAAACTGTATGATTGCTGTTGTGTTGATTGATGCAACAATACTACTATCTCACGTTTTCATGATATTTTCTCATGCTTTCATGATATTTTCTCACGTTATCGTGATATTACGTAACCAACCCAATGTTACACGCAAATTGTTCTTCTATAGTCGAGTCCCTCTATAAACCCGATTTGTCATTCTGAACACAGTGAAGAATCTTGCTTGAAGACCCTTCGCTTCGCTCAGGGTGACATCATAGAGTAGTTATTAGAAAGACTTAATCGTTAATCGTTAATCGTTCATCGTTAATCGTTAATCGTTAATCGTTCATCGTTCATCGTTAATCGCTCTAAATCAGTTTTGCTTCTTTAAAGCGCTTTACCAGCGCTTGTGGGTTCATGGGCAGGGTGTTTAGGGGGATTCCGGTGGCTTGCAGGAGGGCGTTGCGGATGGCGGCGGCGGGGACTACGGCGGGGGGCTCGCCTAGGGCTTTGTTGCCAAAGGGGCCGCTTGCGTCGAAGGTCTCCACAAAATCGGCGGCCAGATCCGGCGTATCCAGGGCGGTGGGCAGCTTATAATCCAGCAGATTACCGTTGAGCAGGCGGCCGGCGCTGTCGTAGAGCATCTGCTCGGAGAGGGCGTAACCCAAGGCCATGCTCATGCCACCGTGTACCTGGGCGGCGGCCAGGGCCGGGTTGATCAGGCGGCCGCTGTCGTGTACGTTGATGATGTTGAGTATCTTAACCTTGCCCAGGGGCAGATCCACCTCCAGTTCCGCGAAGCAGGCGCCGAAGGAGAAGGTGTTATGCTGGCAGTGATAGGTGCTTTCCGCCGTTAAGTGGCAGCTGTGTTGCAGGCTGTAAAATGCTTCCAGGGCGATATCGGCCAGGGAAACCAGCGCTTCGCCGCTGCTTTTTTCCACGATCATCCGTTCGCGAAGATCCAGTTCCTCCACCGCGCGCCCCACTTCCAAGGCCGCGAATTCCAAAACGCGTTCCTTGAGCAAAAGCGCCGTCTGCTTGACCGCCTGACCGGTCACATAGGTTTGGCGGGAGGCATAGGCGCCGGTATCGAAGGGCGCTACATCCGTATCTTGCGTGGAAACGATATGTACGTCACCTATCGGCACAGAGAGCGCCTCCGCGGCCATCTGGCAAAACACGGTATCCGCCCCCTGGCCGATTTCCGTGGCCCCCAACTGCAACTGCACACTGCCATCCTGATTCAGAACCAAACGGGCCGCGGCGGTTTCTAAGGAGACAGACCACACATTCGATTTATATGTGAACACCGCCATACCAATGCCGCGCCGCGTCTCCCCGCTTTGGGCTTGGGCGTAGCGAGCCCGCTTTTCCTCCCAGCCTATATAGCGGCGCCCCCGCTCCAGGCACTCGGCCAGGCCGTTGCTCAGGCAGGCGACGCCGGTGGGCGCGTCCACATAGCCAAGACGCATGATATTCTTCAAGCGCAGCTTAAGCGGGTCTATGCCTAATTCCAGCGCGATATCGTCCATATGGGATTCCAAGGCGAAGATAGCTTGCGGCACGCCGTAACCGCGCATGGCCCCGGCTGTGCCGCGGTTGGTATATACGGTAAGGGCTTCGCTATCCAAAGCCGCGTAGGGGTAGAGCTGGCGAAAGACGCTCGCCGAATTGGCTATGATGGCATGGCCGTGAGAGGCGTAACCGCCCTGATTGGAAAGCCCGCGGAAGCGGCGGGCGCGTAAAGCGCCGTCCGGCTTGAGCCAACTGGTGAGTTCGAAATCCATAGCGTGGCGGCTGCGGGTGGAGGAAAAGGTTTCCTCGCGGGAAATTTCCAGCTTAACGCAGCGTCCACCTACCTGCGTGGTTAAAAAAGCGTTCAAGGGTTCGTACAGCACCTCCTGCTTATTGCCGAAGCCGCCGCCGATATAGGGCTTGATCACCCGTATCATGCCCCAGGGCAGGCCCAGAGCCTGACCGATCACGCGGCGTACGATATGGGGTATTTGGGTGGAACTGACCACCACCACCCGCCCCTGCTCCATATAGGCATAAGAAACGGGGGGTTCCAGATGGCATTGCTGCACCTGCTGGGTATGGAAACTGCCGCTGATCTGCCGCAGCCCCTCTTCCGCGCTTTTCTCGGCAAAATCCGGACTGGTACCGGCGCTACGCTTGAGGATGTTCTGAGGACAGCCTTCATGCAGCATGGTCGCGCCTTGCGCCGTGGCCTGCGCCACAGAAAGCAGCGGCGGATATTCCTCGTATTCCACCTCCAGCAGATGTACTGCTTGAGCAGCCGTTATCTCGTCTTCCGCCACCACCGCCGCGATATCGTCGCCCCACTGGCGCACCCTGGCGTTGAGCATCAGCCGGTCGGACACATCCTGATGGCCTTCCTCGGTGGACCAAGGATGACCCGGTGTGGGATAAGGGTGCTGCGGCACGTCAAAACAGGTCACGATCTTGACCACGCCGGGCAGTTCCAAGGCCTTTTTTGTCTGGATAGCCTTAACTTTTCCATTGGCGATGGCGCTGTGCAGCACCTTAGCCACCAGATGATCGCGCGGCAACAAATCGTCCGTATACTTGGCGCGCCCCTGAACCTTATCGTAAGCATCCACCCGCGGGACGCTGTGTCCTATGCTCATATTTGTCTCCTTTCGCAAGGGAACGGATCATCGTTAATCGTTAATCAATACCTCTCTCCCGTTCACGTATTTCGCCTGCAAATGACGCTCGTCGGCCAGGCATATCACTCTTTCCAGCCTTTGCCCGAGGGTGAGGCCGCGCGGAGAGAGGAGGGTGTCGTCTATTACCAGTACGTCGGCGGCATAGCCTTCTTCCAGGCTGCCCACCTTGCCAAAAAATTCCCCGCCGCCCTTGCTGGCTAGGTAGAAGGCCTCCGGCAGGGAAAGGGGCTCTTCGCCAGTGCCTGCCAGGACGGCGCGCAGCTTGGAAACGGTCACCGCGTCTTGGATGGCCCTCAGCATACTGATATGAGCCCCGCCCGCCATATCCGTGGCCAAACCCACCTTCAAGTTGGCTTGCAGATAAGAGCGGATGGGGGCGGCCCCGGAAAGCAGATTGAAATTGGATTGCGGGCAATGGGCGATGAAAACCCCGTGCCCCTTGAGCAAGTATTTCTCCGCGTCATTAAGATGCACGCAATGAGCCATCACGGTAGGATGCCCGTCCAACAGGCCATAGCGATTGTACGCGCCGGCATAATGTAGGCTTTTGGGTTCCAAGCGGCGCACCCAGGCTACTTCCTGGGTGCTTTCCGATAAATGAGATTGCACCGGTAAATTGTATTCCGCGGCCAGCCGTCCTAAAGCGGTCAGCAGCGCTCCGCTGCAGGAGGGGACAAAACGCGGGGTGATAATAGGCCGGATGTTTTCGTAACGCCCCTGCATTTCCAGGATCCAGACCGCGGCGGCGGTCAGCGCCTGCGCGCCCTCGTTCAAATCCGCCGGGCAATTCCTATCCATGCTCACCTTGCCGATATTGGCGACAAGCCCGCTCGCGGCGATCAGCTCCGCCAAGATGGCCGTGGCGCTGTTATGCACCGTGGCGAAGATATTGGCGCGGCAGGTAAAGCTTTGGCGCAGGCTATCCGCGAAGATCCGGTAGGCGTAGGCGGCGTAGCCGTCGTCCGCATAACGGGCTTCCTCCGGGAAAGCGTAAGCATCCAGCCACTTCAAAAGCTCCATATCCAACCCCAGACCGCGAAAGCCGTATTGGGGGGCATGGATATGCAGATCGGTCAGACCCGGCAGCAATAAAGAATCTCCGTAATCCCGCAGAGGGGCGTCGGCCCATTTGTCCGGCAAATCGGCGCATGTCCCCGCCACCAGGCCGTTTTCCAGCAACAGATAGCTATCGGGCAGTGTCGTCACTTCCCCCAACTGAGGCGTATACACGATATTACCCTTCAGCGCCAATCTTTGCTCCATATTCCCATTCCTCCGCTTCATATATTTTAATATTCTATCATAGCCGTTGACTTTTTACCAGCCCCGACACTGAAAAAAATAAAATCCTCTCCAGTATATTTACTGATCACAGTAAACGTTTATCTTGTCATTTCATGGGATTAATGATATGATATTCGCAAAACTAAGTGGGTGGAGGTTGCTTACATGAGCGAAAGTAACCGCATAGAATATCAGCGGGAGTTGGATAACCGCCTGGAGCAGGCGGCGGTGTCGTTCCTTAACCAAGCGGGGGGCGGCGAATTGATCATCGGCGCGGATGATAATGGCAAAGAGCTGGGCCTTGTTGACGCGGAGGCAGTGAAACAGCAGATTGTCGAGCGCCTCGGCAAAAATATCGAACCGCGCGCGCTCGGATTGTTCGATGTAGCCGTCGAGCGCGCGGAGGGTAAGGATATCATCCGCGTCCTCATCTGCGGCGGGCGCGAGCGGCCTTACTACGTCCGCAGCTTTGGCCTTTCAGAGCGGGGCTGCTTCACGCGGACAAACGGCGTCACGGCGCCCATGAGCAAACAAATGATAGCGGAGCTGCTGGCTATTCGTCAGCCGGTCAGCCTGCAATCGGTTCTGTCGCCCCGCCGTCAGCTGAGCTTCAAGCAGCTGGGCGTCTATTACGCGGAAAAGGATATGGATCTCAACGGCCAATTCTTCGAGGGGCTTGATCTGCGGCAAAGCGGCGGCGAATTCAACCTGGCCGCCTATCTGCTGGCGGACAAGAACAGCGTATCTATCAAGGTAACAGTGTACGCCGGAGCGGATAAAGCTGTTTTACTGGAAAGCCGGGAATACGGAAACGGTTGCCTGCTCACGGCGGCCCAGCGTCTGCTGGATCGCCTGGATTCGGAAAACCGTACCTTCGCGCAGCAGACCCCCGGACAGCGCCTGGAAAAGGAGCGGGTGGATAGCCTGGCTTTACGGGAAGCCTTAGTAAACGCACTGGTACACAACGACTATACCAAGGGTGCGCCCAGTATAGAGATTTTCGCGGATAAAATAGCCATCACCTCCTGCGGCGGTCTGACAGAGGGCCTGACCAAGGCGGATTTTTTCCGCTGCCGCTCCATGCCCCGCAACCGCGAGCTGATGCGTGTGTTCCGCGATCTGGAATTTACCGAGCAACCCGGCAGCGGCTTAAGCCGCATCCTCAAAGCCTACGGCCCCTCCCTCTTCCAGATCAAGCCGGGATACATCACCGTTACTTTCCCATTTGAGCAGGCCTTTATCTTGCCGGATGACAAGATAAACGAAGAACCTGTTGCCCTTGACAAGATAAATGATAAGATAAATGATAAGATAAATGATAAGATAAATGACAAGATAAATGACAAGATAAAAACCACCCTCACGCTTATGAGAAAAGACCCGCAAGTGACCATCCCCGAACTCTCCAGGCTAACCGGCAAATCCCCAAGCACGATCTCCCGGGAGATTAAGTTCTGCAAAGAAAGGGGTATCCTGCGCCGCGAGGGAGCGCGTAAAAACGGGAGCTGGGTGGTGGAGAAAATTTAGGGCAACACTTGACGGCCAGACTTTGGACTATTTGGAATAGAACGCGCGCTCTACCACCGCACAAAACGAACAAATCCGAACCCTTCGCCCGCCCAAACAATCGGTGCAGGTAGGATTCGGATTTGACGCAATCTGGCGCAATAGGTGGTTTTGAGTCATATCTCAGTCTCTTTCGAGCCCGACCAAGTCCCGGTTTGGTATCATCTTGACCCAGTATTCATAATTGAATTGCAACCCAGGCGCGGTTTTATCTTTGTACTCTGGCATATGCGAGTTCGTCGCCTCTTGTACCGCCAAATAGTACCACATATTGGGGTCTGCGTTATCCGGCCACTTGATCATCTTATCGTACAGTAGATCCTGGGCAGTCTCGGGCACACGCTCTAACATCCTGTTTACCAGCGACATAACTTCTGCTCTTGTAATGTATTGGTTCGGTTTAAACGTTCCGTCGGGATACCCGTTTACCCAGCCAACTGAGGCGGCGTGAGCGATGTCAGCTTCTGCCCAGTGTCCCGCAATGTCACTTAAGCGCAGGTCGTTTATTGGCTTCATCTGCATCATCCTTGAGAACCGCGCCGCTACCGCAGCCAATTCAGCCCTTGTGATCGGGGCGCCTGGCCTGAAGGTTTCATCCGGATACCCATGTACTATGTCCATGCGGTTCATCACCGAGACACTGTTATTGTACCACATACCCTTCTGTACATCCAAAAACGGATTATCCTTTGTCCAATACTTTGCGCGAACTTCATCTGTCAGCAGTCTAAAGAATATTGTAGCCACTTCAGCTCGGGTTATATTGCGCTCAGGCCCTACCTTGCCGTCCGGATATCCGGCAATATATGCAATATGCTCTGTGATAAATGGGCCAAGCACTTTTTCTTCTCCCGGAATTTCCGTACTCTGCCCAGCGGGATCGGAGCCTCCTCCACCAGTTCCATCCTCCGGTTTTTCGGTTATTGACGGGCCGCCGCCGACTCGTTTCCATTGCGCATATACCGTGATGTCGCTATCCACCGGCGTATTGCCGGTAAATGCTGTGCCCGATCCGTCTTGTTTTGTGTTCCAGCCTAAAAAAGTGTGTCCTTTGTACTGAGGATCGGCGGGCATATTTGCCCGGCCCACCGTAGCCTCGGGCGGAGGCACGTCGCGCGTTGTAGCT
>Ga0082212_10010945_pt1 | contig 11545 bp, 11 predicted proteins | sample TergutNt197P3_FD_71548 | JGI IMG/M metagenome (GOLD analysis project Ga0082212, IMG submission 71548) | Neocapritermes taracua P3 segment gut microbial communities from Petit-Saut dam, French Guiana - Nt197 P3 | ecosystem: Host-associated > Arthropoda: Insects > Digestive system > Gut ... | reverse complement strand
GGACGACGCTGTAACGGTTCCAAATCACCCAGTACCACAGCTTGATCAGCACCGTTCCCAGAATCGACATGCTGAAGAAGGTCATAAACAGCAACTGATATTTCGTCGTTGTCACGGCGTCAAAGGCAAAGTAACAGCCGACGGCACAGATGCTGAAGAACACGAGGAAACACCACGTCAGGACGGCGTATTTTCTCATTTCGCCGTGGAACGTTGACAGCAGCGAACCGCGCATCGGCATCGGCACTTCGAGAGGATCGTCCAACTGCAAGGCCGCTTTCAGTCTGTTTTCCAAAGCGGACAGCCGGTTTTCCAGGTCATTCATTTTCATTTCGTTTTCCATGAGACACCTCCACGTTGTTTTGAGTTCGTAAATATCATATTCTTATCACCACGAAGGGCACGAAGCAACACGAGGTTTTTCAACAGATGTAGCAGATGTAACAGATAATTATAAAATCATCTGTTTCATCTGTTTAATCTGTTGATCATTTCATCTGTGACTTACCTTGTGAAATCCGTGGAATTGTTACCCTTCGTGGTCCTTCGTGTTCTTCGTGGTGAAAAAGACCTTGAATGGTTACCGTAAATTTTCAAGGGCATAATGGAGCCGCGACTTGACGGTTCCGAGCGGAACGCCGAGCGTTTCGGCAATCGCTTCAAGCGACATCTCTTCGCCGTAACGGAGCGAAACAACCGTTCGATGTTCCAGCGACAGCTTGCCGAGCAAAGCGGTCATGTCGTCGAATTCCGTCGCCGGCGGTTTCGCAACGATCTGTTCCGGTTCGTCGAGCGGAACAGTGCGAAACCGCGATTTTTTCCGCACATAATCCGCCGCTTTGTTCGACGCAATGCGATACGCCCAAGCCGGAAACTTCGCCGGATCGTCAAGCCGCGTGATGCTTCGGATCATCGCCAGCCAGGTCTCTTGCATGACTTCCGCCGCGTCATCAAGCGAATCGGTCAGCCGTCTGACGTGCCGGAACAGCCGGACATGCCAACGGTCGATCAATTCGCTCATCGCCGTCGCTTCACCGCTTTGCCAACGCAAAACGAGCAGTTCATCGTAAACGGCGTTTGAGTTCGTCACGGACGTCATGCTTTTCCCCTTTCAAGGAGAGAGTCGCAAAAGACAGGGAAAAGGTTCATGGAAAAACAAATTTTTCTGAAAACGTCAAATCTTGTGTACTTGCAAAGAGTTGTGGATAACCGCAGTGTTATCGGAAGGCGAATTGCACTGGTTGAAATCAAGACCAAAGGCCGTTCCCGAATGGAGTACACCGTTTTAGATCATGCGTCGGAAGACTGTATTATTGACGAAACGCAAGAAACTTCTTCTTCTTGACCGAGAAGAAGAAGGGTGAAAAAGATGGTTGCCCATTGGTGTTTTGGTCAAAAAACGGGGCAAATTCAAACTTCTTCTGCCTTTTTCTTCTTGCGCAAGAAGAAAAAGATTTGCCGTAATTTGTAGGCTCAAACGGTATTTTTACCCTTTTTCTCCCCACCCCCCCTCTCGCGCTTTATATAGGTCATTTTCCACTTTTTCGCGCGCGAGGGAGGTGGAGAAGAAGATGAAGTTATTTTGACATTTCGGACGGTCGAATGTCGGCTGTCCTTTTCCAGTTATCACCCCGGAGATGAACCCATGAAAAATGATCGTTGTTGTGAAGATCGTTCCTGCTGTCGTGCCTGTCCCGAAAAGTGCTACCCGGACGATGAACCGATGGAGGCCAAAGAACCAACCGCACTTGACCGTTTTACCTACGGATTCACCCAATGGGTGTCCCGTACCAAGTTGCCCGATTTGTTCACTCAGGTTGCCAACGCCATCCAACGGGTGAAGAAAAAGGAATAGAACGCGGCAGGTTATTTCAAGCCGTTGGCAAATTCGTCAAGCGTTTTGCATTGCGAAGCAAGGATAAGCAATGACTCTAACGCCGTTAAGTCGGTACGCTTGTACAATTCACCAATGATTTCGTCAGGGATAGGGCTAAATTTAGTACGTAAAAGAGCTAAGATGTTTCGAATACTATTCTTCAACTCACCAATTGCTTCACCTTCACTTCGCCCGATTTCGATGCCTTCCTGAATAATGCTTTTTTGTACGGCTTCTGCCATGTGAATACCCTCTTGTCCTTTGAAAACTGTTGTGATTGCCCTGTTGATTTGCTCTGCCGTTGCATGGGCCGCCCAAGTGCAATAAGATGATATTGTGCGGGTCATATCCAACCGCAGGTGTTCGTTCGGGCTGGCATCGGCAACATGTTGCAAAACACCCGGTAATTGTTCGATAAACGTTCCATCGGTCGCTCGCAACAGGCTTTCAACAAAAGCCCGCGTTTCCGGCCTGCCCGGAAGTTGCCCATATTTGAAACGTCGCAGATTGATGAAAATGACACGGAATTGCGGCACATACTGACGCAAATCTTCCGGTATGTCCTTGTACAAATCCTGAAACCAAATCTCGCCTTCCCAATCCTCGTTCCCGTTATAGACAACGACCATGAGTGGTATCGGCGGCTTGAACGCTCCCGATTCCGGTCGGTTGCTCAACAACCAACGAAAGCGTAATGACAACCCGACCGCCGCCAGCAATTGCAGGGCAACCGTCTGACTTGGCCGGGATTTATGTTCTAAAATGAACAGAACTTCCGACGCGAAATTCGCATCCACCAACCGTGTCATCAGCGAAGCGTCCAAAAGCACTTCCTTGAGTTCATCGCTCAAGTGAGTGGTCGGTGCCTCCTGCAAATGGTCGAGGTCGATATGTTTTGACAACACCGATTCGCCAAACGATTTCAAAAAATCCGAAGCGTACAGCGGGTGAAAAACGGTTCGCCGACAAAACCTGTCATGCGGGTTCGTCGGTCGCCAAAGGGTGTTATCGATTATGATTTGTTCCATTTTTCAATTCTACCACGAACCGGTTGAATTTTCAAGTGTGAAACGAGGTGTTTTTCACGGTGCGATAACAGGTTCTTGAATCAAAACGCCCTTGCCAATAGCCAACCGCACCGTCCACGTAATTACTAGACTTAAGTGCGGTTTTTTGAGCGTCAGATTCGACGCAAGTTTCGTAACTATACTATCTTATATCAAAAAAACGGAAAATTTGCGCCGCGAGAAAGAAACTGTGCTTAACCCCGCGACTAGTTCCCACGGCTTTTTTCTTTTTTTTACTTACGCAGTACCTATGCCTCGGCCAAGATTTCACTTGGCAGAGGTGGTCGCTACGCGACAGTTTGAAAATCGCTCACAATTTTGAATTACAATGAGCACGTCTGACAATTCCATGAGACTTCGGTTCGGAAATCCATTGGATTTTCTCAAAAATATTTTCCTATTTTATCAAAAAATGCCATTTTGTGATAAAATAGGTAGTTTCACAAGAGTTTCCGAACAAGTCTATTTTTCTCTGCACCGAAGGAATATCAGCCGATGCAAACCTCCGAACATATCGATGCGCTAACCGAAAGTTATCGTCCTATTTTGTACGGAAACTACGACCTTGTCGACAGGATCGTCCTGAACGGATACATCAAGATCATGCATGGAGCCGGAGGCTTCCGGCTTTGGTGGCATAGCATGTATGGCCACCACAAGGACCTCGACGACAATCACTTGATGCGTTTTGCCGGTCGCTTCTCACGACGCGTCTATGGTTGGGCGAAAAAGAATGGTATCCCGGTCATCGAAACGAAAAAGGGAGAACGGAAACATCTTATTGCGCAGAAATACATTCCGTCCGATCCCAATTTTGAAGGCGTTTTTCTCGTCATTTGCGGCCAACTTCCGGCGATTGTCTGGTCAGTGAAGCGACTGCCAGGCGGTGATTTTCATCTGAAGAAAAAAACGCCTCTCCCTTTCGTCAAACATTATTTCTTCCATATCATGGACAAACGCTGGGGGCATGTCACCATTGCCATCTCCGGTCATCCGCCATTCAAGACGATGATCATGCTCAATGGGCACGAATTCACGGCAGCGATGGCGAAAAAACACGGGTTGGATTTTCGGAAGGATGGCAACTGTTTTACGGAAATCAACGATCCGCAGCAGTTTGCCGAAGTTTCAGAAACCTTGAACACGGACGACGCAATAGGGGAACTTCGGCATCTTTGTGACAAATGGTGTCATTTCTGTCTCAGTTTCGGATTGTCGTTCGAGGATCAAAAACGAACGAGGATATGTTACGAATATTCCACCTACCAAGTGGAATTCAGCCGTAATCTTCTGTTCCAAAACGGTCGTCAAATGGAACGGGTGTTTGATGGAATCATTGATCGTAATCGTCGCCACTTGGACATTCGAACTGTTACGAAAATATTTGGTCGAAAACAGCGACGATTTCGTGTTGTTCCTGTAAAAAAATCCCCCAAATCGGCCTCAAGGGAGGAAATGCTGCTCGAGAAACCTGAATATGATCTGACGGTGTTCAAGATTCATTTCGGACGCTTGACACTGAAGCTCTACACAAAAGGCGAGCATGCACTCCGAGCCGAGGTTATTGCACACAACGTGCAAGATTTGGGAGCTCGACGAAGCCTTGAATACTTCCCGGAAATTGTTAAACGGCTTCAAGGAATTTTGATACGTTTCCTGACATCGTTACATGATGTCGATATGGGCTGGGTGGATGCCACGGACTACTCGTGTTATTCCATGCCGGGACATCTTGGCAATTCACGTGTTGGTGGAATTGACTTGCATGCGGACAGGTCTCGCCATGTGATTCTGGCATTGCTTCGTTTGTCGATGAGGCCGGATGGTTTTCGCACGAGCGACCTCGCTTCAGAGGTCAATCGTTTATATCGCTATTCCCTACCTTACACAACACGTCAGGCTTCGTATGATCTTCGAAAATTTCGAGCCAAAGGGGTTGTCGAAAAAACACATTTGCATTCACGTTGCTACCGCATTGTTCGAAGCGGTCTGCAAGAGCTTTCGGCATTGGTTGTTTTGGAAAACGATATTATTACTCCTCTTTTGTCTCGCCGGGGGCGATTGGTCAGCGGCCCGCCGCGTTCCAATGAACACGAACTCGATAAACTTTACAAAGAAGCTCAACGTGGAATCCAGAAACTCATGTTCCACTTCCGCGTCACGCCACAACTGGGAATAGAAAAAACCCGTTATTTATAGCCTTGCGATGATAACGACAACATTTTGTCGATACTCTTGCGGGAAGGAGCTTGCGGGAAGGAGCTTGCGGGAAGGAGCTACACAAATATTCATCCGCAGATACACGCCGATTATCGCAGATTCAGTCATTCAGACTCTATAGTTACAAAAATATGGCAAATGCAGGTTAAACAGACATAATGTTTTTTTGATAATTTGATTTGTGTATGCGGACATCATCGTTATCATTCGTCACATCGCATAGTCAAGATACCATTCCACGAATTTTTCAATCCCTTCTTCGAGGGACGTTTTCGGAGCAAAACCGACGTCGTTGATCAGGTCCTGGATATCGGCATAAGTTTCCGGGACATCGCCGGGCTGCATGGGAAGAAAGTTTTTTTTCGCCTTTTTCCCAAGTGCGTTTTCAATAACCTCGATCAAGTGCGTCAATTCCGAGGGGCGGTTGTTTCCGATATTGTAAATGCGATACGGAGCACGACTCATTCCCGGGTCGGGCTTGTCGCTTGACCAGGCGGGATGGTTGCCGCCGGCGCAACAATTCGGAACGGCGATACGGTCGTGGGAACGAACAACTCCTTCGACGATGTCGTCGATGTACGTAAAATCGCGTTTCATTTTGCCGTGGTTGTAAACGTCGATGGGCCGGTCGTTCAGGATGGCCTCCGTGAATTTGAAGACGGCCATGTCGGGGCGTCCCCAGGGACCGTAAACGGTGAAGAAACGCAATCCGGTCGTCGGCAGGCCGAACAGGTGGCTGTAGGTATGGGCCAAAAGCTCGTTGGATTTCTTGGTTGCGGCGTACAAACTGACCGGATGATCGACGTTGTGATGCACGGAAAAGGGCATCGTCGTGTTGGCGCCATAGACGGAACTGGACGACGCATAAGTCAAATGCCGAATCCCGTGCCGGCGGCATCCTTCCAGAATATTGACGAAACCGGTGAGATTGCTGTCGATATAGACGTGGGGGTTTTCCAGCGAATACCGGACTCCGGCCTGTGCGCCGAGATGAATGACGCTGTCCAAGGCGTGCCTTTCGAACAAGGACGCCATGTCTGCACGATCCGCAAGATCGATTTTCTCAAATTGAAAAAGTTCCGCAGAGGGGGACGTTTCAATGTTTTTGAGACGTGCGCGTTTGAGGTTGACGTCGTAATAATCGTTCAGATTGTCGAGGCCGACGACGCGGTCTCCGCGGTCGATCAAATGTTTGGCCGTGTGAAATCCGATGAATCCGGCGACGCCGGTGACAAGGATCGCATTGTTGCCGCTGCGGCACCGCCGGTACTCCGACCCGCGGCTCCGGTTACTCTGCCGGCGCGTACTCATTTACCGTTTTCTCCCATGACTTCCAACTTCGACGGCCGTTCGCAGAGTTTCCTCTGAAATCGGCTTTTCGGATGTGAACCAACTGTTATACATTCGGCTGTGATAAATGCGATGCACGAGGGAAACCGGCAGCAACGTTCTTCAACGAATAATTCTGATATTTCAACGACATGGCCGAAGCGGAAAAACGTTCCCGAATGAATTCCCTTGCGATTCTTCCGGTATTCTCCGGAAACAAGGTCTTTGCGTTTTTCATCAAATCCGCCAAAACATCAACGTTTTCATCAAGAGGAAAGGTCTTGCAGACCGACGGATTCTCCCGGGCGATTTCCGTGTGAGACGGAATGTCGGACAGAAGAACGGGCAGACCCCAGAAAAGAGCTTCCAGAACCGAATTCGGCAACCCCTCCGACAGGGCGGCGGAAATGAAATAGTCGCTGATCCGGTAGTAGTCCGAAACGTTCGTCACCTGACCGGGAAAATGAACGTCCGAACCAGAGCCGTTGGTCGGAGTACCGACGGTGCCGCCCTCTGCGGCCAAAGCCCGGAACATCGGTCCTTCCGATCCGTCTCCCAGCAGGATCAGACTTCCGGCGCCGCCTTCGGCCTTGTACCGATTGAACGCCCGGATCGTGAATGCGTTATTCTTGCGTTTCTCGAGCGTTCGTCCGGAACTGAGAAACACGGGTTTTGCGTGCTTTCCATCCAGGGCGGAATATGTTGTCGCGTTGGAAGGATCGTTCGCCGTTTGCGGCGGCATGGCAAACTCCACGCCGTTTTGAATGGGGAAGGCGTCGATTCCGAGTGGTTGCAATCGTTGGGCAACGGTTTTTCCGCAGGCGACGACATGGCGGCATTTTTTCATGCTCCGGACGTGGTAAGCCGCCGCAAGCGTTCCCGCCAACCGTCCATGCAGCATCACGTTGTCTTCATAAGGATAGTTGCGGATCGTCAGCATCCACGGAATATTCATGGACGTCGATAACGATGCCAGAATTCCGTCCGCGCGAATCCCATGCGTTTGAACGATGTCCGGTTGAATGTCCCGGATGTGCCGACGCACGCGTTTTTTTGCGAACAGCAGTCCCCCGATTCGCGAAAGATTCAGACTGTGCAAAGGAATGCCAAGCGTCTCGAAATCCTTCCACTTGGAATCCGGCGGCTCCGACGACAAGGTCAGGATATGCGGCTCGAACCGGCTCCGGTCGAGGTATTTGACGATGTACGACAACTGATTGCCAGGTCCTGTTCTTCTCAGGGTGCTGACGACGTAGAGTATTTTTATCATACCGGTTGCCGGTGGTCAGGGGTCAGGGGTTGGGTGGCATTTGTTGCCCAACTATACCATTTTTTTGCAAGCTATTGTGATTAAACGACTTAAATAATCGCAACAAAAATGGAGGCACAAAAACTACATCACTTGGATTCGTCGGTGGTACACTGGTGATTTTATGATGTCGTTTGCTGTCCCATTCCGGCAAAGTGTATAATCTTGCCGATTCGTGTCTGCGAACCACCGACATCGGGGCATATTTTAGCACATTCCTGCCCATTCTGGTACAGGCCGGGTAAATTTCTTTCATGCCGTTTTCTTACTTGCAACGGCCTTTCTGATACGCTACCCCAAGTTCCGCAGTCCAGACCGTAAAAAGCTTGTTTTTCCGAGGTCGGTGTCAAAAAATCTTGACTACATTTGATTGAAAATTATTTTTCCGTAACATTTCAGCGAAAAAAACGTAAAAATCAATATTTTCACAAAGTGGGGTTTATAGTACAACATGGATTATGCGAAAACGAACGCGAGGATTGCCGGACATAGCATCGCTGCTTGAAGGCGGTTTCAATGAGGAAACCGCTCGGTTTTTGTATGCGCAAGGCGAGGAGATCGCGATTTTCGTGATGATGCAACTTGCGGCGTTGGCGATGAAAAAAGTTGAAGTCAACGACGTGCATCCTTCCGAACCGTCGGGCAGCGTTGCAACGTACCTCAAGGTGCCGCCGAAAAAACGCCGTAAAAAACCGGGCGCGAAGCCGGGTCACAAGGGTTCGCATCGTCCGCCGCCAGAGAAGATCACGCATCATGTCACGCACGTCGCGAAGTGTTGTCCCGATTGTGGCGGCAAGTTGAACAGGCGTCGCGGCACAATCCGCAAACGTTACATCCAAAACGTTTTCAGAATGAGTTGGGAAACAATATGCCAAGCAGGTAGCGACCAACGGGAGCGGAAAAGTGCAAGGCCCATTTGCAGACGGGACTAAAACATTCCGAACGAGATCAAGTCCGAGGTGACCGAGCATACGATTCAAAAGGATTATTGCCCGAAATGTCGCAAAGTTGTCGAGCCAATCGTGCCCGATGCGATGCCAAGTGCGGCCATCGGTCATCGTGCCGTCGTGTTGAGTGCGTTTTTGCATTATTTCGTCGGCGCGACGATCTCGCAGATCATCACCATCTTCAACACACAGTTTTATTTCAAGCTGACGGAAGGCGGATTGGTAAATCTCTGGCGGCGATTGGCGTTGGTGTTGAAAAGTTGGTACGATGAAATCGGCGAGATGGTCAAGAGTTCGGGCGTTTTGCACGGCGATGAAACAGGTTGGCGCATCAACGGCAAAACGCATTGGCTTTGGTGCTTCACGACACAACATGCGACGTATTATGTGATCAACAAAAGCCGCGCCAGTCCGGTCGTGCTGAGGTTTTGACGCATCGATGTTTACCGGAAGATACCAGCGACCAACGGGAGCGGGTTGTTATGCCGACGCGGTAGCGTCGAGCCGGGATGCAACGCCCTTGCGTTGCCGGACTTTTGGGGTGCGTACAACGCGATTGTCTGCGCCGGCAAGCAGAAATGTTTGGCACATTTGCTCGGCGACATGAAAAAAGTCGCGAAGTATAAGGACAAAAGCGGCGATTGGCCGGTGTTTGCGAAACGTTTGAAGCGGATTTTGCGTGATGCGATGCGATTGCGTGGTAAACGTCAGACGCTGGAAAAAGCGAAGTATGATCGATTGTGTGCGTGCATCGAACGCCGCATGACACAGTTGATTGAGTCGACGTGGAAAAACAGTCAGGCGATACGTTTGGTGAAACGTTTGCGTCGGCATCGTGAGGAGTTGTTTGTATTTTTGTACCATGCGGATGTCCCGTTTGATAATAATCATGCGGAGCGAACGATTCGCAATGCGGTGGTCATGCGGAAAAACAGTTACTGCAACCGCAGTCAAGACGGTGCCGAAACGCAAGCGATTTTGATGAGCGTTTTCCAAACGCTCAAACAACGCAACGCCCACGTCACCGCCACCATCGTCAATGCACTCCGAACCTGCCTCACTACGAAAAAATTACCGAAGTTAGAAGACATACTCGAAAATTTGGCTGAATAGTTACGAAAATTGAAGTTCTGCTGACTTGGTTCAAAATTTATGCAAAGGTCAGTAAAATGGCTTCTCTATTGAAAAATGACTAAAAAAACCTAATTTTCACCCACAGATTTTGTCACAGAGCCCTTTTTTATAGGTGTCCATAATGTAATATTTTTAGGAAATCATTGTTATTGTGACATGATCGTACGCGAGGCCAAACCCGTCAGCTGGTGACTTTGGCGAAATTGCAACGGGCTTTTCCCGGTGTGTTGGCGGAACATGGAAACAAAATATTCCGCCGAATGATAGCCAGACTGTTTTGCCACCACATTAATAGGAAGGCTGGTGTGAATCAAGAGATACTGCGCATGGTTGAGACATACTCGCATGATTTCTTCTTTGGGAGAACGTCCGAGAATTTTCTGAAATTGACGAACTAACGTGCTTTTTGAGAGATTGATTTCTTTGACCAGGTCGCTGACCAGGATTCCATGTGTGGCATATTCACGGATGAAATGCAAGGCAGCGGCAATGTCAGGGTCGTCGATGGCTGTCACATCGGTCGAACGCCGTGTGATGATCTGAAGCGGTGGAATCAGAATCGGCAGGTTGGGAATGTCTTTCCGACGGTTCATCTTCATGTCCAGCAATTGTGATGCTTCGTAGCCGACTTGCACGGCATTTTGATCAAGGCTGGAAAGTTGTGGTGTCAGAAGATTGCACAAGTGCGTATCATTATCAATTCCGAGGATAGCGATTTCCTCGGGAATTTTTAACCCTATCTTCTGACAGGCTTGCATCACCCGCATTGCCTGCGAATCAGACGCGGCGATGATTCCGGTTTGTCTCGGGAGGTTTTTCAACCACTTGATCAGGGATTTCTCATATTTTTTTCTCCAAATCGGAAGTGGCACCGACTCATCATCGGCTTTTTCCGAAAGCCAAAACGGAGAAAAACGCTTGACTGTGGCCGCTTCCAGAAAGAGTTCCCGTCGCCTGTCAATCCACCAACTTTGCCCGAAAGAATAGAAAGCTAGATTTTTGAACCCACGTTCCAGGAAATGGTCGATACACAATTCGCTCATTTTGACTTCGTCGGGCAGAACTTCAATAGGAATACTCCTTCCGTTGCCCAGGAGTTCCACTATGGGACAGTTGCAATTTTTGAGAATTTTGCTCAACGAAGCGTTAGCCGTCCGGGTAATGATTCCGTCGCCGTCCCAACCTTCGATGGCCAGGAGCGGAATCTCAAAAATACCGCGGTCTTCAATATGAACCGACCAGTGTCCTCGTTCCTGGACATAGCACGAAATCCCGCCGGCCACTTTCCGACCATACGCCAAAGACGACTCAACAATCACCAGAACCCGTTTTTTCTTTTTCATATCGTATTATTATAGGCGAAAATATGTCTCAAAGACATACATATTTTGGCAGCGCGACACAAAATCTAAGTATTTTGGCACAAAATCGCAATGGTCATATTGCTGTCTCTTGGGTATAATGAATAAGTTATCCACAAGCGGTCGGAAACCCTACGGCGGAAATATTTACAAATCACATCGATATTCCGATGAATCATTTTTTGACAAAACGCGAGGTCATTACTCTGGTTCTGGACGGTCATAAGCCGCCTTATGTTCCCTGGTCGATTTCTTGCACGCATGAAGCGGGAGAAAAACTCAGGCAGCATTATGTCGTGACC
>Ga0082212_10010944_pt1 | contig 11545 bp, 10 predicted proteins | sample TergutNt197P3_FD_71548 | JGI IMG/M metagenome (GOLD analysis project Ga0082212, IMG submission 71548) | Neocapritermes taracua P3 segment gut microbial communities from Petit-Saut dam, French Guiana - Nt197 P3 | ecosystem: Host-associated > Arthropoda: Insects > Digestive system > Gut ... | reverse complement strand
CTCCCTTGTACGACTGGGAAAAACACAAAGACGACGGCTATGCTTGGTGGACAGCCCGAATCGGAAACGCACTCCGACGATTCAACACGTTGCGTCTGGATCACTTCATCGGTTTTTACAATTATTTCAGTATGCCGCTGGAGCACGATGACAATGACCTAGGTTCGTGGATACCGGGACCTGCCGACGACTTGTTCGAGGCGGTCTTGAAACGGTTTCCCGATGCCTCGCTCATTGCGGAAGACCTCGGTGTAATGAATCCGGGCGTTCATCAACTGCGGGACAAGTTTGCGTTTCCCGGTATTAACGTTTTCCAATTTCAGTTCGATTTCCGCAAAAATACCGATGCCACTGCCGAGTGGCGGGAAAATTCCCTCGTTTGTACCGGAACGCACGACACCAACACGTTGTCGGCTTGGTTCGATGAAGTCTTGGAAGACCGCAAAAAACCGGAACCATTCTGGGATTTTGCGTTTTTGCTCGGAATGATTAAGGAGTTCCTCCCGCCGGGCACTCCGCTGAATCGAGAAAGTGCGCTGTGGGGAATCATCCGCAAGGTCATGAGTTCGCCGGGATATGTTGCAGTCTTTCCGATGCAGGATTTACTGGGACTCCCTGCGTCGGCGCGAATGAATTTCCCCGGACACGCCGACGGCAACTGGGTCTGGCGACTCGAAGAATCGCAGTTGACAGATGAGTTGGCAGACCGCTTAAACCAATGGACAGCAGAGTTCGGACGATAACACTCAAACCAACGACAAGGGAGAGCATTATGAAAACAACAACGAAAATTGGATTCGCAACATGGGCAATCTGCTTTTTGGCAGTTTCCCTTTATGCCGGAGAGGCGCAGGAGGTCAAACCGTATCCGGGCGGATCAGGAAAGTTCACCAAACTCGTTTGGTCGGATGAATTTGACGGAAAAGGCTTGCCGGACAAAGAAAAATGGAGTTACGAACGCGGTTTCGTTCGTAACCGCGAGATGCAGTATTACACGGTGGAGCGAATCGAAAATGCCGAACTCCGCGACGGAGTGCTGGTGATTACGGCACGTAACGACAAGGCGGTCATTGACGGAGAAGAGCGGGCGATTACCGCGGCGAGTCTTCATTCCAGCGGCAAAGGGGATTGGCTTTACGGTCGGATAGAAGCGCGGGCGAAGGTGCCTTCTTGTCTGGGAAGTTGGCCCGCCATTTGGATGATGCCGAGCAAACCGAAGTATGGCGGTTGGCCCCGAAGCGGCGAAATTGACATTCTCGAACACGTCGGCTATGAACCGGACAAGGTGCATTTTAATTTGCACACGGAAAAATACAATCACACGAAACGCTCCGGGCGGGGATCAGCGATTGAGGTCAAAAATCCGCACGAAGCCTTCCATATTTACGCTCTCGAATGGTTTGAAGACCGTATCGACTGGTTTTTTGATGACCGGAAGGTGTTCACCGTCAAGAACGAGGAGCCCGGTTGGGAGGCGTGGCCCTTTGATCAACCGTTCCACATCAAACTCAACCTTGCCTTTGGCGGTGCGTGGGGTGCCGCCAAGGGAGTCAACGCCGATGCCCTGCCGCAAGAATTTCTGATTGACTACGTCAGAGTGTTCGGAGAATAGTCCCAGATCGTTAAATCAGTCCGTTGACAGGTTTTTTCCACGGTTGTTGTCTTGTATTGTAAAAAATGAAAACTGAAGCGGCACAAAAACGGTAAGTGGTTATGTCCCGCTTTCTGCAACTCTCCACTCACACAGAGCACAAACGGCAAAATTGCTCTTTTCTTTTTCGTTCATTTTCGTTAGAATCGCTCTCAGGTATGTCTTGCGGTCTATAACGATTGTAGGATCATCGGCTATTTTTTTAATGTTCAGGAAGTTTCGAGACGACTTACCGCTCCGACACGTTATTTCCGACAGCCTGGTTAAACAGGACTAAAAGGAGAAAAACAATGAATTCCCCCCCCCACCTGCGTGTTTCCGAGCGCGAGATGTCCATGCACCGCTTGGTGTCGCCCACTGCCCGAATTTTTTCGGCAACGGTTATTCTTATCACGGGCATGGGTATTTCCGCCATTTTTTGGAAAATGCCCAAAGGCGGCGAAAATCATGCGCTTTGTCACGCAGGAATTATCGATCAAGGACTGGCGGCGACTCCCCTGCCGAGTGAGACGGTTGCCATTCTTTCCCCCGAAGAACGCGAAGGAATGACACTTCCGAAACTCGATTATACGCCGGTTGCAGACAATGTGATAGAACAATATGCTCAAGTTTATGCGCCGCCGGTCTCCTTGGCTGCCCGGAGTTCAGACCTCCCAAAAATTGATACAGTGTCGGCGAAGGGGGAATCGGCGTTGGTACCCATCGCACCGAAGAAATTTGAGCCGATGCGTCAAATTATCGAGGAAAAGCCAATTTCCGTTGAGCCGGTTAATCGAGAATTTCAGTCGAAACCGAATAGCGTCAGCACGGTTGAAAAGAGCGATGAAATGCTTTCGAGGTTTCATTTTGCCGCAAACCGCAGGGCAGATTCTGAACGTTTGTCAGAACCGGAATCTCCAATGGACCCGTTTGCGATAGCGGTTCATGCATCGACGCTTCAACCGCTGCAATCCCTCCAACTGGAGACACTTTCCCCTCTGCTTCCGTTGAAGAACACCGACTTGCAGTCGATCCCGGTGCTGGTTACACAATAGGGCTTTCTTCGCTGGAAAGTGCTCTTTACACAAATTGCGGCTATTTCTATCATGTTCGCATGGCACATCATCCTTTCAATGGCAGCAGGTCGGGCGATTTTTGGGCGGTTCGGGCTGGAAAGCCGATATACCGGCTGGTTGCTGCGAAATGCGGACTCAATGAAAAGATCGAGACTCCGTCGGCGGATTTGCGGGCACTGCCGCGATTGGAAGCGGCTCTCTTTCTAGCGAAAGAACCAATGTCGAGTCGACGGCTTGCACAACTTGCCAATCTTCCTGAGGGAACAAGGGTTCGACAGTTAATCCGTGAACTCCAGAAGCGGTACGATCAAGACCAATCGGCATTTTGTATTACCGAAGTTTCCGGGGGGTTCCAACTGCGCACTCGCCAAGAGTGTGCGGCTTGGCTTGTCCGCACACAGGGCGTTCCGGCGGCGGTACGATTAAGCAATCCCGCCATGGAAACGCTCACCGTGATTGCCTATCGGCAACCGATTCCTCGAGCCGATGTGGAGCGGATTCGCGGTGTTCAATGCGGCGATCTCATTCGACAATTATTGGATCAAGATTTGGCAAAAATTGTCGGACGCTCGGACGCTTTGGGACGACCGTTTTTGTACGGAACCACCTCAAAATTTTTGAGCGTTTTTGGATTAGACAGTTTGCGGGACTTGCCGGTGCTGGACGCTACTCAAAAAAGAAGTAACTGTTGATTCGGTTTCGGAAAGCAGGATTTTGAACGTGCCGCAACGTTTTATGTTCGTCGCCGATGTAACGATTTACATTGACATTTTCAAAGCGGTCTCGATAGACCGGATCGATACTTCGTAGGGGCAATCCTTCCAATCCCAGTGCCTTTTCCTTGAACGGAAATTTGTACATAAAAGGATAAAACCGCAACGCCCAGTCATCGGGGCTGTACGTGACTAAAATTTTCTCGGCAATCTCCGGGACTCTGCCGTGTTGCTGTCCTTTGGCAAACCAATTTCTATCCGTTGCTGCGCCGGACAACACAAGGTGCAAACGCATTCCTTCGGGACATTGTCCGCTTTTTCGCAACGATTCGACCGCATTACAAATGATTCTGCTGCCAAAACTGAATCCAAAGAGGCAAACCTTACTCTGCGGTCTCACCTTTTGCAGAAACAGTGCCATATATTCAGCGGTGTTGTTGACGATGGGCAATTTATTCCGAACGTCACGCCGAATACCGCCGAGTCCTTGATCGGAAAACCAATCCCAAAAGAGGATGCGGCACGGCTTGCTCGAATCAAAAGTTTTCACAACACCGAGTCCAACCCTGGTGGTCTGTTGTGTGGTCGAAGTGTAGCCCGGAGCAAACAAAATCAAGGGAATGTCCACTTGCTGCGTCTCGAAAAACGTTTCTGCGTCCGAGGGCTGCCAACGGTTATTTTCCCAGCGGTAGTATTTGATTTTGGAGAAATGCTGCTCATCGGCTTTCAGGCGATCAACGGCGTGGAGATCGACCCGCCAAATATCTTGACCTTCGCTCGGCACCGTCTCCGCTGCCTCTGTTTTTAGCAGAAGAATGAGCAGTAGAGGGACAAACAAAAACGCACGGGGCTGCCTTAACATGAAAACCTCCCAATGGTGACCAAAATTGAACCGTCTATGGAATATGCCCGATAAAATGGGAAAGTCAAGTAAACAATGGGGAAAAAAGAGAAAAAATCAGATATAATGTCCCTATGCGAACAGAATACGACACGATGGGAGCCGTCGAGGTTCCCGATGATGCTTATTACGGTGCCCAAACGCAGCGGGCGGTCGAAAACTTTCCCATTTCGGGCAAAACAATGCCGCCGGAATTGATCCACGCTCTTGGTCTCGTCAAGTGGGCGTGTGCCAAGGCAAATGCCGAACTCGGTCTGTTGCAATCGGGTCGCTCTCCGCTAAATGAGCAGAAAATCGAAGCCCTGTTATCGGCGTGCCTTGAAGTTGCCGAGGGAAAGTTCGACGATCAGTTTCCCGTGGACGTGTATCAAACCGGTAGCGGTACGTCGACGAATATGAATGTGAATGAGGTGATTGCCCGGAGGGCGAATGAGATCATCGGGGAAAGACGGCAGACGGCAGACGGCAGACGGCAGCAGAAAGGCGGCGATTGTGTCGCCGGAAAAGATGGTTTTAACACAGAAACAACAAACAAGGAGATTACAGATGTCGGGTTATCAAGACCTCAAAGTGTGGCAAAAGGCGATGGATTTGACGGTGGAAATCTATCGGTTGGTGAAAAAATTGCCGAAGGAGGAGACCTACGCTCTGTCCGACCAGATGAGAAGGTCGGCGGTCTCCATTCCGTCGAACATAGCGGAGGGCAGAGACAGGAATTCCAACAAGGAATTCATCCAATTTCTGCACATTGCGAGGGGATCGAAGTCGGAATTGGAAACACAACTTCTGATAAGCGTCAAAGTGGGTTATCTGACCGAAGCGGACATTCAACCGATAATGGAACTAAGCAAAGAAATCGGCAGCATGCTCACAGCACTGATAGCCCGGTTAATGAAATCGAATCAGCAGACGTAAATCCACCGCTTGCGTCTGGCTGCTGTCTGCCGTCTGCCGTCTGCCGTCTCCACCCCAACGACCACGTCAACATGGGGCAAAGCACAAACGACATCTTTCCAACGGCAATTAACGTTGCGCTGGCAAGACTGATTGATGACCGCCTCATGCCAACTCTGTCTTATGCTTCCGCAATACTTGGCGAAAAAGAAGATGCTTGGCATAACATACTCAAAATTGGGCGTACTCATCTTACCGATGCAACACCTCTCACTTTGGGACAGGAGTTCGGTGGTTTTTCCGTACAAATGATTGACGCATACGATCTTGCAATGTCTGCACTGAAACACCTCGTCGAATTGCCAGTCGGCGGAACTGCGATTGGAACGGGAATCAACACTCATACGAATTTTTGTTCCAAAATTGCCGAATTACTCAATGAACATCTTAAAATTGAAAATTTCGAACTTGAAGCGTTTATTAAATCAAGGAATCACTTTGCATCCAATTCTCAACGCAATGACATTGTAACCGCCCATTCGCTCATCAAATCCGCCGCTATAACCATTTTTAATGTAGCTAACAACATCCGTTGGCTGGGTAGCGGACCACGGTGCGGATTTTACGAAATAAAAATTCCCGATTTGCAGCCGGGCAGTTCGATCATGCCGGGAAAAGTCAATCCCGTACTGTGCGAAGCCCTGATGCAAGCCTGTGCGAGAGTCATCGGCAATGACCAAACGATGACCTTCTGCGGAGCGACCGGCGGACAGTTCCAACTCAATATCATGATGCCCGTAATGGCGGATACCGCCATCGAAAGCGTCAAGATTTTGACCGGTGCGCTCGAAGTTTTTACGGAAAAGTGCCTCAAAGGTTTGGAAGCGAACGAAGAAAAGTGCCGCGAAGGAGTGGAAAAAAGTTTGTCACTGGCAACGGCACTCAATCCGTACATTGGTTACGAAAGGGCGGCGGAGGTGGCAAAAGAGGCGTTCAAGACAGGCAAAACGGTGCGTGAAGTCTGTCTCGAATGGAACATTTTACCGCCGGAGCAACTCGCCGAAGTGTTGGACCCTTGGAAGATGATCAAGCCTGCCGAGCCGCAATCGTAATGCTTTTGTTTGAAAGTTGTCCCCTGTCCCTCTGGGAGAGGGCGGTGTCGATTTTTCTGCGTCTCCCAAGTCCCCAAATTATGTTTCGATACTCGACAATCGAACAAAATTCCGGTACAATGGGAGCATTAACCATTTTACACAAAAAACATGACACGGCAATTATTCCTCGGTTTGTTTGCGTTCCTTTTCCCGATTATTCTGTTTGCTGCCGATGCGAAGAAAGACCACGCGTTTGCAGATTTCATGCGAATTACAATGCAAGAAGGCAAAACAGTGCCGATATCGTATGATACCGCAATCGTTCGATTCTCTGACGAAAATAATGATATTCAAGTTGATCTAATCGGGGCGGTACACATCGGCGATAAAGAATACTACACCGAACTCAACGAGATATTCAGCCGATATGATGCCGTTCTTTACGAACTCGTTGCCGAATCCGGGACGAAACCATCAGACAAGATGGAGAGCGGCAGCGTGCTTTCCAATTTTCAATCGGGCATGGGAAATGCGTTGGCACTGGACTTCCAACTGAAATACATTGATTACAACGCGAAAAATTTTGTTCATGCCGATTTAAGTCCAGCGGAGTTTGCCCAACGAATGTCGGATCGCGGCGATCTCGTTCAAATGTTTTATCGGGCGATAATACTCGGTGCCAAGAAAAGCAACGATCCTGATGCCCAACGGAATGAGATGAAAATGCAGGGTCGGTTAATCGGATCGTTTTTCGTACCAAACACGGCACTTTCATTGAAGCGCGTTTTTGCTACAGAAATGATCAACCAACTAGACGATGCGGGCTGGATTATTGGCGGTGATGAATCGGCAATTATTTCCGACCGTAATAAAGCGGCGTTACAGGTATTGAGGCAGGAAATCGGAAAAGGAAAAAAGAAAATTGCCATCTTTTATGGTGCGGCACATCTCCCAGAGTTCGCACGGAGTTTAGAAAAGGATTTCCGGTTGAAAAAGACGAAAACCGATTGGGTCGTCGCCTGGGATTTGACGCGGGATAAATCGGCGAGGAAATAGTTTCAATACGATCATCATCACGTTACAATTCCAGCAATGTTTTCCCTAACCACAGCATCGTTGTTTTTCGGCGGAATGGCAGCGGCAGCCGTACCGGTGGTGTTGCACCTGCTCATGCAAGGTAAACCAAAACTCGTCGAATTTCCCGCCGTCATGTTTATCCTGCAAAAAATCGAAACACATCGGCGGAACTATCAACTGAAAAATATCTTGCTCCTCGCCATGCGAATCCTGCTCTTCACGCTTCTCGGACTCGCACTGGCAAGACCAACGATCAAACTCGGTTGGCTCCCTACCTTTTCGCAAAATCCTGACGGCTTCGTCTCCCAATTCGTAACATCGTTCAGCAGTCAGGACGCACCGATTGCCGCCGCCATCGTCATCGACACTTCACTCCGCATGAATTACATGGCGGAAAACAAAACCCGACTGGAAGAAGCCCAAGAATTCGCCCAATGGATTCTCCGCCAAATGCCGCAAAACAGTAGCATCGCCATTTTGGGGTGCGAACCGGAACCGCCGGTTTTTCAAGTCGATCAACTGGCGGCAGGAGAAAAAATCGAACGTCTCCGCATCACACCGCTCGGTCGTCCTGTTGCCGAAGTCGTACAAGGTGCCGCTGCGCTGCTTTCGGAAAGTCCGCACGAACAACGTGAACTTTACGTGCTTTCTGATCTTTCTTTGCCGGGCTGGGATGTTTCGATGGGGACGGATTCACTGCGCCAATTTGACGGCGAGAGATTTATCGTCGATGTTAGCGTTTTGGAACCCAGCAATTCGTCTGTTCGGCAATTTACGCTCATTCCCGAAACACCCGTTGCCCACGCGCCTGTACAAATTGAGGTTCACGTCGCTCATTCCGGTCCGGCAACGACGAAAACGGTCGAACTCGTCCTTATCGGCAACACCCAAGATCCGACAGCCGAAACGGTGCGGACATCCAAAACCGTTGATTTTCCCAACGGGGAAACGCAACGTTCTTTTCCGATGGTTTTGACCGGCGGATTTGAACCCGGTACACAGCAAGGAAAACTCCGCTTTTCGACTTCCGATGCACTGTCGATGGATGACCAATGTTGGTTCACGCTTTCGGTGCAACTGCCGCAGAAAGTGTTGATTTTCGCTCAACCGCCCGTTAGAGATTCTGCTCTGTTTCTTCAGCGCGCATTGGAAGTCATTCCGTTTACCGTCGAGACCAAGCCGATGTCGGAACTTGCCGGCATGACAATGACGGAATTGCAGGATCATCAAGCCGTCGTGTTGCTTGATCCTGATCCGCAGTCGGTTTCTCCGGTGACGTGGAAAAAATTAGCCGATTACGCTTCCGCCGGTTACGGTGTCGGAACCTTTCTCGGTCGGCATGCCGATTCGTCGGAATCGTTCAATGATTCCACCGCAACCGAAGTGCTGGGCGCAACGTTGCTTCGAGAAGCACGGAATCCCGACGGCGATCTTTGGCTGGAGCCGGGTATTTCCCCTATTTTTACACCGTTTCGGTCACACGGGACGTTGGATCAGTTTCCGTGGAATGCGCAGCCAGTTTTTCGGTATTGGCAATTAGAAAAACTTTCGGATCGAACCGATATTGCCGGTCGATTTTCGAATAATCAACCAGCGATTCTCACGCAAACGTTGGGACGCGGGCGAACGGTGTTGGTAACAACGCCGGTTTCGGAAACAGCGGATACACAAAGGTTTTGGAACGGTTGGACGCGGGGCGAAATCTCATGGATGTTCATGTTGCTTGCCGAAGGGATTGGCAACCATCTCGTCGGCATCGGCAACCAGAAATCCAACTTTAACGTTGGCGAACCGGTGGTGTTGCGTCCGAACATTACGACGTTTCCGACGAGTTGCCTTTTGGGAACGCCGCAGGGGAAGTCGGAGCGCATAACACCGGACCCTATTCGTCGGGAGATCGTGATTACAGCGACGACGGAGCCGGGGAATTATCTTGTACGGGCTGGCGGGGCGGGGGAGTTGGCATTGAATTTGGGATTCAGTGCGAACGTACCGGCGAGTGCGATGGTCTTAAAAAAGGCGGAGGGAACGACATTGGATCGGCTTTTTGGAGCGGACGCATATCAGGTGGTTCGCACGCCGCAAGAGATTGTCATAGGTACTGCTCGTCGGCGTGTCGGACAAGAGATGTATGCGATGATTATGCTTTTGCTTGCTTGTATTTTTGCGGTCGAGTACGTTTTCGCCAATCGGATATATGGGGGAAGCCGTTCGGTGGTATAACTAACGCTGACAATAACCTCTGCAACTTTTTACCTCGCCCTCCAAAAGTGTTATTTGTGGAGATCGCATCGAAGAATAGATGAAGAAAAATATGCATTTTTTATCCAGACCAATGCAATGGGTTTCGTTAGAAAATATCGAGCCGGAAGTGATGCCCTGAGTAATAGCGACGCTCCTGCGGATAAAAATTGATCCACGATTTATTATAGGCGGGAACCTGCATCTCCGCAGGATACCGATTGTACATGTTCGGTCCGCTCTGATAGTATTCCGGCGTGTAGAAATTGTGCGGGTAGTACACGTAAGGATAATAATAGAACCGTTGCCAATCTTGCGAATGGGAAGATGTTGCCCATTGTTGACCATAAGCCTGCTGTGCCGAAGCGGTATCGGATAACAAAAACAAACCAAGCGAACAGAGAACAGCAAACGAAATTGAGCGGAGCATAACTTGAACCTTTTGTTACGGTGTTGACGGAGCAAAACCTCCTTGTTCTCGCTATCGGCAACCGCTCCAGCGCACTTGAAAAAAATGCCGCTTCCTATCCTAATCGTTTTCAGAAGCCGGTATTTTCCCTATAACCGGTTTAGCACAGAGAGAAATAATACACACACGAACAGCGACATCCGGTTACATCGTAAAAATTTTTTCGGCTCCCTACCAAAAATTTCAAATTTTTGCCCCCGTGAAACCTATCAATCCGACGATTGCGCCGCCCGCCATTCCGCCGAGAATCACACTGATTGCACGCGGAAGAACCTCGCAAAGCAGCGCAGAACCGCCCGGTTGCGAAGGATCAAGTTTGTGCGCACGAAGCCCTTCAAGGAACGAAGCGGTAAACAATCCCACGCACACCGCAAGTCCCATATCGATCCACGGACCGGTCCCGTGAAACGCTTGAACGATCAAACCATATTGGTGAATACCGAATCCATCCTCATGGGGAATCCCTCCGGGTGCAATGCCGATGCCGGGCAATTTATGGTTGAGCACCCAAAAGGTACCAACGATAACTCCACCGCCAATGATACCGCCGAGCGCACCGTACAATTCGACGAGTTTTCCCCAACAAATCGCAATGAAAAAGGCAACGAAAGCCGCCCCGAAAATGGTCGTAAAAATCGACGCATGACGCATGCCAAGGGTCTTATTGTACGTTCCCAGCCAACCGGCGAGTCCCGAAGCAGGCTTCTCGACGGCAATTTCTTTCACAGGGATGGCAAGGTCTCCTTCATCGGCAAAACAAGGCGTACCTTGACAGAGTGCCGCTGCAACGAGCACACACAGAAAAACGCTGCAAACCAGCGGAATAAAGCGAAATGAAGATATTGTCATGGGACCGTTATTTGAAATTGGGGTTATGTTGTTTGACGAAATAAGCGGCGACACCGCCGAGGATACCGCCGATGGCAACGAACAGCATGGTCGGCAAACAATCAGCGAAATGTGCACCAAATCGGACAATTGCCCAAACGACTCCTGCCGCTGCGATTGCCAATCCTTGATCGATCCAAATCATGCGTTCAGGATTGCTGAACAGTCCGAGCCAATGGTTCATATACCAACAGAGTCCGACGAGAATGACCGAGGCAGTCCAGCCTCCCATGATGCCGTAGGATTTCCACATTTCGGGCCAAATCCCGAAAACGAGGGCACCGATAATCATGGCACCGATAAACATGGATACGTGTTTCATATTACGTTGGAAAATAATGGAGAAAGAGCAGTGTACCATAATGAGCGCAAAAATGAAAGTCCCTGTCCTGTTGGCAGACGGATTATTTGTATAACAGATTCGGTACGCCTTATGGAATAAATTATCGGCTTAACTGCTCCGAAGGAGTCACCGAAATGTTAAGAGTTTTGCCGTCTCGGATGATCCGTAGAGCAACAGGCTTGCCGGTTTCCGCTTGAGTAACAAGATGAATGCGATACA
>Ga0082212_10010943_pt1 | contig 11546 bp, 9 predicted proteins | sample TergutNt197P3_FD_71548 | JGI IMG/M metagenome (GOLD analysis project Ga0082212, IMG submission 71548) | Neocapritermes taracua P3 segment gut microbial communities from Petit-Saut dam, French Guiana - Nt197 P3 | ecosystem: Host-associated > Arthropoda: Insects > Digestive system > Gut ... | reverse complement strand
GGTTCCGGCTGGTACACCGGCGGTGGCGGCGCGACCGGCTGCGGTTCCGGCTGGTACACCGGCGGTGGCGGCGCGACCGGCTGCGGTTCCGGCTGGTACACCGGCGGCGGCGGCGCGACCGGCTGCGGTTCCGGCTGGTACACCGGAGGCGGCGGCGAAACGACCTGTGCGGCAGGCTGCTGGAACAGCGGCGATGCCGGTTGAGCCTGAGGTGGCGCTGCAGGCGGCGCCTGGTACGGGTCATAACCCTGCGGCGCGCCCATATATGACGGAGGTTCGGATGCAGCGGCGGACTTCTTCTTGCGCATGAGCATAATAATCACTATGACAACCGCAATAAGCACTACACCGCCGGCGATGAGCAATATCAGTCCCAGGGAGAGGCCTCCGCCGGCTTCGCTTGTTGCCTGAATAGACGTCGTCGAAGCGCTGTTGAGTACCCATGTGAGCACATTGCCCTTCTTCTCGGTAGCGTTATGGGATGTGATCTTCCCGGGCATATCTATCGACAGCTTCATGTCGATGTCGCCCAGAGAGATTCCGCTCTCATCGAGGTCTCCGCTATCGCCGGCAATGCTGGAACCGGAGAGGTTACCCGATACGGAGTATGTCCTGTTCTTCCCCTCTCCTGTGCTCGTAAAGTGAAGTTCTTCAATGGAATCGGTAGAGTCCTTCGTGATATCGACGACTCTCATCGTGGCGATAATCCCCGCGTACTCCGAGTCACTGAAAGCGGTGAAGGTGTAGTCCCCGTCGCCGCTATCCATGCTCTCCCTGAACTGTTGCTGAATGTCCGCTTCTGTCATTTCCATCATCATCATCGCAGACTTCGTCATTCCGATTGTTGTAGCAATCGTCGCTGAGTTATCTTCGTTCCAGACAACGTCAATGTGCATCTTCAAACAGCCGCATAGCAGGAAGGCGACAAGAACAACCATGGCGCAAACGGTTATCCTTTTCGCCCGTCCGGCAAACGTGCGGCTATCCCGCATTGTTCTCGATTTCATCGCTATTACTCCTTTTCGTTTATTTATCGTGTGCGTCACACTAGCCTCGCAGCGGCCAATGCGACGTACTGTTACTACTTTACCAAAGCTTTAAGTAGAGCCTGTAGACGACAACTGCCGCATCTCCTCTTGTCATAGCGGCGGCTCCGTCAAAAGCTCCGTCGTCACGCTGTTCGACCAGTCCTTCACGGGTTGCAAGGGCAATGTCAGCAAGCCCCCACGGAGCAATAGCCGTCGCGTCGGTATAGGAACTGAGAATGGCGTACATGTTCGCCGCGTCGGAATATTTCATCTCCGCGCGGAGAACCCGCGCCGCAATCGCTATGATTTGATCCTTGCGAATCGTGCGTTGGGGCGAGAACGTCGTCCCGCTTGTTCCGTTGACTATCCCGTGACGCTTCGCGCTGCCGACAGCTCCGCAGAACCAGTCTTCGCTGCACACGTCGTCGAAACCGCCGTCCGCGTCATTGTCGAGCCTGGCGAGCGCTCTTATTATAATAGCCGCGATTTCCGCGCGCGTTATCGCGCTGTCAGGGTCAAACTCTGTCGAATTTTTGCCGTTGATGATCCCTTTTGAGGCCAGCACGGTAATTGCTTCCTGCATCTGTGCAGGCTTTAGTGAAATATCCGCAAAATCCTTTGGGTTGTCAGCGACCGCGTAGGCGCCGCTTTCACTGATCTTCGCATCGAGCTTGTTCGTGGCAGGGTTGTATTTCCCGCCGACCGCTTCGCCCTTGCCGTCAAATATCGCCTGGTACTGCGGCTCGCCATCGATTGGCGCAAGCGACAACTTGATCTTCTCGCTGACGGGCTTGTTAAAAGTAATAACGTATGCTCCGGTGGTTCTATTGGCAAAGGGCGCCGCGTCCATCCGCCCTGCGGCAGGGGCGTTCTCTATAGACGCCTCTGTCGGCTCAGCCGCGTTGCTGAACTCGGACACCGACATATTGAGGAGCGCGTCGGTCGAGTTCGCTTTTATCGCTTCGGAGGAGAATGCCACAGCGTAATCCGGGGTCTCCACCCTGACGCTGTCCGCCGTCGCCTCGACCGCTGATGGATCAACCGCGACAGACAGAGTCCCGCCTGTTCCTGTTTTAAAGCGCACTTCGCATCTGATTTCGCGCCTTAGCGTTATCCCCGAACCCAAAAGAGCCTCCTCCGCAGCGGATTTTGCTACTATTGCGGTTCTCTGCAGGGCCTCGACGCTGTCGTAGTCTATGACGATGATGTTACCGTCTGTCATCGACGTCGCGGCGCGGGTAATAGCTTCCTCGGCAAAGAGAGTGAGCAGGTCTATACCGGCCGTCGAATTTCTCTGTGCGTCGTCCATGCCTACTGCCGCTGCAAAAACCACGCCCGCGACCGTTTCTGTGTCGCCAATCAGGTCCAGCCTGTCTAGTGGCAGCTTTAGGCTTTCGGCCGCGCCCGCAGAGTCGTCAAAGCGCGCCGACAGAGCTGTCAGCGGAAATGCGGTCAGCATTAGCGCGACGGCCAGGATAAGCGCAGCCTTTCTCTTCATCGTCATAATCTGTTTAGTACCTCTTGCAAAGTGTAAAATACGTACTAATGTTACCACGATTGCAGCAAAGCGTCAAGATTTACTTTGATTTAAAGGGCGTCGTTATGAACCGTTTTGATTTAAAGGGCGTCGTATTTACTATGATTTAAAGGGCATCGTTGCCCGGGTAGTTGCCCGGCTGAGCAGCGGGGTCGTTGCCCGGGTAGCTGCCCTGCCGGTAGCCGCTTGCGTCCGCAGCTTTCTTTATGTTCTTTTTCAGCTTTGCTTTGTATCTTGCAAAGGTAATTCCAAACGTCACCAGGACGACCGCGACTACTATCAGCAGCGCGTAGAGAAAGTTCATGCCCAATGAAGTCCTGCGCTCGTCGCGCGGATCGGCAATGAGGTCAGCCAGCGCAGTCGCCGGTAAAGCGGCCTGGGCAAGCAGCATGGCTATTGCAGCCAGTCCTATGCGCTTCTTCATACGATTACCCACCTTACTGTGTTTTGCAGTATTCTACTACCTCCGGCTCGAAAATGCAATGTATGGTTCGTCAGGAATACGTGATTTCCTGCCAAACCATACACTAAGGGGGGCGGCGCGCAAAAGTACCGTTACAGCTCCCTTTTCACATACGACGTATGCAGGACGTGGTGCGCCTTGTGGCTGCCGGGCCTTTCGAGATAGGTGTCGTAAAGCTCCTTGATAACAGGGTTCTCGTGGCTCTTGCGCAGAGCCATGCCCGAATCCTCGGAATACAGCGCCCCGGCCCGCACGGCGCGCAGGTCGGTGAAGTTGCGCACATCGCCCGGCTGGTGCGGCTGGCCGCCTCCGTTGACGCAGCCCCCCGGGCAGGCCATCACTTCGATGAAGTGGTAGTCCGCTTCCCCGGCGCGCACGCGCTCAAGCAGCTCGGCGGCGTTGGCAAGCCCTGACGTTACTGCTACTCTTACCTTCGTGCCATTGAGGTCATACTCGGCTTCCTTGATGTTCTTCGTCCCGCGCACATCGTGGAACTCAGGCGCGTCGAGCGTTTTCCCGGTGACAATCTCGTATACGGTGCGCAGCGCGGCTTCCATGACACCGCCGGTCACGCCGAATATATGCCCCGCGCCGGACGCTACGCCGAACGCCGGGTCTGCCTCTTCGTCAGGCAGATCTTCCCAGATTATCCCGGCTTCCTTGATCATCTGCGCCAGTTCCCTCGTCGTTAGCGACACGTCGATATCCGCGATGCCCGCGCCGGCCGCGCTCATGTCGTCGCGCCCTATTTCGAACTTCTTAGCCGTGCAGGGCATTATCGAAACGACGAACATATCCTTAGGGTCGATCGCGTTTTTCTCGGCGTAGTAGGTTTTCATCATCGCGCCGTACATCCCCTGCGGGCTCTTGCAGGACGATAGGTTCTCGATAAGGTCGGGATAATAATGCTCGCAGAATTTTATCCAGCCGGGCGAGCATGAGGTAATCATGGGGAGTTTCCCCCCGTTATTGAGCCGCTCCAGCAGCTCGGTGCCCTCTTCCATTATAGTGAGGTCAGCCGCAGTATCGACGTCGAATACTTTGTCGAAACCCAACCTGCGCAGCGCAGCAATGAGTTTGCCCTCGACGTTGGTGCCTATCGGCATGCCAAAGCATTCGCCGAGCTGGGCCCGTACTGAGGGCGCCGGCGCGACAACGACATGCTTGCCCGGGTCTGCCAGAGCTTCCCAGACCTTGCCGGTATCGTCGCGCTCTGTCAGCGCGCCTGTCGGGCACACAGCGATGCACTGGCCGCATGCGACGCAGGAAGTCTCCGCGAGGGGCATATCAAAGGCCGAGGCAATGTGCGTGTCGTACCCGCGTTCGTTCGTCCCGATGACGCCGACATGCTGGTTCTTCCTGCAAACGGCTACGCAGCGGCGGCAGAGGATGCATTTCGAGTTATCGCGTACAAGATGCGGCATGGAAAACTCGTAATCGGCTTCGAGGCCGGAGTCGCCGAACTTGTACTGGTCGACCCCGTACTCGCGGCAGAGCGCCTGCAGCTCACAGTCCGTCGAGCGCGAGCAGGAAAGGCAATCAGTCCGGTGGTTAGAGAGCATGAGTTCCAGGTTCTGCCTCCTGGCCGCCCTGAGCGCGGGCGAGTTCGTCGTGACTTCCATCCCTTCGTTCACAGGGTGGATGCACGATGTGGCAAGGCTCCTGGCGCCTTTGACTTCTACGAGGCACATGCGGCACGACCCGAGCGGGTTGACGTCCTTCAGGTAGCACAGCGTCGGTATGCGTACATTCGCCAGCCTGGCGGCTTCAAGGATCGTGGCTTCGGCAGGCGCTTCCACGGCGATCCCGTTAATCGTAAGTTTCACGGTGCTCATATTCGATCGATCCCCTTCCTATCTATACCTTGACTATGGCGTCGAACTTGCATTTTTCAATGCAGGCGCCGCATTTGATGCACTTATCCGTGTCTATCGTATGAGGTTCCTTGACGACGCCGGAGATCGCGCCGACCGGGCAGACGCGCGCGCACGCGGTGCAGCCCTTGCACTTTTCGGCGATTATGGAGTAGCTGAGCAGGTCCTTGCAGACGCCGGCGGGGCACTTTTTATCCACGACATGCGCCATATATTCGTCCTTGAAGTAGCGGAGCGTCGACAGGACGGGGTTCGGAGCCGTCTGCCCCAGCGCGCACAGGGAGTTATCTTTAATATGGTTGCACAGTTCCTGCATCTCGTCCAGCATTTCGACAGTGCCTTTGCCCTCGACGATCTTGTCGAGCATCTCCAGCAGCCTTTTCGTGCCGATACGGCACGGGACGCACTTGCCGCAGGACTCGTCAACGGTGAAGTCCAGGAAGTACCGGGCGATATCGACCATGCAGGTATCTTCGTCCATTACGATGAGGCCGCCCGAGCCCATCATCGCGCCAATGGCGGTGAGGTTCTCATAGTCGATATGCGTATCTATGAGAGCAGCCGGTATGCAGCCTCCCGAAGGGCCTCCTGTTTGCGCGGCTTTGAACTTCTTCCCGTTTGGTATGCCGCCGCCTATCTCTTCGATGATCTCGCGCAGCGTCGTGCCCATCGGGATCTCCACAAGCCCTGTGTTCGTAATCTTGCCGACGAGGCAGAACACTTTGGTGCCTTTCGACGTTTCCGTCCCCATGGAAGAAAACCACTCGGCGCCTTTGATGAATATTTGCGGGATGTTCGCGTATGTTTCTACGTTATTGAGAATCGTTGGTTTTCCGAAGAGGCCTTTGACCGCGGGGAACGGGGGGCGGTAGCGCGGCTCGCCGCGGTTGCCCTCGATGGATGTCATCAGGGCAGTCTCTTCGCCGCATACGAAAGCGCCTGAACCCAGGCGCAGCTCTATGTCGAAATCAAACCCGCTCTCGAAGATATTCTCCCCAAGGAAGCCCATTTCGCGCGCCTGTGCGATCGCGATCTCAAGGCGGTGAATGGCTATCGGGTACTCGGCGCGGACGTAGATGTACCCCTGGTGCGCCCCGATCGCGTAGCCTGCAATGGTCATAGCTTCGAGCACGACGTGAGGGTCGCCTTCAAGAACCGACCTGTCCATGAAAGCCCCTGGGTCGCCTTCGTCGGCGTTGCAGCAGACATACTTGATATCGCCGGCGCTTTGCATGGCGAACTGCCACTTCATCCCTGTCGGGAAGCCCGCTCCGCCTCTGCCGCGCAGCCCTGACGCTTTGACTACGTCGATGACTTCCTGCGGCTGCATGGAGGTCAGGACGCGGCCAAGCGCCTCGTAGCCATCGAGCGCGATATATTCTTCTATCTTCTCGGGGTTGATCACTCCGCAGTTGCGAAGGGCGACGCGGAGTTGTTTTTCGTAGAACTTCGTGTGGTTGAGGTTCTTGATAGTGCTGTCGTCTACGACTGTCTCCTGATACAAAAGGCGGGTGACGATCCTGCCTTTGAGGATGTGCTCGCTGACGATCTCGGGGACGTCGTCCGGCGTGACCATGGAGTAAAACGCGCCCTCCGGGTAGACGACCATAATCGGCCCCAGCGCGCACAGGCCGAAACAGCCTGTCTTTACGACGCGGACTTCTTTATCCAGCCCCTGCTGCGCCAGTTCTTTTTCGAGCGCCTCCAATATCTCCGGCGAGCGCGAGGAGGTGCAGCCTGTCCCGGCGCATACCAGGATGTGAGACCTTACCATTTCCATATATGTACCTCCCTTACTGCTGCGCGCCGACGGTGTACTCGGTCACGGGGATTCCGTTCACCAGATGATCGGAGACGATTTTCGATACCTTCTCCGGAGTCATCTTGACATACGTGATTTTATCCTGCCCGGGCGCCGTGACTTCGACTATGGGTTCCAGCGCGCACATTCCGATGCAGCCTGTCTGCGTTACCATTATATTCTTGAGCTGGCGGCGGCTTACTTCCTCGACAAATGCCGATAGCACGGGGCGGGCGCCTGCGGCTATCCCGCAGGTTGCCATACCGACCACGACGCGCGTGTCGCTCGCGCTGTCGTGCCGCAGGTTGACTTCGCTTTGCATTTGTTCGCGGAGTTTCGCGAGTTCGGCAAGTGATTTCATATTCTAATACACCTCACATATACTTTTCTATGATGCCGTCTACTTCGTCCAGGTTCAGGCGGCCGTACACATCGTCGTTGATCGTCATGACCGGCGCAAGGCCGCACGCGCCGATGCAGCGCGTCGCATCCAGCGAGAACTTGCCGTCGGGCGTAATCCCGCCGGACTCTATGCCCAGCTTTCTGCTGATCCTGTCCAGTACGTCCCCGGAACCTTTGACATAGCAGGCCGTCCCGAGGCAGACGGCGATCTTGTATTCGCCTTTCGGGTTGAGTGTGAACTGCGCGTAGAATGTGACCACTCCGTATACTTCGGCCAGCGGTATTCCCAGTTCTTTCGCGATGATCTTTTGCACTTCGATCGGCAGGTATCCGTAGATTTCTTGAGCTTTTTGAAGCACAGGCATCAGGTTCCCCTGCATGCTTCTGTGCTGCTCAATGAAGGCCAGGAGCTGCCCTTCTTGTTCTTCCGTGCCTTTAAAGGCCACGGCAGTCTTTCGTTTCGCCACTATTGAACCTCCTCAATGTGTTTATATAGATGCGCCCGCGTCGCATTCTTCGCGGTTCTCGCGTATGAACTCCGATATAAAGCTGAGTACCTGCGGTTCGCTGAGCTGCACGTCGCCGAGTATCTCCCTGAACTCGCGCGTATCGGCGATGAACGAGCGGCCGTCGGCGCTGTACTTGAGCACAAAGTCGAGCTCAGGCGCTGTGCCAACGAGCGCGGTGAAGGTTCCTGCGATGTCGCCGAGCGGCATCCTGTCGATGTGGGAGAGGCCGAACTCCGCAGTTACTGTCGTGCCGGCGCCCGGCGCGCTTTTTATATCGAATCGCCCGCCCGTGAGCTCTGCGGCCATTTTGAAGAACGGAACTCCGAGCCCGACGGCGCGTGTCGTGCGGGTGGTGTAGAACGGATCCGTCACTTGCGCGACCTGCTCAGGGGTCATGCCCTTGCCTTCGTCGATGATCGATATCGTGAGTCTATCCGCAGCGGCGTCGGCCGCGATGTCGATGGTCGTAACCATGGATCCGGCCGCGACGGAATTTTGCGCTACGTCAAGGATATTAAGCGATATTTCCGGCATCATGGCACGCCCCGCCGCCTTTCTGCGTTCGGTATGGGGGCGCGTCCTGCCGTAGTGTCTCCCCCCCCTGCATATTTGGAAACCCCGGAGATTATACCAGACTCTTGCGAAAAACTCTATAACGAATGGAGAAATAATTGTAAAAATTCTTATATACTGAAGAAGTTCTTTACATTATTGTAGCATATATCCTGCACAAGCGCGCCCAGGGAGCCCATATCGTCAGGGTAGAACCCCCGCCGGACCCAATCGCCCAGGACGTTGCACAGGATCCTGCGAAAGTATTCGTGCCGGGCATAGCTCAAAAAACACCGGGAGTCTGTGAGCATCCCCGTGAAATTGCCGAGCGCGCCGGCCTCCGCGTAAGCGGTGATTTGTTGCTTAATGCCCGTGTACGTGTCATTGAACCACCAAGCTGCGCCTTGCTGGACTCTCCCCTTGGCTCCTTCCCGGCTGAAGCAGCCCGCGAGTGAGTTGACGGCAAGGTTATCAGCGGGGTCAATTGAAAAGATTATCGTCTTTGGCAGCGAGCCTTCTTTATTAAGCGCATCGAGGAACTGCGCAAGCCCTTGAAGCCCGTCTCCCGAACCGGCGCTGTCAAAGCCTGTGTCCGGCCCCAGTCTCTCATACATAACGGAGTTCACATTGCGTATCGCGCCAAGATGGAGCTGCATCACCCAGCCCAACCTTGCGTACTCTTTTGCGCAATATGCGAGTATCGCGTACCGGAGTTGATCCGCTTCTTCGCAGGTCAGCGTCGCCCCGCGCAGCCGCTTCGTAAAAATCTCGTTAGCGCGTTCATCGGAAGCAGGCGCATACGCTATGCTCCTGAGGCCGTGGTCGCAGGAGCGGCAGCCATGCGCGCGGAAGTATTGCATGCGCCGCAGCAGAGTGTCCTTGAGGCTGCTGAAGTCTTCGATGTGGATGTGTGAGACGCTGCCGAGCTTGCTGATATACGAGGCGAACCCCGCGTTCTCAATATCCAGCAGATTGGTCGGTCTCCAGCCCGGCAGCACCCTGGTCCTGAGCGTTTCGTCCGATGCGAGCTTTATATGCCATTCAAGGCTGTCGGCCGGGTCGTCCGTTGTAACGATGGTTTCCACATTTGAGCGCTCAATGATGCCGCGCACGCGCAGCCCTTCATCGCGCGCGAGCTTGTCATTGCAGAAGTCCCATATTTCCGCAGCCGTACCCGGGTTAAGCGTTTTGTCGCATCCAAAGTAGCGTTTTAGTTCCAGGTGGGACCACAGGTACACAGGGTTTCCCGGCGCGCGAGGCAGCGTGTCTGCATAAGCTTCGAACTTTTCGCTGTCGGCGGCTGCGCCGGTTATGCGGTCTTCTTCCACGCCGCAGGCGCGCATCAGACGCCACTTGTAGTGGTCGCCGCCAAGCCATATCTCTGCGATGTTTTCAAACTTCCTGTTGCTGTAAATATCAGCAGGGTCGATGTGGCAGTGATAGTCTATAATCGGCATCTTCTCCGCATAGTCGTGGTACAGCTCAACAGCCGTTGGGCTGTCCAGCATAAAGTCCTTGTTTAAAAACTCCGGCATGGTCTCTGATTGCCCCCTGTCAATATGATGGTTACCAGATTATATGCCACGCGGGCTTGGATAGCAATAGGCTGGCGTGATGGCATTACGGTTGCTTTCCGGCTCGGCGTCAGATATACTGCTGTTATCGCACAGGTGGGCGTTACTAGAACTCAACACGGTCCTTTAGAGTCGCCTTGGAAAGGAACAACAATGCCACATTTCACACAATTCGCAAAGGACTGCAGCGGCAATAATATGCCGGAACCCCGGGAGTACTCGGTATACCCCGGGAGCGTGCACCCGGTCAATGGCGGCGTTTTATGTATGGCGGACGGTGGCGCCGAAGACTTGCTTGTGACCGACGCGCCCGGAACCCTCACCGGCGAGAGTGCTGAAGGGCTTGTGCTCGCGCCGCTCACACATGAGAACGCCCGCGCGCTACGGGAGCTGTTCCCCTTCACCGCGCCTTCAAAGGTGCTGTCTCGCGACAGAACCTTCGGCGCCGGCGACCGCCTGGGAATCGCCGGGCCCGGGCATCTGCGGGTGTTTGAAAGCTGCGCGGTCACGCCGGTACTCGCGCAGCAGTCCGTTCGGGAGCTAAACCTGACAAACCGGACATTTCAGGACATAGTGGATGCAGCTACTTTCGCAACGTACCGGGCAGGCTTCGAGCGCGGCTACGGCGCCGATGGCGACCACGTAAAGACCATGCATGACATCCAAGCCGCGCTTGACGCGGGCTGCACAATGATTACGCTCGACTGCAGCGACTATATCAACAAGCCTGCTAGCCTTACTGCAGACCCTGATATTGAGCCGCTTTACCTCAACAGAACGTTTCGGGTCGAAGATGAAGTAATCAGGTTTTCTGCAGGGGACTTGGCAGAGTCGCTCGCGATATACTCCGCTGCGTTGGCATTTACGAAAGAAGTCCACGATGCGTTCTTTGGCAGTGCTGCCCCGCAGGCGGAACTGGAACTGTCTATCGACGAGACGCAGCAGCCGACGACGCCGCTGCAGCACTTCTTTTTCGCTTCGGAACTGCGCCGCCATGGCATCGACATAGCCACGCTCGCGCCGCGCTTCGCCGGCGAGTTCCAGAAAGGCGTCGACTACATCGGCGATCTTGGCGCATTTGAGCGGGACTTCCGTGTACACGCGGCAATTGCCCGGCACTTCGGGCACAAGTTATCTATACACTCGGGTTCGGATAAGTTTTCGATATTCCCTGTCATCGCAAAATACGCGGGTGACAGGTATCACCTGAAAACAGCCGGAACGAGCTGGCTTGAAGCCATGCGCATCGTCGCTGCGGCCGATCCCTGCCTTTACAGGGAAGCGCACAGCTTCGCGCTTGAGAGCTTCGACGGAGCGAGGGCGTACTACCATGTCTCCGCTGAAGCTTCCAATATCCCCAGGCTTGACTCGCTGGCCGATTCAGAGCTGCCGGCTCTGCTTGACCTGAGCGACGCGCGCCAGCTAATCCATATCACATACGGCTTCATTCTAGGCGACGCCGGGTTGAAGCGGCGTTTGTACGAGCTATGGCGGCGCGAGAGGCAGGCATACTCCGACGCGCTGTTCGCGCATATCGGGCGGCATATAGGAGCCTTCGATCAAACTTGCAAGTGACAAGTTGGAAAAATCTGGTATAATGGCTGTGCCAGCCATTATACGTGATTATAGCCGTGGCGCGGGACGCGCCACATGGCAAATTATACTATTCACTTCGTTCATAGTATAATGGCTCTAGCGAGCCATTATACGTGATTATAGCCGTGGCGCGGGACGCGCCACATGGCAAATTATACTATTCACTTCGTTCATAGTATAATGGCTGTGCGGCTGTGCCAGCCATTATAC
>Ga0082212_10010942_pt1 | contig 11546 bp, 6 predicted proteins | sample TergutNt197P3_FD_71548 | JGI IMG/M metagenome (GOLD analysis project Ga0082212, IMG submission 71548) | Neocapritermes taracua P3 segment gut microbial communities from Petit-Saut dam, French Guiana - Nt197 P3 | ecosystem: Host-associated > Arthropoda: Insects > Digestive system > Gut ... | reverse complement strand
TAAATATAAAATCCTTGCGGATAAACGTATTTGCTTTAACGGTGTGATTTCCGTCGCTGAAAACTGTTTCGTCCGCCATAGAACCCGTACCACCGTTGGAGTTGTAAGATATTGCGTAGCTTGGAGTAGGTACGGTAAACGTTACTTTATTACTGTCGGACGAAGCCGCGTCAAACGCGCTTGCTTTCGCCGTGATTTCTATAACGTCGCCCGCCGCTAACGCAGTAGTCGTGAAAGTTACTTCTGTTCTCGCCGTATTAAAAGAAATCACACCCGTTACTTTACCTGCGTTTGTTCCGGAGACGGTAAAATCGGCATAAACCGCGCCTGTTTTAAATCCGGTCCCCGTTATTATAATTGACGTTGCTCCGACTGTCGGCTGAGCTTTTGCGGCAATCGTCGGATTTGTCTGCGTCTGATTCCAGTTTATATAATTGTCTTGAAGTGACGCGGATTCTCTGTTACTTGCGCCCTTAATTATAGTAAACTTCCAGTCGCCCGAACTTAAATTCGCCATCACGGTGACGCCGAGCGCAGACATGCCTTCCAGACCTTTCATGTAGTCCGCCAGCGCAGTCGCTTTTACAAAATCGTCCGCGCCGCTGGCAACGGGGACGTTAATTTTATTTGTCGGGGAAGCCGCATTTATAGCGGCGTTTATTTTGGTATACGCGTCGTTTACATCATCTGAATCAGCCGCCGTTGCGAACATACCGCCGCTAAACGAAAACAAACCCGCCGTCATCACTACGGCAAGCAGAAACGCCGTAATTCTTCTGTTTTTCATAGTTTTAATTCCTCCCTGATAAAATTAAGTTATATTTAAGTTAAATTAATAGTATTTATTTCCTCATATCGTATATCGGCTGTTAATCTAAAAACTTTACAAAAACCGAAACCCCCCTTTTAGAAGGGGGGCGTTATACCTGCGCAGGGAACTATTCCTGTACTAATGTCACAACGGATTTCGCCGGAATCATAATTTTTTCGCCCGTATTGATTTTCCCGTCGTTCCTGCAATTATCAGCGTCAGAAACAGAAGTTATATAATAATCAGATTCCCCGGTCAGTCCCGTAATATCTAAAGAGTACGAAGAATCCCCGGTGTTGACTATCTGAACGGCAGCCGAACCGTCCGGATTTTTAAACGCGGAGATTAATAAATCTTCGGTTTCCTGATTTACCGTAGTTTCAACACATTCCGCGCCCGGTTTGATAAACTTCGTGAAATGCCTGATTATACTGTAAATATTTGGATTATCCATGTAATTGTCGCTGTAAAGCCAGCCTGAAATTTTGCCGAATATAACCGCGTTCTGCATATTTCTCGCAAGCCATATCGCGCTGTCGCCGAAATTATCGTCGTAACCCTGTTCGCGTACTAACCAAGCGGATTTATCCCCGGCGTTTGCCTTATCGGCGTACTCTGACCTGAACCTGCGCCATTCTTCGTCTGAACCCCCGCTGTTAATCGCGAATATATTAAAATTTTCACGCGCTTCGTTATTTTTCATGATTGCCGCAATCGAGCCTCCCGAAGCCCATTCCGGCGTGAGAATAAACATCATAGGCATACTGTTCGCCATAATATTTATATCCGGATAAGCAGCTTTAATAATCGGAGCGGCTATATTTAACATTTCGACATAGCTTTTTTCTGTGTAGGCGCACGAAGCCTGAAACTCATGCGGCCACGACGGCTCGTATTGCAAGCTCACGGCGCACAAATCAACGCCCAAATCTTTATATTGCTTAATCACGCCCACTACCCATTCGGCAAAATCCGCGTAGTTTGCTTCAAGCAAAGACCCTCCGGAGCTTGAATTATTATCTTTCATTTCTGCGGGAGGCGACATAACAGTTATTGCGCTCTTTAATTTCTGCCCTGTTTTCGCAAGCGATTCTTCGGCGAGTTTTTTTACTGCCGCGCTGTCTCCCGCGGGATTATCCGGATTGATAAGAATATGCCACAAAGAGATTTCTAAATCGCCCGTTACGGTTTCAGCCCAGCTGCCGTCGTTTGATACGCCCGTCACCCCGAAGCCGTCTATAACCTGACGCACTTTTGTGAAATCAATATCGAGCTTCGCGTCCGACAAACTCACATGGCGCAGAATCATAAAAATATTTTCAGTTGTTTCTTCGGCGTCGCCTTTTTTGAGCGTGACGTTAAACTCGTAAACGCCGTCCTGATTATTAACAGAATCAGCGGGAGTAAAAGCCACGTCGTTTATTTTAAGCGCAACGTTTCTTAAAACTTTAGGCTCGGCTAATTTAACCGCTTCGTCTTTTGCCAATTTTATATCGCCCGCGTAAACCGCGCTGACGCTGAAATTTCCGTTTTCAAGCGCGTTCTTGGATAACAGAACGTCTTTTTTATCTTTTTCGTCTTTGCTCAGCGGCTCGATAGATTTTTCTTTATATTCGCCGTTTATAATAGTCACGATTGATTTGGCGGGTATAATTATTTCGCCGCTTTCGTCTTTATTGGCGAATCTCACGCAGTTTATATCTTTGTCGCCCGTCGTTAAATAACACTCGAAATCGCCCTCTGTTTCTATATTAACGCCGTAATTTTTATCGTCCGTGTTTACAAACACAAGCACAGTATTGTCAAGCGCGTCGTTTTTAAACGCTGAAACCATAAGTTTATCAGAATCTATGTTATCCGGCAAATCAACGTTTATACGCGCAGAACCGGGACGTATAAATCTATAAAAATGCTTTGAAACTTCGTATTTTTTCCCCGTCGAACCGTTGCCCCAAGCTAAGCAAAACTCGTTGTCGTCAGGGTCCAAGCCCGACCACCATACCCAGGCAGCCATGTCGCCGTACATCAGACCGGCCTGTATAGCAATGCCAAGACCTAATGCGCCGGGCATTTCAATTTCCGGGTCCCACTCGTTTGAATAACCCGAAGTCTCGGTCATCCAGTTTATCTTGCCTATGCCCGTGCCGTATTTGTCGCGCTCCTGTTCCCAGATATTTCTGTGACGCGCAGGAGCTAAAGCAAGCACGCCGTCGGTATATCCGTGCGTCGCGATTCTGTCAATCAGCGCGAGAGCGTCGGGGTCTTTCGATAAAGCTCTGTTATATAAAAACTTATCCCACCAGCTAATATCAGTCGCCTGACGGTCGAGCATACATTCAGAACCGAATATAATCACGTCCGGATAAGCCGCCTTGACTAAAGGCACAACGGCTTTATGCAGTTCGATATACCAGTCGTCCGTATAAACGCCCGAATCGTAAGGTTCTTCGAACCCGGGTTCGTTCTGCAGGCTTAAAGCGTAAACGTCTATGCCTATTGCTTTATACATGTCAAGCGCGGCAATCAGCCATTCCGCGTAATCTTCGTAGCAGTCCGGATTAAGCGTCCCGCCTTTGACGGCCGTTACCTGCGGTATTCTCTTATCGCGTTCTTCTTCGAGGCTTGCTTTACTTAAACCCATGTAATCTTCGGGCAGCTTAACTTTAAAATCACCGGGCGGCGACCATACTGTTAAAATCACCCTGAATTCAGAACCCGCCGCGTCGGCGGTTTCTTTGAGCGAGAGAATCTCGTCGCGTTTTGCGGACCAGCCCGCGTCAACGGGAATAGCGGGGGAGATATCAGTCCTCCACATAGTAAGCCCCATCTCGTTTATTATTTTCTCGTACCAAGCTTTGTTGCCGTTCAGGCCGTGCGCGAAGCCGAAGCCCTCGATTGTCTGATATGTCCGGGACTTATCTATAGCAAGATTTATATGCTCGTCGGGTTTTGTTTCTATGTAAACAACAGGAGCGGCGTTTTCAGAATCTTCAGGATTTCCGTCTTTTTCGTCTCCGCCGTTTTCAATTTCAGCGTTGTTATCCTGTTCGTCGGGCTCGTCGTCCGAGCAGGCGTAAAAAACAGCGATAAAAGCCGTGAGTAAAACTAAGATTAATAATAATTTCTTTTTTTTCATGTTGTTTCTTCTCCATTTTTATTTATTTTATTTACATCGTAACTGTTACAGAAGAATGTCCCATCAGAGATTGCGCGGCTTTTACATCTATTTTTGAATTATACAATAATAATTATTGGAGGTATTCAATCTTCTTCCGGTGAAGAATTAAGAAAATAGCCGTCTATCAAACCGGTTATATATGTGTCGGAAACTATGGGCTGTTCTTTTTTATATATAGATTATTAAAAGTACAACAATTTTAACTTCTGTAACAACCATATGTATCAACTCCTTCAATATCTATTATACATTGTTTGTTATATTCTATCAATCGGTATAATTGTATTATTCTGTTATTTTTGGTAATATTCAGTACAATTCACGAAAATAAGGTAAAAAACAAAATAAAATTTTACCTAAAGAATATTATATAACAAAAAAATATAGATGTCAATAGGGGAGGTGAAAAAATGGAAAACAAAAGACAAAAAGCGTGATAAAATAAACTCCTGTTTTCCTTGTACATTAATAGCAAAACTCAAAACTCGAATCTGAAAAGTACGCCGACAACAAAGACGCAGCTTAACCGCTCCGCTGAAAGTTTTATATTTGGAATCCGCCGTCATCAATACGATATCAATCAAAAGCAAAAAGGCGCGGATAACCGCACCTTTTTTTTTGCTCTTATTATTTCAGAAATTTTAGAAATTTCAGAAAGCCCGTTTTCTGACGCTCATGTTAACGGGGAAAGTCATCGTCTTCATCTTCTTCGAAAATCGCCGAATCAACCCACAGCGCGGGATAAACAAGCCCGAATTCATGCTTTTCTTCTTCGGGTGCGTCCCAAAACAACAGGAACTGATACGCCCTTCCGGTTTCCTCAAGGATTCCCGCCGTATCAAAAGTAGTGCCGGGAGAACGCAGCCACATACCGAATACCCCTTTTTTGGGAATCGTGATTCTTTCAAAGTTTTGGGCTGCTTCTTCCGCGCTGTCCATACTCGCGCCCCCGCCGTTTACGGAATACGTTTTCGAGATGAAATTTGCCGATTCGGTAAAGCTCAGGGCGAAAGCAATGTCGTCGGAACCCATTGGAATTTTTACATCGGTGGGTTTGCTGAACCCGTTTGTCAGCCCGCCGGAAACGCTTGCGCCGCTTCCGAGTACTTTCGCCGCGTCATTCTGCATGGTAAACCGGCGCAGCCTTGCATCGGCAGGCAGCGCTGTCGTAAGCGCGGGGTTGTTAAACCATTCGTTGATTAAATCACGCACTTTCGAGTCTTTATAGACGTTTGTATAGCCGTAGCGGAGCGCATACTGCCACTTCGCTTCGTTAAGATGGTTCGGCGCGATATTGATAAAATTCGCGCGCACAATCAATCTGTAATCGCCGTACTGTGCAATTTCAATCCAGTCGGCGGTATTATCTCCGGTCAGTTCGGACGAAAGAATCCTGCCGCCCGTTACTATTGTGGGTGGATTATCAATCGAGGGAGGAGGGTCCGTGTCGCCGCCGTTACAGCCGCAGTTTCCTCCGTTATTTCCGCTTCCATTTCCATTTGCGCCGTTGCAGATGTTGCAGCCGCCGCAGTTGTTTGCGCCGCAATGATGATTGCAGCCGCAGCAGAGCATTTTTTGATTGTCCCGGTACGCTCTTAACGCACCGGACATTTTCGCGTTTAAAAACATTTGGTTGAACGCCACCTGCTGAAGCGTTTCTCTTACGCTTTCGTTTACCTCAAGAACTTCGCAGACCGTCGGAGGCGTGCAAGGCTTCGAGCCTTGCAGCGTACCCAGAATATACTGGATTTTTTCTCCCTCGGCGTTGATGATATGGCTCAAACCAATTTCTTCCATTGCTATTGACGTGATAATCTGGTATATCGATTTATCAAACGTCAAACATTCCGGAATATCCGGGATTTTTGGTAATGACATAAATTAATCTACTCCTATATTATCTTGATTTATTCTATTTAAAAATTCATATAAAAACGCTAATCAATTCAGAATGATATTGTTATTATATGCGTACAAGCCGTTTTGTGCAAATACGGACCAAAGTACAGGAGTACACATTTTTTTCTTTTGGCGAATAAAATAAAATATAAATCATTTTTAAGGAGCTGAATATAAAATCATGTCTATGCCCCAGTTTCCTCACCCGGATACGATATTGACGCGGGACGAGGCAATCAACGCCATTCTGACTTCAATCGCAATGGAAGAAACCGCGCTCAGCCATATTCTGAACGCGGAAGGGGAAAAAATCCAGTATGCGATTAAACATATCGATTCATGTAATAGTTGCGCGGGTATACAAAAACTGCTGAAAGTCAACGAAAGCGCGGCTTTTTTAGTCGAACAGATAAACGATATGCAAATGCTTTTAAAAAATAAAATGCGCCTTGCGGCAGGTTTTCTGCCGCCGAATCCGGAGAAGCCGCGCCCGCCCGAAAAACCCTGCCCGCCTCCGAAGCCCGGAAAGCCGGATAAACCTGAAAAACCGAATAAGCCCTGTTTCAAGCCGCAATGCCGCTGCCGCAAACCGGATTGTTCTTACTGTTCCTGCTGTTCTTGCCATACTGCGTCTGTTTCCGCGGTATTTACGGCGATACCGTGCGTTTGGTATCAAGATACCGCGCTGCCTCTTGATTGCGCGGAACCGGGCGCGCACGGCGGCGTGAAGATTTGCTATAAACGCTGCGCGGCGAAAATACTGCTTCCCGCAGATAGACCCTATAAAATAGAATTTGAGCTTACCCTGTCAAAAAACGCTTTTTGCTCTGTCTGCGCCGAAGCAGAAATCTGCTGCGGTTACGAAGTGATTCATTCGGAGAAATTTGAAGATAAATCCGACAATGCCGGCGATTGCCGCGCATATATAAAAGGCGCGTTATTTTTCCAAACCCCGTGTGCGGATAAATCCAAAGATACAGAAAAAGATTGTTCGCTCACAATCAGGCTGCGTTCCCCCCAGCGCGTGAATATCATAAGCGGGAAAATGATTGTTGACCTAAATAACCAGTAAAAAGATACCAAAGACAAACACGGGGGAAGCCAAAGCGGACACGATTCGGTACGATTATAGCTTAATGGACGAACTTTCTGCCCGGCTTAACGGCGGACAATGGATGATAAGCAATAAGTAATTTTTTCGGCGAGGAAGTTGAGAGTTATGCCATAATAGTCGAAACTCCGAAAGAAGTCTGCGGTAATTTTACCGCAGACTTCTTTATTTTGTATCACACCCTAACCAACACAACCCAGCCGCTGTCGAAATATATCGTCTGCGTCTGCAGTTGGTGGTTCGTGTAATACCCCTTTGGTGATCCATCGGGGAATCGAATTGTAAAGATGACTTTTTGCAATTTATCGCAATATCGAGTTTTATCAGGTTTTATGCAGTGTTTGAGCGTTTGATGTTTGATGATTTAAAGTGAATTTTAGCGTCTTCTCGTAATATTAAAGACCAAATAAAGACCAACAGCGGCTTGTTCCTACGAAAATTATAATAAAATATTGATTAATTTACAATCCATTTTCCGGTTTTTCTTGAACCCTCACGTTTTATTAGCCCTTTTTCTTTTAGTGACGAAAAAGCTGTTTCAACTGTTCTAAGCGACTTGTCGATTGCTTTTGCCGTATCTTTTTGAGAAGCAGTCGGATTTAATTTTATATAATCTAAAACTGCATTTTCAATTAATCCGCAATTTAACCCGCAATTTTTGCGGTTTAAATTATTTTTTTGCGCTTTATTTATATCTGCATCATACGAATATTCGTCATCAAGAGGTACAATCACCCTAAAAATATCACCGTCAATCATTTCAGGGAGCTCGCCGGAGTAACGCGGCACATAATAATGAAGTCTTCGAACGCCAGAACCAAGCTCGTCCGCCAATCCGATATTTCGGAAGAACGCGGCGATAATCGGATTCTTAGGGTTTGGTTCGAAATTATCCGGCGTAATGATACCGCCGGTGACCGCACGGTTCGCGTTTTCGGTGAACATCCTATCTTTTTCAATAATAAATTTTGCGTAGTGTGCGCTGGTAAACTCACGATGAATCAGCGTATTTACGAGCATTTCGCGTGAAATAATATTTCGCAGGCTAACGCTTTTATCACCCTCAAGATAAAATTTATCCCACAGGTGTTTCTCGGCAAACTGAAGCAGTAAATAATAGCTGTCAATCAAGTTTGTTTGCACGATCAGACGGTCATCGTAGCGGTCAAGGTTTACTTTTCGCAAGAGTGCATCGGTGCGGTACACCGAATTAACCGAAAAAATAACATCGTCACGCCCAAGCAGCATAATCGCCGCAAGGTTGTAGCCCAGTTGTCCTGTTTCTGCATCTACGCCAATTAATCCTGCGCTTTGTAATAGCTCTGAATCGGTCATGTTTTTCCACGGGTGGTCTTGATTTTTATTTAGTGCCATTTGACGTATGCGGGGAAGCAAATCAAACCGTAAATGTTCGTCTTTCGCATAGGGGTATACTTTCTTTTCTGTAAAGATTTTCTGTTTACGAATATACATAGCCGCGATTTGTCCGGTTGCCGTGACTTTTACATCTGCGTCGTCCACACGGTCATCAGTTATCTATAAACTTTTTTTCTTCCTCTGTCAACCCATACAACGCAAAAACAACCTCGTCCAACTCACTGTCCAGCCTGTCAATCGTTTGCGAAAGCTCCGAAATCTCCCTGACTTTTTCCTGAAACGGCGGCATAAGTTCCATTTCCTGCTTTGGCGTGAGTTTAACTTTTTGCTTCTTTAACTCGTCCACAAAGCCCTTGAAATCCAACTTATAAAATTCCGACAATTTTTCCGTTATTGTTTTCGGCGCATACATTTCTGTAATATTTTGAATAAACGAATTTTCGGTCGAGGTTTTCAAATTTGCAATATCTATGAGCCGTTGACTAATACCGCTTATAGGCTCAAAGTACGATTCATTTACTTTAATAGGCAATCCCCGGACATCATCAACAAGTATTTTGGGAAATAATCCCTTATTTGCTTTTGGGGAATTTACTTTGTGATAAAAGCTCATCAATTTTGAATTAATAATCCCTAAAACATATCTTACGGGTATTTTAAAATTAATGCAGTTAATAATTGACGGCGTATTATATAATTCTTCAATCGTATAGCCCGCTAATATATTTGGATTTGTTATTTCCCTTATTAATATCCGTTCATTAATAAAATATTCTGGTTTACGGGGGGCAGCAAGCCAATCACCGTAACTTATCCAGTTGTTGCCATTCCATGAAATACTAAAACGCCTTACATCTTTTCCTTCCAGTTCTTTACGATATGTTTCGTCTTTTTGAAAATTTGTATGCCATATTCTATTTTTTATTGTTTCAGGCGAATGTCCTCTGTATTTGTCATACGGAATTAGCCCTTGCGAAATATCGGCGATTTTACATAAAGGAATAGTATTTATAATTATTTTGTCTTTTAATTGATTCTGTTCATTGGAAACCCAGTAAGTAAAAACATATCCCTCTTTTTTTCTTAAATCTGCTTGAATAAATTCCGACAATATACCATCTGATATAAATGTTGATGTTCCCTCAGACCCTTTCGGCGCTCTGATTACAGAAAATCTATCATTATTAACTGGCATCTTTTTTTGGAATGTTGATATAAGCGGGTCAACTTTTGCAGTAGGAAAAACATTGTGTAATTCGACTATTTCAAGCATTGCCGTATTTTCAAACATAAATTTTCTAAGTTTTTTTGCATCATTTATTAATATTAAATACGTGCATGGGGTTATATAGCCGATATAACCATTCGATTTTAATAAATTTATTCCTAATTCAAAAAAGGTTTTGTAAGTATCGAAGCCGCCCTCTGTTGTTATATAATTCTTTACTATATAATCTTTTTCAACCTGTGATAAAGTCGCGCCATACGGCGGATTGCCGATAACAACATCAAACCCGCCCTGCTCCATGACTGCCGGAAACTCTGTATTCCAGTCAAAAGCCCGCTCCCCTGCGATTTCAAATGAGTTTATAATAGAATTACCACACTTTATATTTTCATCAAGCGAAGCAAGCTCGCTGTTGCTCCGCGCAGTTTTCAGCCATAACGACAATTTTGTTATCTCAACGCTTTCTGTATTCAGGTCAACGCCGAAAAGATTGTTTTGTAAAATCTCTTTATCCCAGTCAAAAAGCGTTGCCTGTCCACCCGAAAGCTCGGCTTTCATATCAACTGCGTCATTACCCTCTTTGCATAAATAATCGAACGCTTGATTTAAGAACGCCCCGCTCCCGCAAGCAGGGTCAAGCACGCGTATTGTCTTTAATCTTTCTGTGTATTTATCCCAAAATTCAATATGCAGATTTATGATAGCGTCGTGATTATCATTTGTATCTTCGGGAATTTCTTCCCATTTCTTCAAGGTTATTTTTCTTCTGCCGACAATAGCGACATAACCGTTCAATCCAATCAATTCACGTTTTATTTTTGCTTTCTCATCATCAAGCCAACGCCCGATTGTTTTTTCTACGATAAATTTTGTCACATAATCGGGAGTATAGAAAATACCGTCAGCTTTTTGTTTACTGCTCTGCCTGTCAACCGGAGTTCCGGCAAGCTCCGCCTTGAACTGCTCTAAATCTGAAATGCTCTGCTCGAATATATGCCCCAATATATTTACGTTCAATTCTGAATCAAAATCATAGTCGGTTAATTTCGCAAACCGTTCCAGTACATCATCAGGGATAATAAGCCCGTCCAAAATATCATCTTCCTTAAATAATCCGCCGTTATAACCGTTGATTAAAGGGGGATTTCTTTTATTAATCGAATGGAAAAATTCGCGCAACGCTTTCCAAAGAGATATTTTTTCAAACATAAAAGAATTATAATTTTTGGTTCTTTCTATAACTTCTTTAAAAGCATTTTTAGGCAGAAGCCTTCTGCTTTCGCAAAAACACACAAATATAAACCTTGTCGAGTATTTTCTGTGCTTTCGAGAAAAGCGTCATTTCTTCGATTTCTGCATTATTTTCTTTCAATGCTTGAAATAAATCAGCACGAAGTTTTTTATAATCACTTTTTTCAACCGAGGTTTTCCACTTTAACATTTCAGCGCGTTTATTATCATAATCTGCGATCTGTTCATTTTTATATGCAGACAAATATTTAGAAGCTGTATTCAAAGAATCCAAAAATCGCATGAAAAACGCCATATATAGACAATAAAACCATATTACTTTTTATTTTGCATTTTGTTTGAGATTCCTTTGGAAATATGGGCACAAATTTGATATTATGAATACAGCTTCTTATCTAAAATTTTGCGATTAAATAAAATCGGAACATTATTCATATTATTATTTACCTTAATTGTAATTCGACATCGTATAATATCTTTATTTTTATATTTATAAGTATATCACATATTTAAAGAGAGTTTCAATATATTTCCCACCAACTTTAAAAAAATATGTGTATAATTTCAAAATTTCAACCTCTCCGCTTCAACAAGACTAAGCGCATCATCTGTGGCAGCTTGCTCAACAGCATAATCGCCGAATCGTCTCTTTGAAAAAGCAAAACCCCAACCCTGCCGTAAAATGGGCGGT
>Ga0082212_10010941_pt1 | contig 11547 bp, 6 predicted proteins | sample TergutNt197P3_FD_71548 | JGI IMG/M metagenome (GOLD analysis project Ga0082212, IMG submission 71548) | Neocapritermes taracua P3 segment gut microbial communities from Petit-Saut dam, French Guiana - Nt197 P3 | ecosystem: Host-associated > Arthropoda: Insects > Digestive system > Gut ... | reverse complement strand
AATCACATCATCAATGTGATACTGTTTTAAAATTTTTCGCGGATGCGGTTGGTGAAGTCGGATATAATCACCTTCGCCATTCACAAAAACCACCCTCGAACCGCCGGTTTTGCCCGCCGATGCTGAAGTGTATCCCAATCTGTTCAGCAGCGTTGTCATTTCCTCAAACGTAAAATCCTTTGGTCGTGACAGCAATCTTTCGGTTAATTTTTCCTTTTTACTCAATTCATTTTACCTCCGCAATATTATTATACCCTAATCAAACGAAAAATGCAACTGTTTTTAGTTGCACATTGACTTTTTTTGAAAATAATTTTATGATGCTTGTGCGGACGTTTGACAGGCGTCCGTGAAATAATTTTTATTGAGGGTCAACGCTAAATGATTGAACGTGAAAAATGTAAAGTCCCAGCCGATGCAAATCGGCAAACAAATATTTCGTATCAAAAGCACTTGACCTCAACTATTCAAAATCGCCCGGACTAAATCCAGATTCTAAACACATAGACCATATCTTTTGCCGCCCCTCTTCTTTAACCCATTTTATAACTTCATGAGGAATATGAGGGAGTAATTGGGCGGCTTCAAATAGTAAATCGTTTTTAGAATACAGTCTTCCGTCTAAATACATAGGATATTCTGAATCATCTGCATGAATTAGAAACTCCCATAATGTTGTGGCGGATCCATCATCGCCAAGTTCTATTTCTCCTCTTCCTTGCAAAAATCTATGAACTGGTGATTCATAATAAGGAATCACACCTATAGTTGGAGCAAAAGTAGCAAGAGCCCCTGTCAGTTTTAATACCAATTGAAGATAAATAAAGCGGTCAAGGTTCATCTAAAACCTTAACCGCCTTTATTTTACCTTATAAGAACATTGTTAAGGCGAAACCGCCTTTGAAATAATAAAAGTTCTTATAAAGTTTCTCTGGTGATCCATCCGCGACTCGAACGCGGGACACCCTGATTAAAAGTCAGGTGCTCTACCGGCTGAGCTAATGGATCAAGCAGAGGTAAAGATAAGATGAAACTTTGGCTTTACCTACGTGCTTACCTGAGGTCTTACCAGAAGCAAAAACAAGATAAGCTGGCTGGGGTGGCTGGATTTGAACCAACGATGCCGATTCCAAAGACCGGTGCCTTACCGCTTGGCTACACCCCAAAGATGTGATAGAGCAGGCATGAGGTTTATAAACCTACTCTACCTGGTTGGGGTGGATGAAGGGACTTGAACCCTCGAGTGCCGGAGCCACAATCCGGTGCGTTAACCGCTTCGCCACATCCACCAAGAACAACAAAATTTATTTTATCATGCAAAAAAGCCGTTGTCAATAAAAATTTTAACCTCTATTCTCTATCCCCTATCCTCTATCTTCTGTTCTTTATCCTCCAGCTTCTAGCCTCTATACCTATACGCGGCTGCGCAGGCGCCTTCTGAGGAGACCATGCAAGCGCCTTGAGGATCCCCGGGATGGCACTGTTTAGCGAAAAGTGGGCAATCAGTGGGTTTTAACTCACCACGCAGTATGTCGCCACAGCGGCAGGCGGGGTTTTCCGCTGCTTCGCCAGGGGGGATGTCAAAGCGGCATAATGTATCGAAATCAGCATAAGCTGGTCTTAGGCTAAGCCCGCTTGCTTCTATTTCTCCTAAGCCGCGCCAAGTGGCTTTTATGGAGGTAAACACCTGCTCCATAGCTGCCCAAGCGGTGGGGTTGGGCTTTTGCTGAACAGCGCGGGGATAGGCGTTTTCCAGGCGGCATTTCCCCTTAGCTACCTGTGTAGCCAAGGCTAGCAGCGCTGCCATGATATCCGCTGGCTCAAAGCCTGCAACAACTGCGGGTAAACCCAGTTCTTGAGGGACGAAGGCGAAATAATCCGCGCCGGAAATGGTGGCTACATGGCCGGGAAGCAGCAAGCCATCTATTTGGGGATCATAAGATAATAGGCAGCGTAAAGCAGGTGGCATTAAACGGTGGGCGGAAAAAAGGCTGAAATTTTTAATTCTACGCTGCTCAGCTAGGCGTACTGTGACAGCACTTAAGGGGGCGGTGGTCTCGAACCCTACAGCTAAAAACACCACTTCTTGGCTGGGTTTTGCTATTGCTATTTCCAATGCCTCTAAGGGGGAAGTAACCAGGCGGATATCGCAGCCTCTCTCGCTTGCTTTTAGCAGGCTATCTCCGGCTATGGGTACTCGCAACATATCACCGAAGCTACAGATGGCTATATTAGGCAAGCCTGCTATAGCCAGGGCTTGAGCCAACAAGGAGGCAGGGGTGACACATACCGGGCAACCAGGGCCTGATATTAGTTCAACATTAGGGGGGAGCAGAGCTTTTAAGCCATGGCGATATACGCTCATGGTATGGGTGCCACATACTTCCAAAAAGCGCAGTTTGCGTTGGCAAAGTTCAGGGCTTACACATATATGGGCTAGTTTTTCGGTTAAAACCGCTGTTAGTGAAAGAGGAGGACTGTATATATTATTGGTCATAAAGTCCCACTTCCTTATCTAGTTCTATCAGCTCGAGCGCATATGCGGGCTCGAGCTTTTGTATTATAAAACCGGCATGCACCAGCACATAATCGCCTACCGCCAAGTTGGGTAAAAGCAATGTGGAGTGGCGTTTTTGCAAACCGTCGAAATCCACCATTGCCGCATCCCCCGCAATTTTCATCACTTGGCCAGCTACAGCTAAACACATAAGTCTTCACCAACTCTCAAGTTTTTAGGGTTAAGGGCAATATTCTTCCCTAAATCAACAAAACATAACCAAGCTTCCTTTAATGTTTCCTGACGGATATCCTGTAAAGCGCGGCTATAATAGCGCAATTGCGTCTCGTATTTTTCAATAAGCTGCTGTTCGGAAAAACCGGCGCCGCCTGTTTTATAGTCCAATAGTACCCAGCCATCTTCCTCCCAAAAAATAGCGTCTATTATGCCCTGCAATATCAGCTTTTCTCCGTCCATAGCCTGAGGGACAAGTTCTACGGCAGGCAAGGCATAGGTAAAGGGTATCTCCCGCAAAATATAAGGGGAAGCTGCCAAACGTAAACCCAAATCTGAAGCGGCGAAACAAATGATTTTAGACGTTTCGACCAGCGCCGCGTCTTCAGATGATAAAGTTCCCTGCTCTATTAAAGCAGATAATTGTTCTTCTACCCCTGCTGTGGTTTTAGCGCAGGAAAAGTCCAGATATTGCAGCAACTTATGCCAAACCGAACCGCGAAGAGCAGAAGGAAGCGAGAGCTGGGAGGATGGAGGCGAAATAAGGAAAGGGGAAGAGTAAGAGGAAGAGGAAGAGGAAGAGGAAGGAGAAGGGGAAGGGGAAGAAGAAGAAGGGGAAGAGGAAGATGAGGCGGCGCCCCTTGCCTGTAGTTTATTTAGTTCGGTTACGGTCCATTTTACCGGCGCCTCGCAGGCTGCTCGATAGGGGTAACGATAGGATAACACCGCTGCTATTTCTGGCTGGGCTAAGGGAAGCGAGAGGTGAGAGGATGGAGGCGAAATAGGAAAAGAGGAAGGGGAAGAGGAAGATGGGGTGGTATTAACTATGTTTATTTGCCAATTGCTGATATCTGGTATAAGCAATTTATTTTCTTCTTCGCTTTCAGGATAAATATTGGCGGCCTGCCGTAATTCACCGGCTAAAGGGTGGCGCAATAGGGCTTGACCAAGCCAGTCTAGGGGTCTTTTTTCCTGTAATAGCAAATCTCCATTCAGTACCGGCCCTTGCCCGGTTACTTTCTGATACCAAGTTATGAGGGTTTTTCTGATATCTTTTACGGTACCGCTTAAAATCAGTTTTTCACGGGCTCGTGTTAGGGCTACATAAAGTACGCGCATCTCTTCCGCTAGGGCTTCTTTATGCAGGCGGCGCGCTATTGCCTCTTGGGCTAGGCTGGGGAATTTACGCCGCTTTTCCCATTCTACAACTTTTGGGCCTAAACCAAAATTTTTATGCCAGGAAATATCCTGGCGCTCATCAATTAAGGCAAAAGCGCCGCTTAAGTTGGCTACTATCACTACGGGGAATTCCAGGCCTTTGCTTTTGTGAATGCTCATAACGCGCACCGCGTCTTCGCCTGCGGCTAAGCCGCTGCTTTCAGGGTTGCTTTTACCCCGTCCGTCGGCTAAAAATAGCAGGAAACGGAAAAGCCCGCGATAGCTGCCGGCTTCATATTCCCGCGCCCTTTGCTGCAAAAGCAAGAGATTTTCTTGCCTGTGCGCCCCCCGTGGCAGAGCTCCACAAAAATGCATTAAGCCGGTCTCGCGATAGATATCGCCGATCAATTCCGAAACCCGGCGGTAACGCAGCCTTTCCCGCCAGTTTATCAGTTGAAAGGTAAAGCGGCGGCATTTGTCGGCAAGTTCCCCTTGCTTTTGGCCGCAGGTGTTCAAAGCGTCGTATAACTGTTCATCCGGCGCCTGCCAACGGATTTGCGCCAGTTCATCCAAACTGAAATCATAGAGGGGGGAGCGCAGCACCGTGGCTAGTTCCAGCTCTTGTAAAGGATTATCTATGATGGATAAAAGAGCCAACATTAGGTTTATTTCCGCCGTTTGCAGATAATCGGGCTTGCTGCCTGCTACAGCCCTAATGCCCATATCCGCGAATATTTGTACCAAGAGGCTCTCGCGGTTTTTGGACGCCCGCAGCAAAACGGCAATATCCTGTAGTTTGTATCCTTCTTTTTGCAATTCCTGTATACGTTGACCCAAGAGGCGGGCTTCTAAGGCAAGAGCCGGTTCTTCAGGTACAGTAAAATCATCTTTAAGCGGGTCAGCGTCTGTTTCATCTGCCGAAATCGTGTCCTCCTCATTTTGCCCCAAATTGGGTGGGGCAATATCCAGCAGCCATAATTCTGCCGCCGCGCCAAAAGTATCTTGCCCGGCTTTTAACTCGGCGTCTTGATCATAATCCAATTCGCTGCTGGCGGCGCTCATTAATTGGCGAAACAGGAAATTGACGGCTGCTATCACATTACTGGTACTGCGGTAGTTGCGGTTTAGATCTATGCGGGTACCGCCCAGATATTTACCGTATTCGCGGTATTTATGCAAAAATAATTCAGGCTCAGCCAGGCGGAAACGATAAATGCTCTGCTTCACATCACCTACGGCAAAAACATTATCCCCCCGGGAAAGCAATTGTAGAATACGTTCTTGTACAGCATTGATATCTTGGTATTCGTCTATTAATAGCTCCTCAAACGTTTCACGCAGGGCAGCGGCGACGCCATTTGTTTCATCTTCCAGCAAGCGCAGGCAAAAATGCTCCATGTCACCGAAATCCAGCAGGTTGCGGCGGCGCTTTTCTGTGTCCAAGGCCTCGCCAAAAGCTATGGCTAAGCTACATAAGCGCTCCATTAAGGGGGCTAAAGCATGCAAGTCGGCCAGCATGTCTTGAGGCGCGCGCTGCCCAAAACGCTTTTTAAGATCTTGGGCGGCGTTTTTGCCCGCGTCACGCAAATGCTTGAATTCATCTTTTGCACTCTCGTCGTCTTGTTTAGCTGAACGCGGTAAATTTTGAAAGCTAATCGCGTTTAAAGCCGCGCAAAACCCGGATAAGGTAGCATTTTCATGCAGAAATTCATTTATCATGTCAATTTCTATCTCAATATGCTTTATCCAAGTAGAGGGAATACAATCCTTTTGCATAAGGCAGGCAAAATCTCTTGCTTGTTTAAAAAAGTTTAAGGCTATTATTAATTCTTGTCGCAGTTCATATAATAGGAAACTACTCCAAGTATAGCCTTCTAAATCAAGCCCAGCAGAAAAAACCATTGCTGCTTGTTCAAGCCAGGCTGCGGGATAAGGCTGGCTGCGGCTGAAGTCATATAATTTTTTGATTAAAACTACTAAGCCTGTATCATCGCGGCGGCCGCCATAGCAATTGGCCAATTGACAAAGAATGCCGTCGTCCTTTTCGTATTCCTGTTCCAAAAAAGCAGCCATGGTTTCCTCATGCAGTATGGCGCGCTCCATTTCCGAGGGTATGCGAAAGCCCGCGTCTAAACCCAAATGATAGAAGTTTTGGCGTATTGCGTCAAGGCAGAAGGCGTGAATGGTGGTAATAGGCGCCTGTTGCAAGATAGCTAATTGACGAAGGAGATGCGCGTCGCCGGGCTTGTCCGTCAGATGGGTTAAGAGGTTTTCTTCTATGCGCTCGCGCATTTGGGCAGCCGCGGCATTTGTAAAAGTCAGCACCAGCAGACGGTCGATATCTTTGGGCGCGTCATCTAAAATCAGCGCCAGTACACGCTGAGCTAAAACAGTGGTTTTACCGCTGCCAGCCCCGGCTGCCACCAATATATTACCGCCGCGCAATTCAATAGCTTGGCGCTGTTGCTCGCTTAATTCATATGGCATATGCCCACCTCTTTATTTCTCCGTCGAAGCTGCAAAAAGCGCGGTAGTCGCAGTTGGTACAAGCGTCGAAACGGCTGTCGCGCTGAGGGGATACCGAACAAAGGCCGCTGGCCATGCTTAAAGCTGTTTGGCGCAAAATGTCTTGAAGATTAGCGCGCAATTCCCGCAATGCTTGTTCTGTCAAACCCGGCGAATTAGCATAGAAGCCATTGGAAGAAAGAGCCACTGGTATAAGTTTGCTATGTCCTTTAATAGCGGGGTCGGCCAGTCGAACCGCTACCGGATCCAATACAGTTAACCCGCTCATGCGCAGGTTAGGCGAGTTATCTTCTGCTTCTGCGCTGGGCATAGCGCCATAAATCAACTCATCTTGTACAGTTATATAATAAAAACCGGCTGGATATAAGTCTTTTTCATTAAAATAAGCTGGGTTGGCTAGGATAGTTTCTAAATACACCGGCAATTGCAAGCGCCGCCCCTTATCTATGTCAGTTTTAGAAATTGTCTGCTTGCCGCTTTTATAGTCTATCACCCGCACGAAAGCATGGCCGTCTTTACGCGCTATATCCACCCGGTCTATACGCCCCTTAATTTCCAATATGCGGCCTGGCTCTATTTCCAGGCTAAGCGGAGGTAGCGCGCTGTCTTCGGGGCTGCCGAAGGCTATTTCCCAAGCTTGTGGACGAAAGTAACCGCGCCGGAGTTGTTCCGCTAAGAGCAATAAAGTGGCGGTAAGCGTATCTTGCAGACGGCGGGCTTGATAACGGTAGCGGGCGGTACTGCTAAGTATTCCGGATAATAAATTAGGTAATAATTTTGCTAAAACTTGCTCCACCAAATCTTCCGCCAGATCCTTATTCACATCCTGCCAAGAGGGCTGGCCTTGTGCCAGCAGGCTGCTTATTTCAGCCAATGCTTTGTGAATGATATCGCCGCGTTCTAAAGGGGTGACCTCATATATTGGCCGGGGTTTTAATTTTAAGCCATAAGCGGCGAAATAGGCGAAAGGGCAGGCATTGAATTTTTCCAGCCGCGCAACGCTGCCGGAAATGATATCACCGTATAAAACCTGCCTGGTATTAGCGGCGAGCCGCCCTTGATAGGGGGTAAAGTTTAACCCTTGCCGGATTTGCCTCACTTCTTTATGCCAGGCTTCATTTGTTTTATACCACTGGTATACGCCTTGCCAAAAATCGGGCAAGGCAGTACCTTGACATGCCGCTTTTAGTTGCTGAGCCAATAAGCCTAAGGTAAACGTACCGCAGGTGAGATCCGCTGCTTCTTGGGGGTCGCTAAAACGCTCTATCTTAAGCGCGCTAAAGAGTTGGCGCAAGCGCTTGATCAGCGGTGAAGGCTGTAGCGCCTTGCCATCCGCGCCGTTTGTAGCATAGGTCAGCAGCAGCTTATCATGGCCGCGGGTTAATGCTATATAAGCCAGATAATGCTCACCCATTTGCCGGGCTATTGTATCCGGCGCCAATTCAATGCCAACTTGGCTTAATTTAGCGCGTTCAATATCATTTAGCAATGGCGTAACCATAGCGCGCTTGGGTAGTATATCCGCGTTTACCCCCAAGACGATAACCGCGCGCGGTTCCGGGTTGCGGCTTCGCTCCAAAGAGGCTACCAGCACCTGATCTAAGCCCGGTGGTATCAAGGAAAGGGTAAGCGCTGCGGCGCCAGAATCCAGCAATGCTATAAGCTGGCGGGCTTCTACGCGGTAATCGCTTAGCAAAGCCTCAGTTTCAGCCAAAAACTCACTCAATCGCTCCAAAGCCTGCCGGTGCCAAGCAGCTTCCTCTCCCCGCCCTTTTATCAGCGCGTCCTGCTGCCACTCCTCTAATCTATGTTTTACCCCCAATTCCTCGAACAACCCCCAAACAGCGTTAAACAGTGTCTTCGCCTCCACCGGTTCTTCAGTGGAAGGCGCCATGCGCAAAAACCGGCTAATAGCCGCCCCGCCCCGCTCCATAAGCCCGGCGATATAATCTGACCCATAAACCGTCTGTTTTGCATTTGCGCCTCCATCATCCCGCCTCTCACCTCTATCTCCCCATCGCCAATAGGGCACCCCCTGGGCTAGGCAGTAATTTTCCAGCTTATCTATTTCCGTGTTAGTAAGTGGTGAAAGCCCGGTCTTGAAATAGCGAAAGATTTGGCGATAATGTGCCTTACCGGCCCAGATTTCCAGCACTGAGCGGAATAATTCCACCAAAGGATGATAGGTCAGCGGTTTTCTGCTATCGGTAAAATAGGGTATATCAAGCTCACCGAATACTTCCGGCAGCAATTCTTCGTAGGGAGTCAAATCCCGCGCAATTATACTAATATCACGATAACGCAAGCCGTCTTCCCGCAGCAAACGCTGTATTTCCCGGCCGGCAGCCATTATTTCGCCACGCGGATCCGCTGCCGCTATCACCCTTAAAGAGTTGGGTTTTTCCTGCCAGGCTGGTCCGTCTGCCCAAGGATAACAATAGCGCTCCACCAGCGCTAATTCTGGGTTATGGGCAAAACGCCCCTCTTTTCCATCAAAGAGCAATGGCTCATCCACCGCAATATTCAACTTACCGGCCGCGTCTAACAGTTTGTTATAACTTAGGCGGCTGTGATAAAAAATATCATGACCCAAGGCAGGTTGCGCCAATTCTTGCGGATCCAGAGCCAAGGCTATTTCAAGCCGGGCAGCCTGCCGCATCAAAGCCTTAAGCACTGTCAGCTCCCGCGTGGTAAAACTGCTGTAACCATCCACAAAAACAGTAGCGCCGCATAAAAAGCCGCGCTCATAAATAGCTTTAGCAAGATAAGCCAAGCCAGCTGGTAAATTTTCATATTCCCTAATTGCCGCGGCATAATCCCCATATAAAAGGGCCAAATCATGCAACTTAGCGCAAAAAGCACCTGTAGCGCCAGCCGCTGCCTCAGCCAAACCAGCCGGGTCAATGTCATAAGCCAGCATTTCCTCAGCTAGGGCGGCTAAAGACGCAGCCAAGCCTTGCCCGGCAAAAACCGCGCCGAACAATTTTAGCTCCTTTTGCCGCCCCTGTAATATCCGCCCCATCAGCACAGCCCGCCCCGCCTCGGAAAGCGCCGGTTTGGGGTTTTCGCCCGAAAGCTGTGCCGCCTGCCAAGCCAGACGGCTAAAGCTGGTAATTTCCACTCCCATATAGCCATGGGGCATAAAATCGGCAGCCAGCATACGCTCATGGATAAAAGTGGCTTGCTCAGGCAAAATAAACAAAACCGCCCCGCCGGGAAATGCCCGTTCACTACTTGAGTTAGTTAAGGGCTGAAGACTAATGGCCGACAACTGACGGCTGATAACCGACAACTGTTTCAAGCAGTAATAGGTTTTACCGGATCCGGCGCGGCCTAGGATAAAACGCATAGACATATTCTTTTACCCTTCGCTAATGAACACGGTATTTGTATCCCGGCACAGATACTGAACCGCTGTGCGGCCGCTCATCAGCGCGCCCGGCAAGCCGCCTGGGGGTAACATGCGCTGTCCGGCAAAATAGAGGCCGCCCAACCCTTGGATAACAGCGGGATAGGTCTGCATCTTCATACTTGGCGTCATCTCAGTCATCCAAGAACCTTTCCAGTTGCCGCAGTAACGCTCATATGTTAGAGGGGTAGCTATGTCTGTTACCTCAACTGTATCCTTGGTTTCGGGAAGATATTCCGCTAATGCTTTAATAACCTCAGCGGATATTTTTTCTTTTTCCTCCGCATAACGGCCCTCGTTTTTGGCCTTTTTCCAGAAATCATAGGTATCCCCGCTAAGTATAATGGTTAAGGCGGTTTTGCCTGGCGGGGAATAGGTGGGATCAGAGGCGTAGTTGTTGGCGTTTAGATATTCATAAGTCTGGGAACCCAAAATGATTGGCTGATTAAGTTTGAATATAAAACCTTTCTGGTACTTGCTTAAATCGGCATTTAGCCCTAAGGAAATAAAAGTAGCCATAGTCGGTTCGGTCGTAGCGCGCATTTCTGCAAGCCAGGGCGCATTGGGCGGTGTAACAAAAAGGCTATCCATAGACATGGTATCCGATGTGATGATCACAGCATCGGCGGCAAGCATATTGCCATTTACCATAACACCGACGGCTTGGTTGTTTTCAATTACAACTTGTTCGGCTCTTGTGCTCAAACACAGCTCACCTCCGAGGGAGATGAAGGTTTTAACTATCCTTTCCACAAAGGGGAGCGAACCCCCTGCCGGGAAACCCCCGTCGCCCCGAGCCAATATGCCCATGGTAAAAAACAGGGGAACTACACCTGTTTTGCTGTCAGTACAGGAGCGCAATAAATCGCGTATGCCTTCATGGCTAAAACGGCTAATATAAGCTTCCTGTGAGATTTTACGAAATTTTCGCAGTATTAGAAAGGCTGGTATAACAGAAAAGAGCAGCGAAAGAGATAAACGATTCTTTTTGGTCACCTTCACCCCTTGTATATCTGTAACCGGCATGGCAAGTTTTTGCACTTTGCGGATATTATTGCATAAGCCTTTTATTTCTTTTTCATCGGCTCCCGCAAGTTCTGTTAAATACTTTTGCGTGGTATCGACATCACGGTATAAACGGATCGGCGTGCCTTGGTGGTCATATTCGAGGAATGGTTCCGGGGTATAAATAGGTACGCTGTCATCTAAAGCGCCTACATAACGCCACATTTTATGCAAATCTTCATTTTTATTGGAACCGGTTAGCCAATGCATACCGCCCTCAAACAGATAGCCGTTCCGCTTCCACGATGTACAGTTACCCCCGGCCAGGTTATGGCTTTCTAAAACCGTAACCTCAAAACCGCATTTTGCGCTATAAATACCTGCGCTTAGCCCGGCAATACCGCCACCGATGATGATAACTTTCTTTTTCACTTTTTACGCCTCCAATCATTAGATCAACTTTTGCCTGCTATTTTACTTTTAGTATAGCATCATGGTTGGAAAATAGCAATTAATTATATTCAGCCGGGTGCAGATAAAAAATTTGGGGCTAAAAAATTTGGGTACTCTATTTATCTTACAGTGTCATTCTGACTTACAGTGTCATTCTGAGCGAAGCGAAGAATCTTGCTCCCAGCCATCCGATAGATCATTCCACTTTGGGTTTACTTCCTCAACCAATTCGTTTTTTCGCTTTCGAATCCAACCTTTGAGTTGC
>Ga0082212_10010940_pt1 | contig 11548 bp, 6 predicted proteins | sample TergutNt197P3_FD_71548 | JGI IMG/M metagenome (GOLD analysis project Ga0082212, IMG submission 71548) | Neocapritermes taracua P3 segment gut microbial communities from Petit-Saut dam, French Guiana - Nt197 P3 | ecosystem: Host-associated > Arthropoda: Insects > Digestive system > Gut ... | reverse complement strand
AACAACAAAATCCCAGCGAAATGAGCCGCCAAAACGCAGATCAGATATTGGAAGCCCTGATGCAGGAAGAAAAAAATACTCAGGAAAAGGTAAAAGAGCAACAAATGCAGCAGCAGAAACAGCGGAAAACGGATAAGAACTGGTAATATAATGATTAATGATTAGTGATTAATGATTAATAATAAATGGGAAATAATAAATGGTAAGTTGTAAATGGTAAATAGTAAATTATTAAGATATAGAATAGTCGTGTGGCTGTTATTGATTTCGTTGAACGGATGGGCGCAGATTTCGTTCAAAGGGACAGCGCCGCGGGCGGTAGTTGTGGGGGAACAGTTCCGGGTCAATTATACCCTTACTTCGCCGGGAGATCGAGGAAAAGACGTGCGTTTGGCGGAAATCGAAGGACTTAAAACCTTGTATGGTCCTACGCTTTCGCAGCAAAGCACTTCCACTAATATTGTGAATGGCAGCGCTTCTACTCAACGCAACGAGGTTTACACTTATATCTTGATGGCAGAGAAAGAAGGAGAATATACGCTCCCTCCGGCGACCGTTCAAGTAGGAAACAGCGAATACAAATCAAACGAAGTAAAAATCAATGTTTTGCCGCAAGACCAATCCGTGGCTGCCGCTAATGCCAATACACAAGCCGCCCAACAACAAGCCGCTCAGAATCAGGGAAGCAATGCCCAACCGTCGGGCAGCGATGTATTTATCCGGATGCATGTTTCCAAATCGTCCGTTTACGAAAACGAAGGTTTTTTGATTACTTTCAAACTCTATACCACAGTCGATGTAACCGGTTTCGAAAATGCCAAATTCCCTGAGTTTGAGGGATTCATTGCACAGGAAATCGAACTCCCCGACAACAAACAATTCAATTTGGAAAATTATCAGGGGCGAAATTATCGGACAGTAGTGCTGAAACAAACCGTCCTGTATCCGCAAAGAGCAGGGAAAATCACGATTGGACAGGGAAAATTCGACGTCAATATCCGGGTGCGCAATCAATCGCAACGTTCGCGCAGTTTTTTCGATGATTTTTTCGATACCTATTCTGATGTGAAAAAGACGGTAACATCGTCGGGAGCAACGATTGACGTCAAAGCCTTGCCTGCCGGAAAACCGGCTTCTTTTTCCGGTGCGGTAGGCGAATATAAAATGACTTCTACCATCAGCACAACGAATCTGAAAGCCAATGAGCCGGTAACCATCAAAATTACCGTCAAAGCCTTGCCTGCCGGAAAACCGGCTTCTTTTTCCGGTGCGGTAGGCGAATATAAAATGACTTCTACCATCAGCACAACGAATCTGAAAGCCAATGAGCCGGTAACCATCAAAATTACCCTTTCCGGCAACGGTAACATTAAAATGACGAAAAATCCCGAAATCATTTTTCCGAATGATTTTGAGATTTATGATCCTAAAATAGACGTCAATACACGAGTTACGATTGCCGGTGTCAGTGGGTCGAAAACCATCGAATATTATGCCGTTCCGCGTTATGCCGGTGATTTTACAATTCCTGCCGCGTATTTTTCGTTTTTCGATTTAAGTACAGGAGCGTATAAAACACTATCGACCAACGAATACCTCTTACACGTGGAACCCGGAACGGGCGAAAGCGCCACTACTGTTGTTGCAGGCGCAAATAAAGAGAATGTCCGCTTTGTGGGACAAGACATCCGGCACATTCAAACCGGCGGATTCAAATTCCATCAGGGAAATTTCTTTTTCGGAACTTGGAAATACGGTTTGTGTTATTGGATACCCTTATTGATTTTCGTGATTATTTTTATTATTTACCGGAAACAAGTGGCGCAAAATGCCAACATTGCTTTGGTGCGGACAAGAAAAGCCAATAAAGTAGCTTCCAAGCGTTTAAAGTTGGCGAATCGCTACCTGAAAGCCAATCAACGGGAACCGTTCTACGACGAAACGCTTAAAGCAGTTTGGGGTTATTTGAGCGATAAACTGAATATTCCGGTAGCCAATCTGACCAAAGAAAATGTGGAAGCGGAATTAATCCGCTATGGCGTGAGCGATCAACTGATCCGGTCGTTTATTGATATTCTGAATACCGCGGAATTTGCACGATTTGCCCCGTCGCAAGGGCACGGCGTTTTAGACGAACTTTACGAACAAACAGTGGATGCAATCAATCAAATGGAAAAAATCTGACAAGGTATGAAAGCGTATATTATCTCTATAGCATTATGGCTCTCTGCAACGGGACTTTTTGCCCAAACAATTGTTGAGCAAGCCAATACGGCTTACACGGAAAAAGATTACCCGTTAGCCGTCCAATTATATGAAACTGCGCTTAATGAAAATGGAGCATCGGCTGCCGTCTATTACAATTTAGGGAATGCCTATTACCGCTTGAATAGAACAGCTCCGGCGATTCTCAATTACGAACGCGCATTGTTATTGGATCCGGGAAATCGCGATATCCGTTTCAATCTGGAAATTGCCCGCTTGAAAACCGTAGATAAAATCGAACCGGTAGGCGAATTTTTCTTGGCTGAAGGTTTCAATGCCGTGCAAAATTGGCGGAATACCGACCAATGGAGCTACATTGCCATCGTTTGTTTCCTGCTGTTGATTGCCTGTCTGTTTCTGTTCTTTTTCTCGCGTAAAATTGTTTTGAAGAAAATCGGTTTTTACACCGGTGTAGTATTATTCGTTGTCTGCCTCGCTGCCAACGGTTTTGCATACAATCAGAAAAAGAAACTGACGCACCGGACAACGGCTATTATTTTTTCCGCCACCACCACTATCAAAAGCGCACCGGATAACAGCGGAACCGATTTATTTATTTTGCACGAAGGAACAAAAGTAAAGGTTACCAATCATTTAGGCGAATGGAACGAGATTGAAACCGCCGATGGGAATGTGGGTTGGATCAAGAGTAAAGAAATTGAAATCATCTAAATCCCCTGATTTTCATTTGGTCAATTAGAGAAAAAACACTACCTTTGTCCTCACAAATTTCGGGGTGTAGCTCAGCCCGGTTAGAGTACGCGTCTGGGGGGCGTGTGGTCGGACGTTCGAATCGTCTCACCCCGACAATAGCCATCTGATTATCAGGTGGCTGTTTTTTTTACTCTGTGTTTTGCTCTGTTTGCACAATCTGCAGCACTTGAATCACTCAAAACAACCGCCCCTCAATCACATTCTTTGTCAAAACATACCGTCCCAGAATTTCACTGATGTTTGCGTTTTGTTTGTGCAGTGTGTAGAATGTAGTGTCGTCGAGCAGAGCATATTGCCAATCGGAATTCATTCGGTCGTCGGGTTGCAGTTCGTTGATTTTTGCCAACCAGTCCAATGCACTGCGGCGTTTTGCCTGTACGTTGGAGTCGCCTGTTGCATCTTTTTCCGATTTTGTTTCTACAACAAAGATTTGATCGGCTATTTTTATTATAAAATCGGGATAGTAGGAAGCCAACATTCCGTCTGTGCGTACATAGCGCAGATGGGCGAATGTGTGTTTGTGTTCGTTGATTTTGATGATGCGTTCTACTTCGCTGTCCATATCGCAGGCAAGCAGGAAATCTCTTTCAAAACCGCCTTTGTTAGAGGGATAAGCCGTTTTTTTGTAAATGGATTTTTGAATGTCTAACGAGAAATTCTCACGTATTTTCAATTTTGAAATTTCCGAAAAAGAATGTTTTTCTACAATGGCATCGGTTATGTCTATATTCATTTGCATTTTGTAGATGAGTTCGGAGAGTTGCCGCATGATATGATGTACAATTCCAACCCTTGCAAGCATCAACACCCGCCAGTTGCTGTCTGTCAAAGGGTCGAAAATTTCGCCAAACAGACGGGTACGGATATACCTGTCTATTGACTGTATCAGTGAGATTTGGTTGATTTGCATCAAAGGCAGCAGTTTTGTGCTACGGTCGCCTGTTTTGGCAAGATTGGCATTGACGGCATTCATCATCTTTTGCAAATATTCATTGTAGCTTTCTGCCGTAAATAAATCGCCTGTTACCCTGTATTCGCCGAAAGTGGTTTTTATTTTCGGCTCTTCGGAAATAAAGCGTTCATCATCATCGTTCGGCGACATTTTTTTGAGTTGTGCCAATGAAAATCCGGGGAGCGGTTGCAGTTTTTCTATATCCAATCCGTCATTTTTCAAGGTTTCTTCTCTGTCTTTTATTATTGTGGGAATATACATATCATAGTCCCGATAATTTTCTTTCAAACCCACTTCAATAATATCGCCAAGCACACTGCCCGAACCGACGTTTTCCCGTTCGTCCGTAACCAACAGTTCTTTATCCAAATCCTCATAAAACTGCTCAAAGGCAGGATGTTCCACCACATAGAGAATATCGTGCAGCGAAACAGGCGATTTTTTCAACTGATATAAATTCTCGCGATTTTCGGCTTTTATGTCGGTGTATTCAGGTTCCCGCCACATTAGCCGCAAGCCGCGACCCAAAACCTGTTCCAGCAAAATGGGAGCCTGCGATGAACGCAAAGGTACTATGACACAAACATTATTAACGTCGAAACCCTCGCGCAACATCAGTACGGACACGATGATTTTCGGTTTTTCGTATTTGTCGATGCTGAAAAGTTTTTGTTTTATCTCGTTCCATTCTTTTGCAGGAATACTGCCTTTGCGGTCGGAATCTATCTGTACGATGTCTTCGGCGGCAAGTCCTTCGGTTTGCATAAATCGCACTACAAAAGGTGAAACACTTGTATCTTCACAGATTATAAGCATCTTGGGCGATTTTTGAAAATTGTTTTCCAAAATTTTCAGTTTGGATAATCCTGCCCGCAACATCACGCGCTGTCCGTTCGATAAACCGACAACTTTATTTCTGCTGTCGCGTAACGATTTGAAATTCAATTCATCATTTGAGAGCGTGGCTATTTCCTTACGTTTATCAAGCACAAACGATTTGACCAAGCCCTGACGCATTGCAGTGGTCAGGTCGAAATCGACAATGATGTGCGGAAAATAGCGCTTTATCCGGTTGTTGCCTGCTCCCTGCACATTGTAGGGTGTTGCTGAAAAGTCAATCTGTATGAAATGGCTGTTTTTACCTTCTGAAATTTTGTTCAACGCCTTTTGCCACTTTACTTCTTCGCTTAATATTTCGTGAATATGGTGGGCTTCATCGTTGAAAACACAAATATCATCTAAATTCGCTAAATAATCCAGTTCGCCTCCACGCAAAAATTTTGCGTCTAAAGTATCTAACGAATTTCCCGCAGCCACACCGGGCGAAACAGGAAGCAAATCGGTCATTATTTGTTTGGTGTTTTCAAACGAAACACCTGCCGTTTCTATCCGATTTTCCGTTTCGTTTTCTTCTTCTTCATTGTTCAACAAATGCCAGTTTGTGATGGCAATAATACCTTCGCCTGTAGTTTTTCGTCCGATTTCGTTTTTCTCTGCAACATTGTTTTGAACGAAAGAATAAACCGACTGTCGATAGTGGTCGGGAATAAACAGTTCTTCGTTTTGTTTGAAATCGGAAGTATTGAAATCGCGGGTTCCGTTTTCCTGCTGTTTGCCTTTGAAAGCGTCTAACAGACGTTCATAGACTATCAGACCGGGGGCAATTAAAAGAAAATTTTTGGTGTATTTTGTAGAGACGCAATGCATTGCGTCTTTACCATGCGCGTCTTTACCATTCAGGTATTGCCAAATCAACAGGGCATTCAAAGCCCAGGTTTTGCCTGTTCCTGTTGCCATTTTGATACAGTATTTCGGGTATGCGTTCTTGTCAGCCCCAAGCGAAAGTAGAAAATCGGGCGAGATAAAATTTCGTTTCGATATTTCGGAAACACGTGCGTAAATATCAGCGACAGACGATGTTTTCAATATTTCGTGGCAATAAATGGTATTTAAAATCGCCTGTTTCTGTCCGTTGTGAAAATTCTTATTGCGTTCGGAAGTAAAGGTTTCCGAAAACCAGTAGTTGAGTAAATCGGCTGTAACAGGCCTTACCTTTTCGAGCATTTCCCCGCTGTTCCACGATTGGTTTACCATCTCGGAAAGCGCTTTAGCCATTTCAAGCGGTACAATTCCCGCGCCCGCATTATTATTTCTTCTTGCCATAACTTAATTTTTAATTCTTAATTTTTAATTAATTAAACTTCTTCTACCACTTGTGATTCAAATCCGAAAACATCGACCGCCTTTACGCAGATTTTTCTTTTGCCATACAGTTTTTTTGGCACTTTCAATGTTGCTTTTTTAACCACCCGCAAATCGTCGTCGGTGTTGGCGGTGTTTTCGCGATAATCCTGCCAGAGCGAGCGGAATGTTGTTCCATCGTAATCGGGGTCAATACTCCAATATTCGAGCAATGCCAAAGGCTCTTTCTCTGCAATTTTTCGCAGTTTTTCTTTGTTTGCATCGTCGAGCGGCAGCGTATCGGGCGAAAGCAAAACATAGTTTTCCAATTCGATATGTATGGTTTCTTCGCTGTCGGAGTTTCCTTTTTGAACGGTCGGCTTTTTAATGGTAAGGTATTGCAGGGACGAAAAGCGTACTTTTCCGCTGTCCACCAAATCGCGATAGTCTTTCTTTTTCAGCAGGTCTAACAAATCGGGCGGGATAACCACTACTTCGATTTTGGTTTTGTCCACCGTTTGCAATGCCTGCCCGATATCGAACGAAAAATTCCAACCCAGCACAATCACTTTATTCCACGTTTTTCCCAGAAAACTTTCGCGCCGTTCCATAGCCCGTCGTATAGTGTTGGCATTGGTGATATTGTTCGGACTGTCCACCCAAACCAATGCACTGTCTTTATATCCAATATTTTGCGGAGCATCGCTGTCGGCAGGGAAGGGTTTGCAGCCATACAAATTCAGAACGACCTGCGACAAATCGCCGATACGTCTGTATTCTTTGCTTTGCGTAAAGGCTTCGCGCTGATAGTCGCCGATTGCGTGATAGAGAAAGGGCTTGGCATCGTTGTCGATAAAGCGTTTACGCATAATCATACAGGCAGGTTTGCCAATGTCGCTCGTGAGCCAGCGTCTGTCGAGTTTTTCTGCTACGGCTGCCGTAGTACCGCTGCCGCCGAAGAAGTCGGCAACAAGAGAGTTTTCGTTAGAACTTGCTTTGATTATGCGTTCTAAAAGAGCTTCGGGTTTTTGCGTTGAATAACCCACATCTTCTTTCGCTTGCGAGTTAATTATTGAAACATTCCACACATCATCTAATTGAGCGCCTTCCATTTCATCAAGATATTGCTTTCTTCGTAATCCACCAGTTTTTGTCTCGAAGACACGACCTTCTGCTTTCATTTGAACAATCTTTTCTTCAGTCAATTTACCAAGATTTTGGTCAACCCATAAACGACCATCAGGGTCTTGTCTTGCACGCTCTTTCAGATATATCGGCAAGTCATCATATTGTGGCTTAAAGATTGGATTTGAGTTTTTCCCATATACATAGATGGTATCGTGTTTACGCGCAAAAGACGTTTTAATTGGGGAAGGGCCTCCATAATGCCAAATTATCTCGTTTTTGAAGTTATTTTTTCCAAAAATATCGTCTAAAATCAATTTTACATAATGCCCAACATGCCAATCTAAATGTACATAAATACTGCCTTGTTCACTCAATAGTTCACGCATCAAGACGAGACGCGGATAAAGCATTCGCAGATAAGAAATAGTGCCGTCTTTCCAAGTATCTGAATAGGCGAACTGTTCTAAAACAGTAGGTTTTGTTTCGATAGTATTCATTGGAGATTGCGGGTCGTTGCCCGCAATGACAAGCGAAGGCAAAGTGATTTTTGTGCGGTAGTCGGCTTTACTGTCGAAAGGCGGGTCGATATAAATCAGGTCGATTCCGCCACGCAACGAGGGCAATCCTGTGGTTTCGTCGCCTGCCAGCAATGCCTGCATCACCAACAGGTTATCTCCATAGACGAGGCGGTTGTGCCATTCGTTTTCGTTCAGTTGCTTGATTTGTCCGCGAAACAATCCGCTCCTGTCCTTGCTCGGCAACACATATTCGTTGGTCTGCAAAGTCATACGGTTGCCGCTTTCGAGCCGTTCGAGGATTTTTTCTACTTCTTTTTTGCCCTGCTTCACCACATCGGGCAGGAGTTCGATTAGAGATTTTTGCTGTGCCATGTTTTAGAGGTTTCAGCTTCAGCCCGTAATCTCAAAGAAAGTAAAAAAGCGTGTAACTGTTCGTTAATTGCTTATTTATTTCTCTTGGCTCGACCAAAAGCCATACTGTTTAAACAAGCACGAACAGTTCACGCCCGAAGACGTGAACCCTCGCAACTTTATTCTCAAACAGTATTCTAAACTTTGGTCGATTCAGAGAGATGAGAATAAGAGCTAAAAGCTCAATTATTTATTAATCACTGTATTTATTTTATAAATTTCATGTTTTTATTAATTGATTTGGCAAAATTACATAAAATTCTATTTATTCCAAGCGTACAACTATATTTAAAATACAATCTTCACATCTTCCTTGTAATTTTGCAAAGTTGTATTGATGGAGGCAGTCCAGCCGTCGATGAAAACTTTGCCTTTTTGGATTGCGTTTTGCAGGGGCGAAAAATTTTTCGCCCCTGCGTTATCCAATATTCCGGCGTTGGTTATGTAATAGTTATTGCCGATTTTATACTTTAAAAAAAAGCTGTCCTAACTATCTAAAAATCAATTTTCAAAGAAAAAATTCCCTCCGGTCTTGGAATATCCAAAATAAAATCCTACTTTTGCACTCCGAAAACAATGGCGCGATAGCTCAGCTGGTTAGAGCGCATGATTCATAATCATGAGGTCCCCAGTTCAATCCTGGGTCGCGCTACATGAAACAGAGAGGTTTACAAGAAAAAGTAAATCTCTCTGTTTTAATTTAGAAGCAAGTCAATCGGACTCAAATTCGTCTAATAATTTCGATAATAATTTTGTATCCACCGTGTCAGATTCGTATATATCGGACCGGTAAACAGGATAAACATGTCTTGAGGCGCCGGGGGAGCCGACAGCGTTGAACGTTTACAAAGGTCTAACTCTTTTTGACTCAACGCACGCTCATCTCCTTTATAAGTTGCATACGAATCTGTCCATATATATGTGCCCGGGAAACGCTGTTGAGAGAGAACAGTATTACTTTCATAATCAATAATAAAAGCGTCCAAAACACCACTTGACGAAACTTCGGCTTTGCGTAGCGTCATATTGGCTTTTACCGTGCCGTAAACGTTATGGGTTACTCCTCTGTTATCTGTATAAGTACCGGTTATCACACTGTCCCGTTTCACTTCGTAAGTATTGCTGCTTTCGCGCGTTTGCCCTACAACAAAATCCAAAAATCGCAAACGGATGATCTGGTCGGGGTGTAGCTTGAAGGTTTCAGCTTCTTCCGGTGAAAACACATTGATATATTCGTTGCGTATATTGTTCGCAAAATATTCAAAAACTTTATTCTGGAAAAAATCTGCACTTAACTTATAATTGCCTTCAACCGGAACTTGCTCAAGCACCACTTTTAAGGTTGCCTGCCATTTGGCTTCCTGTATTTTATTGACCACGTCTCTATATCCCGGAATGATTGTATTGGTTTTTACAAACTGCTGGTGAGCTTGTTTTGCCGCAACACGATTGCCTGCACGAAGATTGGTTTCGGCAAGCTGATAACATTCTTCGGCTGCACGGCTACGCGCTGTTTCGAGTTCATCATTGTAATAATACGCATTGGGGATAACACGTAAAGCTGCCGGACTGCGCGATATTTGCACAGCCACGTCATTCATTGAACCGTATAAATCAAAAATTTTCTGATGGCGAATATTGTCCGACGTTGCTGCAAGTAAACGGTCAACTTCCATTTCCGTATAGTTTACTGCCAGCGGATAAGCTTGCGCCAAGGCCTCCATCGCTTTGCCATTATCGGGCGATGAACGCAGTTTCTCGATAGCCTGTATGCATGCCGTATAATAATTCCCTTTTGTAAGAGCACGCTGTCCTGTAGTTTTACAACTCACAAAACCTGCAATGATAAAAATTGCAATGATAGAAATTCTCAATGTTTTCATAACCCCATTTTTTATGAATAATTTTAACGTAAAAATACAATAATTTTTTATTATTGTTAATTTTTTAGACATTACAGTATCTAAAAAGTTTAATAATGAATCCCCGCTAATTCAATCCTCTATTTTTAAGCAAGGCTTCAATCCCCGGCTTTTTACCTCTGAAATTGAGATACAAATCCATGGCGTCCTCCAAATTGGCTCTTTCCAATATTTCCTTCCGGAGTTTTGTAGCCGTCGCCTTATCGAATATATTGCCGGTTTCTACAAAAGCTTCGTAGGCGTCGCAATCCAATACGCCTGCCCATATATAAGAATAATATCCTGCCGTATATCCTCCGGTAAACGTATGTTGAAAATAAGTACTTCTGTATCTGGGAGGTATTTGCCGTATCAGTCCTCGATTGGTTAAGGTATTATCTTCAAATATCAATACGCTGAAATTCGCCGGTATGGATTTTAACACGTGATAATCCATATCAAGATAAGAAGCGGCTAAATATTCAGTAGTTCGGAAGCCTTGTCCGTATTTTCTCACTTCAGTCATTTTGTTCATTAAGTCTTCAGGGATAATTGTTCCCGTTTTATAATGTTTTGCATATACCTTTAACACTTCCGGTTCAAAAGCCCAATGCTCCATTATTTGTGAAGGTAACTCTACAAAATCCCGGGCATATCCGCTCAGACCATCGTAAGGTACATCTTTAAATAAACTTGCCAAAGCATGACCAAATTCGTGAAAATAAGTCTTGGTTTCGTCTGCGCTCAATAAAGCCGGTTCATTGCCCACTCCTCTTGTGAAATTACAAACAATCGTTACCAACGGAATCACTTTTTTCCCTTTCTCATAAGTTTGCGACCGGAATCCGCCACACCAGGCTCCGCCGCGTTTTTCACCCGGTCGAGCAAACATATCCATAAACAATACGCCCAAGTCTTTCCCGTCGAAATCTTTGCACAGCCAGGCGGTGGCTTCCGGATGAGGCACCGGAACATTTTTTAATTGCGTAAATGTTATTCCGAATAAGCGGTTGCAAACATAGAATATACCCTCTCTTACATTTTCAAGTTGAAAATAAGGTCGTAGCTGCGCATCGCTTAAATCAAGATTCTTTTTTCTTGATTGTTCAAAAAAGAATCGCCAATCGTAGGATTCCAAAGTGATGGGAATATTATTATCTTTTATAATCTCCTCCATATCTGCGGCTTCTTTTTTTGCAGCATTCAGAGCAGGCGTCCATAATTCATCCAATAACTCGAACACCGCTTCAGGCGTTTTTGCCATTCGCTCTTGCAACTGATATTGGGCAAAATTTTCAAAACCCATTATTTGCGCTTTTTTCAGCCGCAACTCTATCAGCTCTTTGATAATCGGTTTATTATCCTGTTTATTATTTTGATTACACCGGTTCAAATAGGCATTCTCGATTTCTTCCCTGGATTTTCTGTTTTCGGAATTTTCCAAAAACGGCATAATACTTGGATTATCCAAACCGAAG
>Ga0082212_10010939_pt1 | contig 11548 bp, 12 predicted proteins | sample TergutNt197P3_FD_71548 | JGI IMG/M metagenome (GOLD analysis project Ga0082212, IMG submission 71548) | Neocapritermes taracua P3 segment gut microbial communities from Petit-Saut dam, French Guiana - Nt197 P3 | ecosystem: Host-associated > Arthropoda: Insects > Digestive system > Gut ... | reverse complement strand
TATCTATAAAAAGATACTCTATTGATGGATAGTTGTCAAGAAGTGATTGACATTGGTGCAACCCCATACCATAGAGTACAAAAAATAAATACCTGTGTCCGCTTTAGCGAAAAACAGTGTTAGTCAACGGCGCTTTCATCGCTCAATAATGTGTAAAATAAGGGGAAATAGGTTGATATTCAACTAATTATTACCCATTACAGAACAGTCAATAAAAAGATACTCTGTAAATGGGCAAATGCTATGAAGCTGCTTGCGTGATAGGATATCTTTGCAAATGTGGCAAAAGCGCATTGGGGTCGACTCCCGCCACCTGTAAGGAGGCTGTTCTATGAGCGATGGGATTTTCATATTGAAAGAATACGGGCGCGTGGTGATCACATTAAAAGACGTTATGGAGCAGCAGGGCATGACGCGAAACCGCCTGGCGAGGCTCACAGGGCTTGTTTACAACTCCATAAACCGCTATTATCATTATCAGGACGAGCCGATCTCAAGCGTTGACCTCGACGTCCTGGCGAAAATATGTTTCGTAATGAACTGCAGCGTCGCCGACGTACTCAGATACGAGCGCCCAGGAACAGGCGAAACCCCCGCCGCAAGGGTAGCGGAAAGCGAAACAGACGGCCCCTATGGCGGAAAACCCGGTGAGTAACATATAACGCTGAATAAATACAAACGCGGGAGGAATCGTGGCTTCATCGATTCCTCCCGTGTTGCGTTTTTTTCTCAGTTCCTGTAACCGTCCAACACCGTTAAATTAGCGGATAAAACGCTTACATTTTAGCGGATAGTATGATGCAAAACGGCACTCCGGCGTTGGCAGATTCTCGGTTATGCGGATGCGCACCATGTCTTTGTATGAAAAAGGCTGGTCAACCGGCGAAGTGAGCCTTGCGTCCTTGATGAAGGGCGAAACGCCACTTTCAGAAACCGTATCCTTTGACATCAATGAGTTCGCGGAAAAAATGACGCTGGGCGGTTGGCCGGGGGACACTGAGCGAAACGTATGGGCCCTATGGCGGCCCATTATTTGACATATAGCCCCTATTCGCTTATATTACAAACATGCATCAAAATAACTGCTTGGGGTAGCTGCGCATGAGCAAAACAATAACCGTCTATCATGGATCGGATCATATCTTGAAGACGCCTGTATTTGGAAAAGGTAGGGTTGCTAATGACTACGGTCCCGGATTTTACTTGTCGGAAGATAAACATCTTGCCGGTGAGTGGGCTGTGCTTTGGACGGGTAAGGACGGGTTCGTTAATGAATACTTATTGGAACTTGATGGTTTGAACGTGCTGGAGCTCGATGAAATGCCGATTGAAAACTGGATAGCACTACTGATGGCCAACCGCCGCGGTGATTATTCGGAAGACTTACTGGAAAGGCTTGAACTGTTTACGGGAAAGTTCGGAATAGACACATCAACCTGCGATGTAATCCGAGGGTATCGGGCGGACGACGCATTCTTTCGGTATGTCGAGGCATTTACAATTGGTGCGCTTTCAGTGGAAAAACTGCTAACTGCAATGAAACTAGGTGATCTGGGCATTCAAGTTTGTTTGAAATCCCAACGAGCGTTTGACGCCATACGGTTTGACTGTTCATACGATGCGCCCGTATCGATATTTCACCAATCAGCGCGGGACCGGGATGTTTCAGCGCGGGAGCAATACAGGGCCATGAGAGACAAGGGTGCAGGGACAACTATATTTGACATGCTCGCGGAGGGATACCATGGAGGCTTATAGCGATTTGTACGTCGCGGAAATCAGCGCAACGCAGGGCCGCGTCTTTTATAATATAAGGGAAGCCTTGCCAGGCGTTGACGAGAAGAAGTTCATTGAGTCCTATATGCGCAGCCATACTCGGCGTATGCTGGACGCCGCCAGCCCCAGGTTTGCGGCGCTGCCTTCGCTGGAGCTTATAGAATGGTTCATCGAGAACGAGCAAAATGGAGAGTATATTAGGGGCGGTGAATGGGGAGGTTTTTTGCCGCAGTGGGCGGGACAGGTCTATGCGCGCTACCAGTGGAAGTATAATGTTGCAAGCGCCGACTTGATCGATATTTTGCCGTTGTCCGAGATGGAGCGTATTTTCCCGACTTTACATCAGGCAGGATTTGATGTGGCTGTTGGTAAAATACATGAAGAAGTTTTGAGGCTATAGTGCTGGAAAGCATAATCAAGGAAGCACAAATTCCCGGAATACACATTTTTCAGGAATAGGTCCAAACGCTTTTCCAAACTACATTTCTAAACACTTTTCATTGAATTACCACTGATCCTGTGCAATGCTAATCCTGCTAACAAGCAAAAATAATTGAGTGTCATCGGTACAGTTGTAATAAGGAAAAACAATGGATAAAAACGTATATGATGCGAGGTCGATCAGTTTGAAATACTCAGTTTTAGTTCAATATGATATTCGGGATAAAATCTATGTGGCAAGCATACCGGAGTTGAAAGGCTGTATGGCTCACGGAAAGACACAAGAGGAGGCTATGCAGGAAATAAAAATCGCACTGGAATTATGGATAGAAACCGCAAAAGAAAACAATGTCAGCGTTCCTGAGCCAATGCTGTACGTGAGCTGACCCAAGCCTTTTTGTCCGCAAATTCCCGTAATACAACAAACGATAGTAAATTTATGATTTTGTCACCTTTGAATTGACTATTCAATGCGATGTTGGCATAATGTTTTTCATGTTGTGATTTTGATTGATGTGGGGTGTTAAGTTTGAGGATAGAAACTCGAATCGGCTTGGTGTTGAATGCTTTTGGTTTGGCTATAGGCAGAGTTGAGCTATTTGCAGAAAATGTTGATAGCTTTCTAAGCGGCGCGTTCTTGGGGTTTGGCATTTTCCTTTTAGTAGTGGGGCTTTTGCCAAAAGAAGCATATGATAATTTGCTTTACAGGAAATTGCTTGCAAAAAGAAACGGGTAATGCTTGCCGACTGCCTACAACTCAAACAAATCCGGCAGGCTGATCTCGCAGCCCTCCAGCACATGGACGGGCGCGATACCCTCGTCGCCGTACATGTTTATAGTATATTTCCCGTTTTCCAGCACATGGACCGACGTCGTCCTGCTGTCAGGATCCACGATCCAGTACTCGCGCACTCCGGCTTTTTGATACTCCAGCAGTTTGACCAACCTGTCCTGCCTCACACTGGACGGCGACAGTATTTCCACCACCATATCTGGCGCCCCGATGATTCCGCTGTCGTCTAACTTGGAGTCATCGCATACAACCACGATGTCCGGTTGAAACACTGTGTCGCCGCTTGTCCCGGTATTGAGCCATACACCTATAGGTGAGGCATATACTTTGCAAGGCTTACCCTTTAAGAACTGCCCCAATTGTATATGCAGATTGCTGCTTATGCTTTGATGGAATCTCGATGGCGGAGCCATTGCGTATGGCGCACCGTCAACCAGTTCCCAGCGCTCTCCATCATCCCATGAACAAAAATCGGCATACGTGTAACGCTGCGCCCCCTGCGGTAACGGCATAATAATACCTACTCCTCTCTGAAAGTATCAGACAAAAACCCGGACTCACACAGGTGGCAAAATCACGTTGATCACAGCCGAAGTCCCGCCCCTCACCGCAGCCATACCCTCCTGCAGGGCATCGCGCAAATCCTCGGGCCTCTCGACAGTCCTCGCGAAAGCGCCCCCTGCCGCCTCGGCTATCAAATCCAGCCTCGACGGCGGGTCCAAACTAGTCCAGAACATATTACCCTTCACGGCATAGCCGCCCGGATGCTGGCTAGCCGTGATTTGTTTTGGTGCGTTCCAGCCCTGGTTGTTATAGATCACGGTCAAAAACGGCGCGTTATACCTGCGAGACATCCAGTAAACAGCCGTCGGGATAGAAAAAATATAACACCCGTCGCCAACCAGCGCCACAACGTCCTTATCAGGACAAGCCATCTTCACACCCAAAGCCGCTCCGCAAGCCCAACCCAACGAGCTCCCCCCGCTGGCGAACAACGTCCCCGGCTTAACGCGCGGGATATGCCCGGAAATACTCACAGCGTTCGTAATCCCCTCGTTGAGCAAAATCGTATCGTCGTCTATGACCTCGCGGACGCACGCCGAAACAAACGCGGACGTTAACCCCTCCTGCTGCTTCTCCGCCTCTTTCCGCTGCTCAAGGATAGCGTCGCGCATACTGACAAGCCTCTCGCGCCTCATTGAAACCATCGCGGAATCAACCCCGCTCGCGACCCGATCCAGATGCGCATTGAGCTGTCTGATCGCCGTATAAGAATCCGCCTTCATCATCCTCTCAGCGGGTATATACCAAATCGGGATATCCTCCTTGATTGGGTCCACATCCAGGTAAAACACCCTGCACCCCTCGCGGAGTTTTGTCATGGACGGCGTCCATGGCAAATCGCAATCTATCGCCAGCGCCATATCGGCGTCTTTCAGCAAAGGCTGCGCCATATTGCCCATATGCAGCGGGTGGTCGCCGGGGAAATTCAGATAAGGCGGCATGACATTCTCAATGACAGGTAAAGCCAGCCGCTCACAAAGCCTGACCAGCTCCGCCACAGCCGCCTTGTTCCTGCCGAGGTACGACGTGATGACGACAGGGCGCTCAGACGTCAGAAGCGCACTTGCAAGCAGCTTGACAGACGCATCATCCAGAGCCATCGGAGCCACAGGCGCCCAAAGCTTCATATCCGCCTTGACGTCTACGCCCTCCTCCTCGAGCGGCTCGCGGGTAGCCATCACATATACGGGCCCCATCGGCTCACTCCTTGCGACCTGCATAGCGCGGTACACCATCTGCTGTACGTTTTTCCCGGTCTTCAGCTCGATGTTCAGCTTAGTGTATCCGCGAACGATCCCCGCCTGGTCCGAAGCGTTCTGAGCGAACTGGATCGGCGAATCCCGCCCGCCCTTTAACTCACCCTCAATCGTATACGGCGAAAGCCCCGCAAGGATGAAAACAGGCGTCCTGCACCTGAAAGCGTTATGTATAGCTCCCCCCAGGTTCTGCGTGCCGACGTCGACATGCACAAACACGGCCTGAGGCTGCCCCGTCGCCTGCGCAAACCCCTGCGCCGCGCTGATAGCCGTATACTCGTGCGGGCTAATGATGATCTCCGGCTTCGGGCGCCCCAGCGCCTCGCATTTCGCCCAAGTCTCGATGACCGGCGGATAATCCGTACCGGAATTCAGGAAAACATGCGAAACCCCCGCCTCCACCAAAGCATCATTAAGCGCATCCGCCGCAGTATAAACGCTATCAAAATTAGGCTCATCGCTCAAAACAAATCCCACCTTTCCTTATAATATTTAAACTCCAACTCCCCCGTTCCCCACTCACTCCTCACTACTCTTTCCTATCTCCTCGCACTCTCCACACCCCAAAACCCCCTGCCCTCTTTCGCAAAAGAGGGTGGCTCCGCAGAGCCGGGTGTTTTTCTCTCTCAACTCATCAAAACAATCGGCTTGATCGCCTTTCCCGAAAGCGAATCCGCAGCCGCCGTATTGATATCCTCAAAATCATAGAAATCCACCAGTCTATCAAACGGGAACAAACCCCTCTTATAGAAATCCATCAGCTTCGGGATGAACACCCTTGGGATGCTCTGCCCCTCCGTGATGCCAAAAATCACCCGCGAAGCCATGTGGTTGAACGTGACCTCGCCGCCTCCGCCGATGACAGCAAGCTTCCCAAAAAGCCCAAGGCTCTCAAAAGCAGGGCGCGCTGTCACCCCCTGACCGCTGGTGTTCACAGCGTAATCCGCACCCTTGCCATTTGTGATATCCATTACGGAAGCAACAGTATCCAGCTTTTTGGCGTTGACCGTGTGCGTGGCGCCAAGCTGCAAAGCCAACTCCAGGCGGGAATCCACCGTATCAACAGCAACTATTTCGGAGCAACCGCAAATCTTCGCCGCCATAAGTGCGCTCATACCGACGCCACCGCAACCGACGACAACAAGGGAAGACCCCGGCTCCGGTTTCATGTAGTTCAGCACAGCGCCCGCACCGGTCTGGATACCGCAGCCAAGCGGCCCGGTCAGCCTCAAGTCAATATCGTCCGGGACATGAACCAGATTATTCTGGTGAGTAACAGCATAAGTCGCAAAAGAAGATTGGTTGAAAAAATTGGATAACTCCAAACCATCCCTGGTCAAGCGCGTCGTGCCGTCATAGGCCCTCCCGTCGAAGTTCAGCCTCCTGTTTTCCTCGCACTCATAAGGCCGCCCGGTCGCACAGGCGTAACACTCATTGCAGAAACTAAATGACATACAAACGCGGTCGCCGCTCTTGAAGTTCGTCACCGACTCCCCGACGCGCTCGACAACGCCGCTGCCTTCATGGCCCAGCACAACAGGGTGTATTGGGGTCATGATCCCCTGCCCCAGCATATGATCCGTGTGGCAGACGCCGCTTGCAACTATTTTAACAAGAACTTCATTCGCTTTCGGCTCTGCAAGGTCGATTTCTTCTATGACATAAGGATCCTGCGGTTTATAAACAATAGCAGCCCTGATCTTCATTAGTAAAAATTCCTTTCCAAATAAAATGACGCCCCCGGCGCATAGCCTTAAAACACTGCGCCCAACCTGACTAAAAATACCACATAATGCCCAAAAAATCAAGGCAATCATCCCTCTGCTATGATTGACAACACAAGTATAGTCTGCTAGTATTCGCGTAAAGACGTCACTGGGGGGGAATACCATGCTTACACAAGAAACAACACAAGCGGCAGCGACGATAATACAGTCAACACCTGCGAAACCGGACGAATACCGCTGCCCGTTATGCAAAAAAACCTATGCAAGTTATGACGGCCTGAAACAGCATTACGTCGCCGACCACCCGACGTCAGTTGCACCCGTCACAGTGGCGCTGAACCTCAACGGAAAGCAGGTCGAAGCCCTCATTGAACCGCATTGGACGCTGCAACGCACCCTCCAATTCAGGCTTGGGCTGACCGGCACAAAACACATGTGCGACAAAGGCGTCTGCGGATCCTGCACCGTGATCATGGACGGGCGCACAGTTCTTGCATGTACGACTCTGGCGATAGAATGCGAAGGCAAAACGATCCAAACGATAGAAGGCATAGCGGCGGACCCGAAATGGAAACCCCTGATCGACGCCTACTGCCGATGGGACGCTATGCAATGCGGCTACTGCACCCCCGGCTTTTTGGTAACCGCCAAAGCGCTTCTTGACAAAAACCCGAACCCGACAGAGCAGGAATGCCGCGAAGCGCTGGCCGGCAACATCTGCATATGCGGCACATACCCCCGCCATTCGACAGCGATCCTCGAAGCAGCGCTTAGAATGAACCGGGAGGAAAACAACACATGAGACCTTTTCAACACACAAACGCGAAAACGATAGACGAAGCGACAACCGCGCTCGGAGACGCCCAAACGCGTATAATCGCCGGCGGCACCGACCTTCTTGGTACGCTAAAAGACAATATACTGCCGATCCACCCGAAAAGGGTAGTCAATATTAAAACAATCGACGGGCTGGATTTCATAAAAGAAGAAAACGGGACGCTCAAAATAGGCGCCCTCACCCGCATAGCGGATATAGCGGAAAACCCGTCGATAAAAGAAAAATGGGCCGCACTGGCGCAAGCCGCAAAAAGCGTCGCCACCCCGCATATCCGCGATATGGGGACAATAGGCGGCAATATATCCCAGTTGCCCCGCTGCTGGTATTTCCGCAAAGCGGAAAACCGCTTCAATTGCAGCCGCAAAGGCGGCGACGAATGCTTCGCCATACTCGGCGAAAACCGCTACCATTCTTCATTTGGCGGCAAGCGCAGCCACGACACGCCGTGTACAACGGAATGCCCGGCAGGGACGGACATCCCCGGATACCTCGAAAAACTCCGGGACGGAAACTGGGACGAGGCGGCTGAAAACATAATGAACCTAAACCCCTTCCCTGCAATAACATCGCGCGTATGCGCACACTTTTGCCAAACCGCGTGCAACCGCTGCCAAACGGACGAAAGCGTATTCATCAGCGGCGTCGAACGCGCGCTGGGCGACTATACTATGGACAACGGCTCAAAGTTTTATACCCCGCCACAAACGGAAACAGGCAAACACATAGCGATTATCGGCTCCGGCCCGTCCGGGCTGTCCGCCGCGTATTACCTTCGGAAAGCGGGAAACACAGTCACCGTCTACGACCGCAAGGACGAAGCGGGCGGGATGCTCATGTACGCGATACCCGCATACAGACTGCCAAGGGAACTCGTAAGAAAAACCATAAAACTTCTTGAACAAATGGGCATTAAATTTAAACTGGGAGTCAACATAGGAGAGGACCTCCAACCCGATGAACTCGAAAGACAATATGACAGCGTATGTTACGCCACAGGAACATGGAAACGCCCGGTTGTTGGAATAGCGGGCGAAGAACTCACAGTGTTCGGCCTCGATTTCCTCGTCGAGGTCAACAAATGGATGGAAGGCAAAGTCGGGGAGGAAGTGCTGGTCACAGGCGGGGGCAACGTCGCAATGGACGTGGCAGTGACAGCAAAACGCCTCGGCGCGAAAAAGGTCACACTCGTCTGCCTCGAACCACGCGACAAAATGCCTGCAAGCATAGAGGAGATTTCCCGCGCGGAATCGGAAGGCATAACGATCATGCCCTCCTGGGGCCTGTCAAAAGTCATCGAGGAGGGCGGTCTCGTAAAAGGCATGGAACTCAAGCAATGCCTCAGCCCATGGGACTCGACAGGCGCATTTGCCCCGCAATATGACGAAAACGCAAAACTGACCGTCGACGCCCAAAATATCCTTATGGCTGTCGGCCAACTGGCGGAACTGTTCTTTCTCGACGAAAAATATCAGCTACAACTGGATAAACGCGGCCTGATAGACGTAGACAAGTCTACGCAAATGACCTCGCGCGAGGGCGTGTTCGCCGCCGGCGACGCAACGACAGGCCCCGCCACAGTTATTGGCGCAATCACAAACGGCCGGAAAGCATCAGACGGTCTCAACAGATATCTTGAAATACTAAACATAAGAGCCGACAAAGAACCCGACGGCTTCCTCACCTCGGACAAAAACGGCATAACAAACAAGACCGCGCTCAAGCTACGCGAACTTGACGCGGACAAACGCCGCCTCGACCTCGAAGACTCTGAAACACCCGGAACAGACGAAGCCGCAAACGAAGCCCGGCGCTGCCTGAACTGCGGCTGCTACACCTCGCACCCATCGGATATAGCACCAGCGCTAGTAGCGCTAGGCGCTGAAATAATAACAGAAAAACGTGTCATCGACGCGGAATCATTTTTTGAAGTCAACACACTCAGCAACACCGTGCTCAACTACGACGAACTGATCACAGAAATACGTATCCCCGCCCTACCCGACGGCGCCAAAAGCGTGTTCAAAAAAATGGCGCTGCGAAAATCGATAGACTTCCCGATAGTCAACTGCGCGATAGTGACAGGCCCCTCCCCGCGCATCTGCCTCGGAGCCGTCGCCCCTGTGCCGCTACGCGCCCCGAAAGCCGAAGAAACACTGCGAGGCAAAACAATAGACGAAACAGTAGCCGAGGCGACAGGACAAGCGGCAGTAGAAGGCGCAAACCCGTTCGAAGAAACGAAATACAAACTCCAAATAGCAAAAACACTAATCAAACGAGCCCTGCTGGAACTCACTTAACATCTAATCGCTACAATTCACGCCCACGGGCAGTTACTGCAAATCACGTTCTGCGAGCGGAGCCATGGATGGCGGAGCGCGCGAATTGGCGCATGGATGCGCCACTGAGCGACAAAGAACGGGATTTGCAGTGACTGCCGTAAGATGGGCGTGAATTGTAGCATCATTTCATTCCTTCCCTCTTGCTACGACCAAACCGCTGTCTAAAAGATACTCCCCGCCTGTCATCTTGCTGCCCCTCTCAGAAACCAAAAACAGCGCCAGCTCAGCAATATCCTCGGGCTGGACAAACTTTTTCAAAGGATATGAATCCGCCACTTTTTCCTTGATCTCGTCATTGAACCCGGGAATGAACTGCCTCATCATCGGAGTATCGGTACCGCCCGGCATAATACAATTGACGCGCACCTCAGGGGCAAATTCATTGGCGAGCGCCTTAGTCATCGTCACAATAGCGCCCTTGGACGCGGAATAAAGCGCCGTGCCGCCGCGCGGGCGAATAGCCGCGCCCGAACCAACAGTCAAAATGACGCCATTGCCCGTCTTCTTCAACTCAGGGTAAGCATACTTGCAACACAACCAGGTACCAAGCACATTGACGGCAAAAATCCTCTGCCCCTGCGACAGAGGAATCTCAGTGATGCTCTTAGCCGCCTCCGGCATACCTGCGACACAAAACATAATATCCACTCTCGAAAACTCACCCACAGCCGCGCTTATCATATCCCGGACCTGAACCTCATCAGAAATATCCGCCCCAACTGCAATAGCCTTGCCCCCGGCAACGGCTATTTCTTGCGCTGTGGCCCGCGCACCCTCGATGTTGACGTCAGCGGCAACAACACACGCCCCCTCCTTCGCAAAAAGCAACGAGCTAGCCCTACCCATCCCCGAAGCAGCCCCCGTAATAACAGCAACCTTATCTCTCAACAACATAAAACCATCCCTTTCATTTAATCGGATACTCCCTGAATGGACTCCCTTATTCACCCAAACCTAACAACCGTCTCGGGTTTGTGTGCGTCATCAAAAAAACGTCGTCCTCGGACAAACCTAAAGCGAGCATCGATGCAATAAACATCCTAAGCACCTCCGGCGGCGGCGGGTTCCACGCCTCTATAGCGTCGCTCGACATAATGCAAGACCCAGCGCCCACATGCTCTATGACCTCCGCGATGCGCTGCGGCTTAATACCCTCGTGCATCGGCATACAGCCGATAAACACATTCTCAATGTAACCGCCCATATCCGCAACCTCTTTAATCTGATCCAAAGACGCCCCGATAAGCGGGGTGTTCAACGGATGTGTCAGCACAAACCGTACGCCCGCACCAGTCGCAGCCTTGCAAAGAACGAGACTCTCCTCAATAGACAAGTGCGCCGACGCCAGCACAAGACCATAAACCCCACATAAATCTATTATCTCCAACACTTCCGGGAGCAACCCGCCATCCCCGTCAAGCACAGTTATGCCCGGCCTACCCCCAAGCTCTTTATCAACGCATGACACAAAAGGCCTCATCCTGTCCGCATAATGCATACCCTTGCTTATATCGTTTTTAGAATTCCACGTCGGCATAAAAACGACCTTCGCCCCAGACTCGGCGGCAATCTGCACCGCCAGCGGGCTCAACCCCCCGACAGGATAGTTGAGCGTTATACTCCCAAAAACACTCAAATTATCAACCATTTTATCGAGCAAAAAAGCCTCCCCGGCCGTAGGCCAGATATGCGACTTAATCACAAACCCCGCCATCCCCGCGTCCCGCGCCGCCAAAGCCCACTCATAATTATTCTGCCTCCCCGGCATATTAAGCGTAAACTGAGGATACCCATGCGCGTGCAAATCAAAAGCC
>Ga0082212_10010938_pt1 | contig 11548 bp, 8 predicted proteins | sample TergutNt197P3_FD_71548 | JGI IMG/M metagenome (GOLD analysis project Ga0082212, IMG submission 71548) | Neocapritermes taracua P3 segment gut microbial communities from Petit-Saut dam, French Guiana - Nt197 P3 | ecosystem: Host-associated > Arthropoda: Insects > Digestive system > Gut ... | reverse complement strand
CACGCGCCGCACCTCTTTCCGTGAGAGAGGCCGAAGTCCTTCTCGATATGAGTCACGGCCTTTCCCGTGCGGAAATCGCCGCAAACCGGGGTCTTTCGATCAACACCGTAAAAAAGGTGAGTGACAGCATTTATTCCAAACTGGGCGCCGATAATCTTGCCGGCCTTATCCGCATAGCGGTGGAACGAAAGCTGATTTAACTTAGCCCCCGCCCCTTCTTTAATTCCTAATTTCTCATTCCTAATTCCTCTTTTTCTTTATGGGGTGTATTCCGTGATTTCTCCTTCATTATTTTAAAAAAGAAGGAGAAAGACATGAAAATAAGACAAAAACTGAGCGTTTTGGTGATCGCCGTTATGGCGGTCGCGGTTGCGGGAATTTCGGCGCTGTTGCTGCGGCATGCGTCCGAGATAAGTGTTGATCTGAGTAAACGGGGCATCCAGTATCTTGCCAAACAGCGTGCCGAATTCTGGAAGGGCAGGGAAAACGGCTATATACGGGTGCTGCATACCCTGGCAAATGTAATGGCGGAGTATGAGGATATTCCGACGGAAGAGCGGCGTCAACGGTTTGATGATATGTTGAAGGGTGTTATTGATTCAGAGCCAAACCTGCTCACCCTGTATACAGTCTGGAAACCCAATGCCCTGGACGGCATGGACGCTCATTATATTGACCGGACAGGATCAGGCCCCGCCGGGCAGTACGCCATAACCTACACCCGGGAAAGCGGCAAGGTTTCGAGCCGTGCTACCGCCGATATAGAATATTCGATGGCTTATTTTACCGGCCCCGATTCAAAGAGAGACCGGGTGGAACATCCTGTTCCCCGAAATGTAAACGGAAGAGACACACACGTGATCAGGATGATGGTTCCCATTGTTAATCCCGATACCAATGAAACGGTAGGGGGAGTGGGCTGTCTTGTAGCCATTGATGTGATACAGACCATGATGGAAAAGATATTACAAGAGCATGACGAAATTTTCGCAATGGCAATTTATGCCGGTAACGGGCTTATTCTGGGAAACTACTTTCCCGAGAGGATAGGAAAATTTCTGCTTGATGTTGAAACAGGATATGGCAATGTCATTGAAGCGGCAAATCAGGCGGTACTTGAGAGAAAAGAGTTTTCTACCAAACAGCATGTGCCGGACATGGGGGTTACTCTGGAAATAGTTTTGCAACCCTTTAACATTGGCAATTCGGACAACGGCTGGACAATAATGATCGCAAGCGAGGAATCGTACATTCTGGCCGGGGTAAGGGACATGACCAAATATACCGTCATAATGGGATTAATTGCCCTGGCGTTGTCGGCGGTAATTGTTTTCATTGCCCTTGGCCATGTTACCAGGCCAATCATTACCGTAACAAATACCCTCAAGAATATTTCCGAGGGTGAAGGGGACCTGACCCTTACCATTCCGGAAAAGGGTAACGATGAGATTGCCGATCTGTCCCGCTACTTTAACCGGACTCTGGAAAAGATAAAAAATCTTATCATTATCATCAGACATCAGACGGTGGATCTGTCCAGCACCGGCAACGAACTTGCCGCCAATATGACAGAAACCGCCACGGCGGTTAATGAAATTACATCTACCATCCAGAGCATTAAATCCAGTGTGATTAACCAGAGTGCCGGCATAACCGAGACCAACGCCACTATGGAGCAAATCACTGCCAATATTGACAGGCTCAACCGGCATGTGGAACGCCAGTCTTCCAGCGTATCCCAATCTTCTTCGGCCATCGAAGAAATGCTTGCCAATATCCAGTCGGTAACCCAGTCCCTTGTCAGGAACGGCGAAAGTGTAGACGAATTGTCTTCCGCTTCCGAATTGGGTCACACCGATTTGCAAAGTGCGGCAAGAGACATTCGGGAAATTGCAGAAGAATCCCGGGGGTTGCTGGAAATCAATTCGGTGATGAAAAACATCGCCAGCCAGACCAATCTGCTTTCAATGAATGCCGCTATTGAAGCGGCCCACGCCGGGGCGGCGGGTAAGGGTTTTGCAGTGGTAGCCGATGAGATACGCAAACTGGCAGAAGATTCCGCCAGGCAGTCCATGATCGTATCTGCGACACTGAAAAAAATAAAAAGGTCCATTGAAAAGATCAGCGAATCCACCGGCGTTGTGCTGTCCAGATTTGACGCGATTAATTCAGGTGTAAAAACCGTATCGGTTCAGGATGCAAATATCCGGACTGCCATGGAAGAACAGGGCAAGGGCAGTGAACAAATTCTGGAAGAGATCGGCCACCTCAACGATATAACTCAACAGGTTGAGAAAGGGTCGGCAGAAATGCTTGAAGGTTCCAAAGAAGTTATTCAGGAAAGCAAAAACCTTGGGCAGGTAACCGAAGAGATCTCCGGGGGAATGAACGAAATGGCGGCCGGGGCGGAACAGATCAATGCGGCGGTAATCAGGGTAAACGAGATATGCGCACTAAACAAACAGAACATTGACCTTTTGGTGCGGGAAGTTTCGCGCTTCAGGGTAGAGTAAACAATTTAAAAAACGTTCATTTAAAAAAAGAAGAAGGGCAGATCGGCGTGGTCTGCCCTCTTTTTGTGCCTCTCTCCGGGAATTACCAGCTGTTTTCAAAAAGGCCTGCCATCATGGCCATAAGCATCGCCAGGGAAAAAATTATCAGGAAAAAAATGCACAATACTCCCAGCAGGGTCCACAGGGTTTTATTGTGCTTAAAGGCGCTTTCCAGTTCTGCCGGGTCTTTTGTCCGGAAATACCGCTTAATTCTGCTGCCGAATCGAAAAATATTAAACGAACAAAAGAAACTGATTGCCAAAAACGGAATGGTAGTTATGAAAAAAAAGGGGCCGCTTTCAAAATCCATTCCCAGCGAATCAAAAGAATCGGAATTTCCCATTGCCAGAAGGCTGAAAAAGGTTAATCCCATGGATACAAATCCGGCAATACCCACACAACGAAGCCAAGGAGAGGCACCTTTCAGGAAGATAAGCATTTTTTCCGTCAAAATATTATCGGACAAACGGGTATTGGTTAAATTTTCATTGCTGAAATTGGTAAGATCCTGCATTACTGCAACCCAAACATTTTAATCCCTTCGTCGGGAAATTTTTGCTTTACAAACTCTACGGCCCGTGCTATTCCGAGGGCTTCTTCTTTTTCGCACCAGATCACAATGGCGAAATTTTCTTCCGGCCAGACGGCATCGCCCATCCGGGGGCCGGCGGAACCGACTCCCAGGATGCTCGGGTATTTGGTGTAATATTTGCCTACCCCTTCGTGTTTAAGAGCATCAAGGATATTTTCTTCCACCGAGTGGTTTGCGATTATTTCCAGCCGTATCATGGATTGGCCTCCTTAGGATGAGATTGATCTGAATTTGTCTCCTTGTTGATCTCCGGCTCCGGTATTTTGGCAGCCACACGGGCTTCGAAATCCTTTCGGTTGAGTCCCAGCGCAATCCGCTGCCGTTTTGCTTCTGCTTTTGCCTTCCTCTCGTCGGAACGTTTGTTCATAACTGCATACACAGTCGGCATGAGGAAAAGAGTCATCAAGGTACCGAAGGAAAGGCCGCCGAGAACCGTCTTGCCGATGGGTGCCACCAGTTCCGATCCTTCGCCGGGGAAAAATGCCATCGGCAAAAGGCCCAGGATTGTGGTGAGGGTGGTCATCAGAATCGGGCGCAGGCGGTTGCCGGCGGCTTCGATGCAGGCGTCCTCCAGGGAATGGCCCCTCTTGCGCAGGAGGTTTGTGTAGTCAACCAGCACGATGCCGTTGTTCACAATTACGCCGATCAGCACCAGCAGGCCGACGGCGGTAAGTACGTTGAAGATCGTGTCGGTAATCAGGTAGATCGCCACGATGCCGATCATCGAAAGCGGAATCGTAAGGATGATGATAAACGGATCGCGGAACGATTCAAAAAGGCTGGCCATTACGCCGAGCACGAGGAAAGCCGCCACAATACAAATGAGAATAAAGCGGGTGAACATTTTTACGAATTCGGCATTGTCGCCGCCGTATTCGATGATCACATCGTCTTCAACGGGGATTTCCGATCTGATAATATCTTCCACCCGGTTCTGCAGCGTGTTTCTTTTTGCACCGGGTTTCGCAGCGGCGGTAACGTGGATTACCCGGCTCTGGTTTTCGCGGCGGATGGTCATAGGACCGGTTCCTTCATCGTAATGTACAAAACTGGAAAGCGGAACCCTGCCCGCCATCTGGCTGTTGATAAAAATCTTATCCAGCGCAGGCCGGGTGCTGCGATCCGCTTCGGCAAGGATCAAAATGACATCGTGATCCTTCCCACCGGTTTTGTACCGGGTGGCAGTTATCCCGTCCACCGCCGCCCTGATCTCGTTGCCTATGGTATAGGTGTTCAGGCCCAGCGCGTACATCTTCTCGCGGTCAAGCACGATCTCGATCTGGGGCAGGCCGTCTTTCAAATCGACCTCCGGCTCGGTAACGACATCGGACAGCCGTTCCTTCAGCAGGGCGGCGATTTTTTCACCTATTGCCTTGCCTCTTGCCAGATCCTCGGTGCGCAGTATTATGTCTACCGCATTGCCGCCGCCCATTCCGCCCCCAAAGCCGCCGCCAAAGGAAAACGCAACGCCGGGGAAATCGTTGAAATGGGGACGCAGTATATCCTTAATTTCATTGGCGCTCATGATCCTGTCTTTATATTCGGGCAGGTTGATTCGCAGCGAGCCTGAATTGCTGGAGCTGCCGCCCATGCCAAAAAAACCGCCGCCGCCTGCACGCAGGACAAGCCGTTCGTATCCCGTGATTTCTCTTTTAACCAGTGCCTCAAGCTGTTTCAAAACCGCTTCTGTTTCCTGCAGGGGCGTTCCCATCGGAAGGGTTGCCGTTATGCTTACATTGTCATCTTCCTGCTCAGGCATGAATTCCCAGCCGATAACGGGAATCAAAGCCATGCTTCCGGCAAACAGAAGGAGCAGGAAAATGATCACAACGGCTTTATACCTGAGTACCTTGCGTACTGCCCAACGAAAGCCGTTTTCCAGCCAGACAAAAAAACGCTCAAATCGCGCGTCGACTTTTGCCAAAACGCCGATCAGGGGTTTTTGCTTGCGCGTGACCAGGGGAAGAAAATGGCTTGAAAGCACCGGCACAAGAAAAATGGCGGTAAAAAGGGAAATCGCCAGAGATATGACGACGGTAAACGCCAGACCTGCAAACATTTCGCCTGCCATTTCCAGCATACCCTGAAACATTACCAGGGGGAGGAACACGCAGAGGGTGGTAATGGTTGAAGCGGTAATGGCGACGATCATTTCGGAAGTGCCAAGCACCGACGCTGTTGTAAGTTTTGCCCCTTTTTCACGGTAATGGTAAATATTTTCCAGAATGACGACTGAGTTATCGACTAACATCCCAATTCCCAGCACAAGCCCCGCCATGGTCATAAGGTTGAGGGTCAGCCCGAAAAAGTACATCACCATCATGGTGATGATGATCGATACGGGGATGCTGATTCCGATGATCAGCGTGGGCTTGAGCGAACGGAGGAATATAAAAAGAATCAGTACGGCAAGCAGGGCCCCGCTGTACGCCGTGGAGATTACCTGGTTAAGCGAATTTTCGATTATGTCGGTGGTGTTAAAAAGTTCCGTTATTTTTATATCCGGCGGAATTTCATTTGTCAACCTGTCGAGCCGTATGCGGAGATCCTTTGCCGTCTGTACCGAATTTTTACCGCTTTGCTTCTGCACCATCATCATAACCGCCGGAGCACCGTTTATGTAGACCGTGCTGGTCTCGTCGCGGTATCCCTCAAAAACGTCGGCCAGGTCGCGCAGGTACACCTGCCGGGGAAGTTCCACCCGGGTGCCGGTAAAACCTCCGCCTTTGTACGATATAACCGTGCTCCTGATCTCGTCCAGCGACGTGTATTCGCCCATTGTGGTAAGGATATAGGACATCCCCTCCTCGATGATGGTTCCCGCGGAGACCTGCATATTCTGCACCGCCAGCATCTGCTGGAGCTGTGTTACCGTCAGGCCGTAAGCCTCCAGCCGGTTTTGCGGTATTTCAATACGGATGATTTTTTCCCTGCCCCCGTTTACCGATGCGGTAGCGACACCCGGTGTCTGTTCTATGCGGGGGACAATCGTATCCTCGGCAATTTCCCGCAGTTCTTCGGGCGTGCGGTTTCCCGTTATCATCAGGGCCATAATGGGGATCATCGACGGGTCGAATCTGATAATCAGCGGGGAGTCCGCGTCGGTGGGCATATAGTTCCGCACGCGTTCCAGATAGTCGCGGAGCGAGTTGGTAGCGTCCACAAGGTCGGTGCCGTAGGTGAACTCCATAATCACCATGCTGGAGCCTTTGGACGAAGTGGAGGTGACTTTTTCCAGACCGGGGACACCGGAAAGAGTTGCTTCCAGAATGCGGGTAACGGATCGCTCCACTTCTTCCGGCCCCGCACCGGGGTAGGAGGTTATTACCACCAGATACGGAGGGTTAATTTCGGGGTACAGATCAATGGGGAGGTTTACCAGGGCGAACCCCCCTAACCCGATAAGCAATGCGAAAATGATAAAAGTCGTGGTAGGCCGCGAAACAACGGCTTTTGCCATACTCATAAAAATCTCCCTAGTTTGAAAGCGGCGTTACCCGCTCAATGATATTGACCCCCACGCCTTCTTCAAGCAGGGTCTGTCCCCGGACAACAATCTCTTCGTCCGGGGCAAGCCCTCTCTGGATTTCCAGCACCCCGTCGATAAGGATTCCCGGTACGACGGTTCTTTTCTTTACTATATTTTGCTCGGGGTTTTCAGGGTTTTTTTCAATAACATAAACGTACTGTTCGCCAAAACGTGAAAGCATCGCCGATGCGGGTATCTTCACGATATTGTCCTTCCGTTCGGTGATGATCCGTACCTTGGCGAACATTCCCGCCTTGAGTTTGGAACCGGTATTGTTTACATTCACCTTTACTTCCATGGTGCGGGATGCGGGGTCGACCGTGGGGGCTATTTCGCTGATGCTGCCCCGGAAGATTTCCCCCGGCCATGCGTCAAGGGTTATTTCGCAGGGGAGGTTCAGTGCCATTTTGGAGATAAAGCGTTCCGCCACGTACAACTGTATTTCCAGCGCGTTTCCGCCGGCAATGCGGGCAAGCGGCACCGCCTGGCTGATCGTCATGCCGACCTGCGCGGGCAGGGTTACCACCGTTCCGCTGATGGGGGCGGTTACTATACCCAACTGGAAATCCATGCCGGGGCGGGAAGGATCAACCGCCGCAATCCTCTCGCCCCTGCTTACCCGCTGCCCCACAGCGACATAAACAGCGGCAATCTTGCCCGCCGCGTCGGAATATGCGTCCACCTGGGTACCGGCAATAATATCGCCGGAAAGGCCGATGTAATCGGCGATCTGGCCTTTTACAGCCGTTGTCGTGTTTACCGCAAACACCATTGCCGGTGCCGAATCCTCTCCGGAGTTTTCGGGATTTCCCTTTTCACGCAATTTCTTTATCCTCTCGCAGCCGGAAAACACAAGTGTGACTGCCAACAGCATGATTAATACGGATAATTTTGCTCTCATTATTACTCGCTCTCCTTTGATGTCAGTGTTCCGAAGGGAACCCCTATTGCATATTCAAGATCGATAAGACCGTTCAGATAGTTAAAGTTCTGCTCAAGCACGGAAACCCTTGCCTGTTTTAATTCAAGCTCGGAATTCTGCACCTGCAGGAGATCCTGCAGCCCGGCGCGATACGCATCTTCCATAAGGCGGTAAGCCCTTTCCGCGAGGTTTACCGTCTGTGCCTGAGCTTCCGCCGTGATCCGCGTTTTTTCCAGCGACAGAATGGTATTGTAAATTTCAATTTCCGTTCCCTGTACCAACTGGGCCAGGCCGATATTGGCCGCACTGATACTGTCATCCAGCGATTTAATTCCCTGGTAATCCGGGCTATACGGAATGAGGCTGTGCAGCCGTACCCCCAGTGTAAAGGTAAAGGAGCCTGTCTTCATCCAGTCTTTATCGCTCCAACTATCCTTCCACGGATCGCCCGTAAAAGCGGATGTGGAACCCCAGCTTAGATTGAGAAACGGCAGCAACGAATAAACCTGCGCTTTGCGGGCGCTTTGCAGCATCAGGATACTGTACCTGAGCTCCTGAATGTCAGGCCTGTCGGAAGCGGCTTTACGGACCATTTCCTGTACATCAAGGGGAATAAAGGAAGCCGTATTTTCTATCGGTGCAAGTTCAAAGGGAGTATCGTAGTCCATACCCAGAAACATGGCGAACTGGGCCATGGCAAGCCGGTAACCGTTTTCCACCTGATCGATTGTCGGCTTCATGTTTTCCACCGCGACCTGCGCCTGCAAAAGGGTCAGTTCCGGGGCAAGTCCGGCACGATAATTTGCGCGGGCCATTTCTACCCGCCGCCCTGCAGCCTGAAAACTTTCATTTAACAGATTGATATTCTCCTGCAGGAGGATCATGTTATTGTACGCCTTGCGTACATCCCTCTCAAGCTGTAATTTTGCTTTTTCGTAACCGAGCAGCCCGCCCTGATAATCCAGTTTCAGACGGTTCATGTTTTCAAACATGGCCATGCTGAGGGTAAGCGAAGCCTGAATTGAGCCGGCAATATGCCATCGGGGAATATCTATAGGATCAGTTACAAAGAAACCAGCCAGATCAGATGGATTATAAAAATTACCGCTTATTCCATTCTGGGTTGTCGGCGTTCCCATTATTGAAGGAGGAATAATTGGTACTGTAACAGGGCTTTGAACACTTTTCTTGTTATCCATTATCAAACTACCGCTCATTGTTACACTCGGGATAAATTGATTCCACGAATATTCCGATGCCCTTTTTTTTGTGCCGGTTGACACTCTTGCCGATTCCAAACTGAGGTTGTTTTTTAGCGCCCGATCCACCGCCTCGTCAGGCGTAAGCCGCACCGCTGTTTTTGCAGCCGCCTCCTGCGCAAACAATACCCCGCACATCAAGGCATGGATAACTATTAATGTTATTAATTTGCGATGACGCAGAGATGTATGCTGAATAGAAAGCAACGAGGGGTGTTGGAGGTAAGAGTGCCGTGCGAGCACGGTGCTCTTGACCTCCGACGGGACCCCCGTTGATCGCTTTTGGCATACATTTCTGTTTTTATCACAGTTATTGAATAAATTCACGTTGAAAATCCTCCGATGCCTAGTGTAATAAAACGGTATAAAAACCGAATATCTTCATTTCTGATTTTTTTTGAATCGCCTGGCCTCATCAGAATATTGATGATAAGAAACAATATCCAATGCGATATTTGCCTTTTGCCGGGGCCGCCGGTGATTTCCCCGCTTTGCAGATGGTTTATTTCTATGTCTTCAAAAAGTTTGGGGAATTCGGGCGGCGGCCCCTCTTTCCATTCCTCGCTTTCCGATTCACAATCATCCATTGCGGGGAAATCTTCTTTGTCTTCTTCCTGATCGATGTCGAACTTGCGGGTGCGGATCCAGTCCATTGCAACCAGGATATCCGTTTTTGAGCGCAGGTACACCGCTATCGAAAAAATTCCCAGGTAAAGCTGTTCCTGCTGAACCGCCGATTGCCCCATTCCCTGCCGCGCAAAATCGATGATCCGCATAAATTCGGTCAGAAAAAGCCGACGCAGCATGTCCCTTTTGCTCTTAAAGTGCCCGTACAGGCCGCTTTTCGAAAGCCCCGATCGCCGGGCTACCTGCTCCATAGAGGCATCCCAGGGACCGGCTTCGGCTACCGCCGCAGCCACAGCCTTGAGCAGGGGATCGTCCTCAAGGCTTTCAACTGTTCCCGCCATGCGGTTTTCCAGCTCTTCAAAGTCCGACATGGCAATATCTTTGCTGTTATAACCGAGGCCGCGCTCTATTATTTCGATAATCGTGTCGATTCTTCCCGAAATTACCTCATCCGACGGCGGATTTGTAAAAGATTTCCCTTCTTTATGAAAAACCGCCATATAAAAAGTGAGGGTCGCGAAGATCATGCTCATGATATTTGGGTGGAAAACAAAGTCTTTTTCCACCTGGCGGTGAAATTTGCCCATATCCACCCCCCGGGACTCCAGTTCCATCCCCAAACTCCGGGAGCCGGTGCGGTGGTCGTACAGTCTGATCAATGAAAAGATAAAGGCATACACGTTCCGTGCGTAGTATTCCGCGGCAGCCCTGATCAGAATAATAACGCCTTCCCGGCCCCCTCCCCGCAGGGCTCTTTCGTAATCCGCACGGATAAAAGCGGTAAAATCATCGAAAAAATACCCTTTCATGGCATCCAAAAGGGCCTGTTTATTCCTGAAATGGCGGTACAACGCCGGCTTGCTGACCCCCAATTCAAGGGCCACCTGGCTGAGGCTGCTATTAAGGTAGAATTTACGGCCCCACACCTTGAAGGCCGCCTGTATTATCTCTGTATTAGTCATGTTAACGACCGGTCGGTAACAATATATCAAATTACAAAAGAAGAGGCAACACTTTTAAATAAAATTATAGAGACCTATACCCTCACGTACACCTTTACCATCTTAAACCATACCTTACAAAAACGTGTCCGAAAACCTGAAAACGGATACGAAACATTAAAATTATGGCAGGGAGACGATTTAGGCTATTTTTAACAGTCACAAAAACAAACCCGCCGGACGGCTATCCGGGGCGGGTTAGGGCTAGTCCGGAACCTTGGAATTCAGTTCCCGTATAACGTCACAAATGGGGCACTCGGTTTCATCGTCCAATTCCTGCGAACACACCCCAGACCCTCCGTCTATTTGCGAACACAAGCCGCACATTTTGAACGCGTGACAAAGTAAATCGACCGCCGGAATTTCAGCATAAAAGACGGCTTCATACCTCTGCCTTTCCCATTCGAGACGCTCTTCCTCTGTGGTCTTGCACGTCAGGGCGAAATGTCTCTTGTACGACTCCAAGGCCGCTTCGCCGAAAGCCAGCGACAAATCGAACCCGTCAATGGGGTCGCCGTTCTTGTAATGCCCGTCATACGCATTGATAAAGACCCAAATACCCTCCACCATTTTCTGATACTCACTGTCCATCATAACAACCTCCGATAAGTTTAGCTGTTTAACATAACAACAGCCTTTTCAAAATATGAGAATTCAAACCATTCATGGTTAAGAGGGCTTCAACACGCTTTGCTTTAATAAAAGGTCAAACATGTCGGGATATGACATTTCCCGTGTATCCTGACGGAAAGAATATTCACCGAGATACCTCGGCAGATATTTATCGGATATGAAATGGTACACCCCGTAATGGCTGCGCTCGACTATCGCCCAATGGCTTTCGATGCCGTTTGTATGGATGAGCTCGCCGTCCTTTGTCCGCCCCGCAACCCACTCGTAGCGTTTATGGCAAACGGTGAGATGGCCGAAACGGGGGGCGGGTTCGGCAGGTTTGGCGGACTCTAAACCGTCAAGGAGCGATAAGTCAACTCTTGGCTTATAAGGCTTGTCGAGAACGTCATAAGAGGAAAACTCGTCAGTTATGACGGTGGTTCCCGGAGCGCAA
>Ga0082212_10010937_pt1 | contig 11549 bp, 11 predicted proteins | sample TergutNt197P3_FD_71548 | JGI IMG/M metagenome (GOLD analysis project Ga0082212, IMG submission 71548) | Neocapritermes taracua P3 segment gut microbial communities from Petit-Saut dam, French Guiana - Nt197 P3 | ecosystem: Host-associated > Arthropoda: Insects > Digestive system > Gut ... | reverse complement strand
TTTCTTCTCTGGTCCCGCTTGGAATTACTATCCCGAACTGGGTAAGTGGGGCCTGCACCTTTTCACCAAGAAGCAAATGGACTTGAACTGGGAAAACCCCAACGTTCGGGCCGCGATTGTGGAAATGGTGAACTGGTGGCTCGCGAAGGGCGTGGATGGTTTCCGGCTCGATGTCATCAATTACATTTCCAAGGCCAAGGGCCTCCCCGATGGCGACGTTACCATTGGTGGCCTCATGGGCTTCAAAGGCGTAGAGAAGTATTACTTTGGCCCGCATCTGCATGAGTACTTGCACCAACTCAATGTCGAGGCTTTCGCTCCCCACGATGCCTTCTCAGTTGGTGAAACACCAGGTATTGGGATAGAGATGTCCAAGTTGCTCACCCAGGCCTCCCGGCAAGAACTTGATACGGTGTTCAACTTTGACCAGTTGGAAAACCCCGGGAAAACCAAGTTCGATGATTATGAATACGATCTAAATTACCTGAAGAAGTACTTGATGGAGTGGACCGAGGATTATCCTAACGATAGCTGGATGTCGCTCTTCTACGACAATCATGACAACCCCCGTATGGTTTCCAAGGTTAGTGAAGACCCGGAATACCGCGAACTCATTGCGAAGCTACTTGGTGTAATTCAACTAACCTCCAAGGGAACGCCATTCCTGTTCCAAGGCCAGGAAATCGGGATGGCCAATCAGCGGTTTACTGATATCACGGAACTTCGCGATGTCGAAAGCATTAACTTATTCCAGGAACTGCTTGACGAGGGCAAATCGGAGGCCGAGGCGTTTGCCCGGGTCCGGGCCGGTTCCCGAGATCACGCGCGGGTTCCCATGCAGTGGGACGAAAGCGCGCATGCCGGGTTCACCACCGGAACGCCCTGGATCGTCTCCGATGGCGATTACCTCGACTGGAATGTTGCCACCGAGGAGAAAGACGCGGACTCCGTGCTCAATTTCTATCGGAAGTTGATTGAACTGCGGCACGCGAACAAGGATGCCCTGGTTTATGGGGACGTGCGGTTCACCTATGCCAAGCGGCAGGATTATCTGGGGTATTTCCGCGTGGGCGCGCCCGATGACTCCGGAAAGCGACAGGCATTTTTCATTGAGTGTAATATCTCCGCAGTGGAGCAGGTCCGCCCGCGAGCCCCGGAGGGGTTCGAACTTCTGGTAACCAACTATCCGGGCATTCCACATCCCACGCTGCGCCCTTACGAAGCCAATATCTACCGGGTCCGCTAAAACGAAAGGCAAACCGTGACCGATGTTCTTTATGTGAATGGCGGACACCCCCTAAATGGCACCCTGAAAGTGAGGGGAGCCAAGAACTTTGTGTCCAAGGCCATGGTGGCCGCATTACTGGGCAAAACGCCGAGTGTACTCAGCAATGTGCCCAATATCCGCGATGTTCATGTGGTCTCCAACCTGCTGCAATTGCACGGGGTTTTGGTGGATTACGATCCTGAGGAGGGGACCATCAAGTTGGACCCTTCTCGGGTTGAGGCAGCCGGCGTGACCGATATTGACGCCCACGCGGGTCAATCCCGAATTCCGATTCTGCTGTGCGGGCCCTTACTCCATCGGCTGGGAGAGGCATTCATCCCCGATTTGGGGGGCTGCGCCATTGGGGATAGGCCCATTGATTTCCACTTGGAGATTTTGCGCCAGATGGGAGCCAGCGTCGAAAAGACTGAACACGGAATCCATTTGCGTGCCGATGGCCATTTGCGGGGCACTAAAGTGGCATTGCCCTATCCCTCAGTCGGCGCTACCGAGCAATTGTTGCTCGCCGCCGTGGAATCTGACGGGATTACCGAGTTATCCAATGCGGCGGTGGAGCCCGAGATACTCGACCTGATTGCAGTCTTACAGAAAATGGGTGCGATCATTAATGTCGATGCCGATCGGGTGATCCGTATTGAGGGCGTTGATGAGTTAGAGGGCTACACGCATTTCGCTCTGGCTGATCGCATCGAAGCCGCCTCCTGGGCCTCAGCCGCGCTGGCCACCAAGGGCGACATCACCGTAATCGGCGCCACGCAACCAGAAATGATCACTTTCCTTAACATTTACCGGAAAGTGGGCGGCAAGTTCGAGGTCTTGCCGGACGGCATCCGGTTCTATCATCCGGGTGGGGATCTCAGTGGGATATTCATGGAAACCGATGTCCACCCTGGTTTCATGACGGACTGGCAGCAGCCCTTGGTGGTGGCACTGACCCAGGCCAAGGGATTGTCAATTGTCCACGAAACGGTTTATGAAAATCGATTTGGGTTCACGGATGCCCTCATCAAAATGGGAGCCAATATCCAAATTTATCGCGAGTGTTTGGGTGGCCGCGCTTGTCGATTTGGGCAAAGAAACTTCCGGCATTCGGCTGTTATTTCCGGGCCCACAAGGTTAAAACCAGCCGAGATCACCGTTCCCGATTTGCGGGGCGGTTTCTCACACCTCATTGCCGCTTTGGCTGCTGAGGGCAGATCAACGGTGAACGGGATTTCGTTGATTGATCGCGGATATGAGAACTTCCGCGAAAAGCTAGCCGCCTTACATGCCGACGTTGAGGAAGGTTAGGCAATGGTAGCCTTTCCCACTGCTGAACCGGGAACCACACCCACCGCGCACAATATCGCCCCGCCGAAACGGGCCCACCCGGATTCGATCCTCGGAAAAATTCTCACCCGGGCAACTACTGATTTGGTCATCTCGCCGATGGCGCGGTACCAATTCTGGGGAACCCAAAACCTTCCCAAAGAAGGCGGATTCATTGCGGTGGCAAATCACGTCACCGACTTTGACGCCTTGACGTTTACGGATTTTCTCTTTGCCAATGGCTTTCAACCCCGGGTTTTGGCTAAGCAGGATCTGTTCAAGATTCCAGTGGTGGGCACTTTGCTCCGCGCAACTGGAATGATTCCGGTGTATCGCGGCACAGAAAAGGCGGCGTCATCGTTGGATGCCGCAGCCGACCTGTTGCGGGAGGGCGCCTGTGTGGCCTTGTTCCCCGAGGGGACGCTGAGCCGCGATCCGGACTATTGGCCTATGGAGGGGAAAACGGGGGCGGCCCGTTTGGCGCTGGCCACCAAAGTTCCGGTTATCCCAGTGGGTCAATGGGGAGCGATTAATATACTAGGTCGGTATTCCAAGGTGTTGAAACCTTTCCCGCGGAAACTGGTAAAAATAGCGGCTGGTCCACCGGTTGACCTGTCCGAATTTTACGATCAACCCATAACCGCTGAACTATTACGCGCTGCGACTTCCCAAATCATGGATGCGATTACCGTGTTAGTGGCTCAAATGCGGGGCGAGCCAGCACCGAGTCCCAGATTCGATTTGCACTTGCATCCGGATTACAAGAAGAAGAAAACTCGTTATCCGGAATTAACCAGACCCTAGGAGAGTGCTGACTTAAGCACTCTCCGTGCGCCGCGGATTATCGCGGCGCCAATGAACATCGCGACGGAGACTGGTGATTTGTAATAAATCAGCAGTCTCCTAGAGGGGGGTAAACATGAAAATGTCATTTAGGTGGTACGGCGAGGGCAACGACCAGGTTTCCCTTGACGATATTCGGGAAATCCCCGGCGTGGAGACCGTGGTCTGGTCACTCCATCACAAGCAGGCCGGTGAGGAATGGACCCAGCCCGAGATTGATGCCGAGGTGGCGAAGATCACCTCCACCTCCCCTGAAGACACCGCGCGCGGGGTTACCAAGAAACTCAACGCCGAAGTGGTGGAGTCCGTTAACGTCCACGAGTCAATCAAGCTCGGCAAGGACATTCTGGGCGTCACCCGCGATGAGGCCATCCACAACTACCAAACCGCGATCACCCGGCTCGGTAGGGCAGGCGTAAAGGTCATTTGCTACAACTTCATGCCGGTATTCGACTGGCTCCGGACTGACATGTTCCACACCCTGCCTGATGGCTCCACCGCGCTGTTCTTTGAGAAAAAGGTGGTTGACGAACTCACGCCGGAATCGTTGATTGCCTCCATGGAGGGCCACATTGACGGGCTCACCTTGCCCGGCTGGGAGCCGGAGCGGCTCGCCTCATTCGAGGAAATCCGAGCGGCATATAAGGGCGTTACCCGCGAGGACATGTACACCAATTACAAGTACTTCTTGGATGCCGTGGTTCCATACGCGGAAGAGGCCGGGATCCGGTTGGGTGTGCACCCGGATGATCCGGCATTCGATATTTTCGGTTGGCCACGTGTGGTTTCCCGCAAGGCCGACCTGGCCCGGGTGCTCTCCCTCAACGACTCCCCCGCCAACAGCTTGACCCTATGCCTCGGCTCGTTCGGCTCCAACCCGGATTCTGATCCGGTTGACGCCGTGAAAACCTTCATGGACCGGATTGTGTTCTCCCATGTCCGCAACATCAAGCACTTCCCCAACGGCGACTTCACGGAGGCGGGCCACCGGGTCACGGAGGGCTCGATTGACACCGTTGGGATTATGCGGGCTTACGCCGATGCCGATTATCGTGGGTACATCAGGCCCGACCACGGCCGTCACATTTGGGACGAGAACACCACCAAGCGCGCCGAATTGCGCCCCGGCTACGGCCTATACGACCGCGCATTGGGCACCCAGTACCTGCTGGGTTGCTGGGACACTGAGCGGCGCGTTTTGGGCCGCCCCTTGGAAACCGGTGCCCTAAATACGGGCCGCTGAATTACCTGCCTTTCTATCGCACGATGACGCCGACCCAGTCTTGCTGCACGATGACGCGGGCCTTATTCAACTAGGCGATGAGGCGGGCCTTGCGATGGGCGCCGTGTACTACCACCCAGGTGGCGTAGAGCACGGCGGCCCAAAGCGGCACGCCCATCACCAACCGAGCCGTCCCGAGCCAACCCACGGACCCGCCCAGGAACAGCGGAACTTGAATGGCCAGGCGCAATCCGAACAATCCCACCCAGAACCAGGAGGCGATCAGGTAGCGGCGTAGTAACACCGGGTCTTTGCGCCAAGCGGAGAAACCCGCGAACGGGTTGGACTTTTCGCCAGCCCCTTCGCCCGCGGTGTCGTCCGGCGAGAGGGCCACTGCCGTGTCCACATCAGCCAGGAGTTGGGCGCCGTCGTCGTGCAAAATGGGTGCGCCGTTAGTGTGGTCCGCGGGGTCGATGGGCATCTCGGGCAATGGGGTCGGTCTGTCGGCATTCAAACTAAAACGCAATAACTCAATTACTACCCCAACCGCGGGCCAGGAAATTAATTGCAGAATCAATACCACCGCCAAATAAATGGCGTTTTGCCAGAGCCCAAAGGCAAAGAAGTCGGTGGCCTCGCCCGTACGCCAAGCCCAGAATACGCCGATGGCAATGCCCAGGATTCCACCAAAGGCCTGGCTGACTTTGGTGCGCTGTATCAAACGTAGCGCAACGGTCAGGAGCGCAATTGACCCGGAGATCACCAAGGCCCAGAGCAGGTTTTCGGTAATTAGGAAAATGACAATGAAAAACAGGCCCGGCAAAACTGACTCTATTAAACCCCGGACGCCGCCCATGGCATCCAGCGCGGAGAACTCCTCAGCCGTGACGGCGCGGATTCCTCGATTATCACCTTTGCCTAGCTGGCTAATCGTCATACTCCCAAGTTACTTGGGGCTAATGAATCTCGGTGATTTCTGGCCCTCGTTTGAACGGGTCCAGGGTCGGCTTGGTGTCCGCCTCCGGCTCCTCACCCGGTTTGGGTTGGCCAGGGAGGGTGAGCGGCAGCAAATCCCGGGGCGGCATGGCGTTGCTGTCCCGCACCACCACGGTGTTACGGAACAAATCCTCGAGTTGGGCTGCGGCATCGTGATCCGTGGCCGCTGGGCCAGTGAAAACGCCACGCACAAACCAACGCGGGCCATCAAAGCCCACAAACCGTGCGGCCTTCACGGACCCGGGGCCATCGGCGGCGCGCCCAGTGATGATCCGGGCAATGAGTTCGCGCCCAAAGGGTCCGGGAACGTCATCAACCGTTCCCCCGGCGGCCTTGATGCTCTCGACCAGCTCTTCGCGAATCTCATCCCAAATTCCCTGCTTGCGCGGCGCTGCGAACGCTTGCAACTGCAACGACGACGTCTCGCCATCCTTTTCCTGCATTAACGAAACGCCGGTGACCTGCTGAGTTGCCCGGTCCATCTCCATCCGCACCTGCATCCCCGGAATCACGGGAACCCTCAGAGTGCCGAGATCCAGGCGGGCGCCCAACTCCGGTTCCACCGAGGAATCCTTCGGACCCGCAGTGCCGTCCGGCGCTGTTACTGCTGGGGTGACGTTACTGGGTACCGACGACGATGGCGCGGCCGCGCTCACATTCGGTGTCGGGGCGCTTACTGGCGCGCCACCCGGACTGGCGACTGGGGTGGCAACCGGTTGAGTCTTTTTCCGAAATAGTGGCATTCTCTGAGCCTAACCCGTTGACCCGAAACCCGCGTCTCCGCGCAGGGTTCCCGGCAGGACTTCAGCGCCAACAAAATCGGCGGTGATTACCGGCTGGACCACCAACTGGGCAATGCGATCACCTGCCGCAAACGCCACTGGGTTCTCGGGATCCGTGTTGGCGAGGATTACCTTGATCTCCCCGCGGTATCCGGCATCTATGGTGCCGGGCGCGTTTACCACAGTCACGCCATGCTTTGCCGCGAGACCAGAACGCGGATGAACAAATGCCGCGAAACCAGCCGGTAGGGCAATCGCGATCCCGGTCGGAACAATTCGCCGCTTCAGTGGGGCCAACGTGAAGGCCTCAACCGTGGTCAAATCCGCGCCGGCATCGCCCGGGTGGGCGTAAGCGGGCAGCGTTGCGGCGGGGTGAACCTTGCGAACCAGGACTGGCGGCATTTCGCCCTGACCTGGCGTTCCGAACGGCACTAGGACGCACACTCCGAACAAATCAGGTGGCCATCTTTTTCTTCCGCCAATTGTGATTTGTGGTGAACCAAGAAGCACTCCGAACAGGTGAACTCATCCGCCTGGGGTGGCAGTACGCGCACCGCGAGTTCCTCGCCACTGAGGTCGGCGCCGGGTAATTCATAATCCTCCGCCGCCTGGGCCTCATCTTCATCTACCGCGCTAGAGGCCGCCTCCGACCTGCGCGATTGCAACTCTTGGATTGATTCTGACTCGACGTCTTCGTCGGTCTTCCGCGGCGCATCATAATCAGTTGCCATAACTTCTCCATCGCTTAGCCAATAATTACCGAGCTTTTTGTAGCCACATCCACCCGGTTTCGCGGCACATGATAGTTAAGGCGCTGCGCGAGGGCCGGTGGCTCGGCGCGAATGTTACCAGACATTACCAAGCCGGGTCATCAGCGTCCGCCGCTTCCAGAATCCTCAACAACTCGGTGAGGGCTTCGCCCCGGCCCGCCACCACCATCGTCGTCGTCGGGCGTGCCCCCCTCAGGCCGCATACAGTGGAGCCCGCCTCCGAGGCTATCAATGCCCCAGCGGCGAAATCCCAGGGGCTCAGGCCGCGCTCATAATATAGGTCGACGGCGCCCTCGGCTTGCAGGCAAAGGTCAATCGCGGCTGAGCCCAAGCGGCGAATGTCCCGAATGTGGGGCAACAGTTCCAGCAGCACGCGGGCCTGGCCCTCGCGGCGGCGGGCGGCATAGCCGAAACCTGTGGCGACCAGGGAACGGCTCAAAGGCGCGGGTGGATTTTGCCGAATCGGCGCGCCATCGGCGGTGGCACCCTGGCCGGTCGCGGCGGTCCAGGTTCTGCCGAAGTCAACGGCGTGAACGGCGGCGGCCAACGGCTGCCAACTCAAGGGGTCCGGCGGCCCCGCAACCAGCGCCACGGAAACCGCGCAGGAGGCAACGCCGTACAGGTAATTCACCGTGCCGTCAATGGGATCAATAACCCAAGTGAGCCCGGAGGTTCCCGGGATATCATCGCCTTCTTCCCCCAAAATGCCATCTAGCGGGCGCTCTGCGCGAATCCTGGTGACCAGGTAGTTTTCTATGAACTGATCCATTTCGGTGACTGGATCAACTTTGGAAGACTTCGTCTCCAAGACCTCCACCTGCTTGGGCCGCCGCTCGCGAATCAACGCACCCGCGCTCACCGCCAGGTCTTCCGCGAGATCCCGCGCGGCGGATAAGTCGTGGTGACGCATAACGGGTACTTCGGGGTGGCGCATAATAGGAATTGTGGCGGTTAAGCGCGGTTTGCGCTGCGTGATACGTTCATTTTGCCTATTAGTTGCGGGCGCACCGCATCACCCTCCGCGCTGGGCATCGCGTTTGGTGACACCATTGGAAAGCGTGGGCGAAACTCAACCACCTATCACCGGCGAGCCCGAGCCACGGCTCCGCCCGGCCGCGTTGCAGGCTCGGCTGCGCGCTGGCGACACGCCCGAGCAGTTGGCTGGGTTGACTGACCTTTCGCTGGATCAAATTCGTCGCTTCGAGGGGCCCATTGTGGCCGAACGCGCCGACGCGATTTTTCGCGTGCAACATCACACTGTTTCGGGAACCGCAGGCAAACACACCATCGGCGAGCTAGTGGGCAAGCGCCTTTCCGCGCGCGGCATTGACGCCGGCCTCCTCAGTTGGCGGGCCCGCCGGGAACCCGCGGCACCTTGGCTGATTGAGTTACGGTTCGACGATGGCGCGCGTTCCCGCTCCGCTCGCTGGACCTTTGATTCTGCCCGCGATGTGGTGGTGGCCCTGGACGAGGAGGCCCGGTGGTTGTCCGCTCCGGAAGAGCCGGAAACAATCACCCCGATAACCGGTATGAAACGGTATTCGGATTCCAGCACGTCCGACGGGTCCGAACTGGCTGACCTGCCCCCGGCCAGCGGCGCCCCACACACTGCTACCCCAGCATCTCGGCGGCCACCTTTCCGCGCCGACCGACCTCCTGTTGAACCTGGCGTAGCTGGCATTGTGCCGATTAAGCGATGGCAATCCGAAAAGATCGACACGGTTGCGATTCCGATCATGCACCCCGCTTTCGCTGGCGGTTCTGTGCCGAAATCCCCGCAACATCCGGCGGGGCGCGCCGCCGGGCAGGGCGTTGAGACAACCGCCGACCAGGTTCCGGGGGCGCCTGTGGAGCCTGGCGCCGAGGCAAAGGAACGAGCCGCACCAAAGAAGAAAGGCCGTTCCACCATTCCCACTTGGGATGAAATTGTGTTCGGCTCGAAAGAATGAGCCGATCGGCTCCAAGGACTGAGCCGATTCGGCTCAAAAGAGTGAGCCCTAACAACTCAAAATATACTCAACTAAATCGGACAATTTACTTACCCAACTTTTCCAAATGCGCACCCGATTGGGTTGCGGCAAAATGGAGATGTTCGCGAGGTGCGCGAGCCCGCCTGTAAAGGCGCAGGCCACGCGCGTTCCGCGAACCAGAGAGCAAAATGGGAGACGGTGATTATCCCGTAATCACCGTCTCCCTGGGCAGGTTCACCTCTTCTCGTTCCCAAAAGGAGCTACGCGCTTGGGCCATGTCGTCGCCGATACCACCACGGTCGGCGCTCGCATTCACGCTTTTTTCTCGCGTTTCGCACGGCATTCGCCAGCTCGATTAGCGGTATTGCTCTTTCTGGGGGTCTGCCTCGGTGTGGCGCTATTACTCTCTTTTCCCATTTCGACGACGGCGGGAGTGAGGCCCCCATTAATCACTGCGCTATTCACCGCAGTTTCCGTAGTAAGCGTAACGGGACTCACAGTGGTGGATACCGGCGCTTATTGGTCCATTTTTGGTCAAGTGGTAATCATGCTCGGAATTGTGGTGGGCGGTTTGGGAATCATGACCGCCGCATCAATCATGGGTTTAGTGGTATCGCGTCGCTTGGGTTTGACACAACGGATCTTGATGGCTTCTGAGACAAAAGTGGGACGGCTCGGCGATATCCGCGCCCTCATCCGGGTGGTCATCATTACCGCTCTTGCCTGTCAACTCGCCATTGCGGCCCTGTTGCTCCCCCGCTTCATTGTTCTTTATGGGCAACCCGTTTCCGCTGCCTGGCATGCCTTGTTCTACGGGGTTTCGGCATTCAACAATGCTGGATTTGTGCCCACTCCCCAAGGGCTAACCCTTTATGGTTCGGATTGGTTTATCTGTCTCCCGCTAATTCTGGGGGCATTTATTGGTTCCCTGGGTTTTCCCGTAATCTTGAATATCTTCTCGGTTCAGAAACGTAAGTTGCACCTGTGGCGGGACTGGTCCCTGCACACCAAATTAACCATTATTGGGTCACTAGCGTTACTGGTCATTGGGTTTGTGACCTTCTTGGCACTCGAATTCCGGAATCCCGAAACCCTGCTGGGCATGAGCTTTGACCAGCAACTCATCGCCTCCCTGTTCGCGGCAATTATGCCGCGCTCTGCTGGATTCAACATTCTGTCACCCGCGGCATACACGCCGGCCACCCGGCTCACTACCGATGTATTGATGTTCATTGGCGGCGGTTCGGCCGGTACCGCAGGCGGTATCAAAGTCACCACGCTGGTGGTTTTGCTGCTCGCCATCCGAGCCGAGGCCAGGGGTGATCGCGACATTGAGGTTTTCCACCGCCGGATTCCTGGGGAGGCCGTACGAGTCGCGGTCGGCGTGGTGATGGTTGGCGCGATGATCGTGGTGACGGGGACGCTGGCAATCCTTACAGTCTCAGGCGCGCCCCTTGATATCGCCATTTTCGAGGTGCTCTCCGCATTCGCTACTGTTGGTTTGCCCTCGGGCTTAACAGAACAACTCAATCTGGACGGGCAGATAATCATTATCATTTTGATGTTCATTGGGCGCATTGGTTCCATGACACTCGCCGCCGCGTTGGCATTACGCGACCGCAAACGCGTAATTAGATATCCTGAGGAACGCCCAATTATTGGTTAACGGGCCACAATTTCGTATATGTCCACAATAGAACTGGAGTGAATATGCTGGGGCAAAGAAAACCCGCGCGGCCGCGTACTAGCCGCGATGCCGGGGCGTTGGTAATTGGCGTGGGTCGTTTCGGCTCGGCCATTGCTACCACGTTAGACGCCCTGGGCCAAGACGTACTGGCAATGGAGCGCAACGAGAAAACCGTGGCCCAATGGGTGGGGCGTTTCCCGATTGTGCAGGGTGATGCCACCGATCCCGAGGCACTAGACCAAATAGGCGCTGGCGATTTCGGGGTTGCGGTAGTGGGAATTGCCACTTCACTTGAAGCGTCTGTATTGGTTACAGCGAACTTGGCGGATTTGGGCGTGCCGCAAATTTGGGCCAAAGCGACTTCGGTTAAGCACGGCAAAATACTGGAAAAGGTCGGCGCTAACCATTTGGTATATCCGGAATTCGATTCCGGGGCCCGCGTTGCCCACCTAGTAAGTGGCAAAATGCTGGATTACATTGAAGTCGAAGATGGCTTTACCATTGTGAAAATGCTGCCACCCCAAGAAATGCTGGGTTACTCTCTAGCGGAATCCAACGTGCGGCGCCGCTATGGAGTCACGGTAATCGGCGTTAAGACACACGGATCTCCCTTCCGATTCGCGAATGCGGAAACCCAAATCCAACCTACCGACGCCATCGTCGTGTCCGGTACCCCCCAGCAA
>Ga0082212_10010936_pt1 | contig 11549 bp, 9 predicted proteins | sample TergutNt197P3_FD_71548 | JGI IMG/M metagenome (GOLD analysis project Ga0082212, IMG submission 71548) | Neocapritermes taracua P3 segment gut microbial communities from Petit-Saut dam, French Guiana - Nt197 P3 | ecosystem: Host-associated > Arthropoda: Insects > Digestive system > Gut ... | reverse complement strand
GTCGCCTGATATCGGCGTGCAGCAACCGGCCACAATATAATTCAACTTGCCAAAAGTGTCCGCGCGCAGCTCGTAGGGTTTTGATCGGTCGAAGTCCGAAATGTTCGTCTTTTTTTTGAGCGGGGCATTTTTAATTTCCGGATTTTTCTGCGCCAGTCCGAACATTTTAGCCAGCCCTGTGACGATTGAACTGGAATTTTTTTCCTTCAGCGTCTTGCGCAGGTTATCAGGTAAAGCGACTTCCCCCTTTTCGACAGCATAATAGAAGTCTTCGCGTTTCGGGAAACCGAAATAGACGGAGAGTTTGTCCAAATACGACTGTGTCGGTTCAAGCGCCGCTTTCGTCAAAGCCTTTTCGACTTTTTCCTTTCCCAAACCGGCCAGTTCCTTTCTTTCGCGCCGAAGCGCCGTTTCGATTTTGGTTCTTGCTTTGGCAGTAGTTATATAGTTTACCCATTCTACTTTTGGGTGCTGCGATTTGGATGTAAGAATTTCGACCTGGTCGCCGCTTTCCAGCTGGTGGCTCAATGGCACCAAGCGGTGATTCACTTTGGCGCCAATACAGTTGTTGCCGATACTCGTGTGCAGCGTATAGGCGAAATCAAGCGCCGAAGCGCCTTTGGGTAATGTTTTCATTTCGCCTTTGGGGGTGAAAACAAAAATCTCGGACGAAAATAGATCCAGTTTGATGGTATCTAAAAAATCAAGCGAATTGGGATTCGGGTTTTCTAATATTTCGGTAATCGTACGCATCCACTTATCCAGCTCGGTATCATCATCGGTCGTATGTTCCTTATATTTCCAATGGGCGGCAAACCCCCGTTCGGCGATTTCGTCCATGCGCCTGCTGCGAATTTGAATTTCAATCCATTGCCCGTCGGGACCCATGACGGTCAGGTGAAGCGCCTGGTAACCGTTGGCCTTCGGGCGGTTCACCCAGTCGCGGAGGCGGTCAGGGCGCGTATGGTAGATGTCGGTGATCGCGGAATAGATATCCCAGCAGAGTTTTTTTTCATCTGCTTCGACCTGTGGCTCAAAGATAAGCCGTACCGCAAAAATATCATAGATGTTTTCAAAAGGTATTCCTTTGCTGTTCATCTTATTCCATATGGAATAGATTGATTTTACGCGTGTTTTCATCTCGCAGGTAAGGTTGAGCTTTTGCAGTTCGGCGCGCAATGGCTTGGCAAAATTGTTGAAAAGGCGTTGTCGGGATTCTTCCGACTGTATCAGTTTTTCGCTGATGAAGCGGTGATCATCGGGATGTTCATATTTAAAACACAAGTCTTCGAGTTCCGTTTTTATCGTATACAGCCCCAGACGGTGTGCTAAGGGTGCATAGATGAACATCGTTTCGCCCGCTATCTTGAATTGCTTATCGGCGCGCATGGAGTCGAGCGTACGCATATTGTGCAGACGGTCGGCCATCTTGATGAGGATAACGCGTATATCATTGTTCATTGTGATGAGCAACCGGCGGAAATTTTCCGCCTGCGACGACGCATTATTTCCGAAAACGCCTCCGGATATTTTTGTCAGCCCGTCGACTAATTGCGCAATCTTCGGATTGAACAGTTCGGCAATATCATTTTTCATATATTCGGTATCTTCCACCACATCGTGCAGGAGCGCTGCGCAAATGGATGTTGAGCCGAGGCCTATCTCCCCGCATGAGATACGCGCAACGGCAAGCGGGTGCATGATGTATGGATCGCCGTCACGACGCCTGATGCCGCTATGCGCCTGTTTTGCAAAATTGAACGCCCTGGTGATTTGCTCAATTTTACGCCGGTGATTGGAACGCAAATACTCGCACATCAGCGCCTCAAATCCTTTTTGAATCATGTATTCGTGTACAGTTTCCAATCCCCCTTTAAATTCATAATTCATAATTTTTTCACTTCGTAATTAAATAAATCACCCTTTCGGGATCCTCAAAACCTGGCCGATCCGGAGAGATGTGTTAGACATGCCATTTGCCTGCTGAATACTTTGCCAGGTTACGCCCGGGTATTTTTTTGCGATTGTGGAGAGCGTATCGCCCGATTGAACCTGATAAGTCGTGTAACCCGAAGTACTGCCTGACGGTGTGGCGGCAACGCTTGCGGTCGTGTTTTTTTGCACGGGTTCCGGTGCAAGGGCATTTGTGCCTTGTACTAAATAGGCAAGTCCTCCATTATCGATGTAAACCCGTAACTTCCTGCCCTGCGGCACACGCGAACCGCTCAATCCGTTCCATCTGCGCAGGTTTTGCGCTGTCACACCGTATAAGTTGGCTATTGTATAAACGTTTTCGCCCGTTTTTACCGTATGGGATATTTGCTGTTCGCGGTTTTTCGGATTACTCACGTCAATAGGGACGCAATGCGCTAACAGTTCGTCTACGCGATGTTCATGAATACTGTCTTCCTTTTCAATATAGGCAAATGTATATTCTATCGGCAACCGCAGTGTGGAGGGTCGCAGGTTACCCGGAATAATCTCTTGTTTATATTGCGGATTATAAAATCGTATCGCTTCCTTATCGATATGCAGTATTTCGGCGATCTGGTCGAAATGGAGCGCCTGTTCTACCATGATCGTGTCGGTCGCGACGGAAAAGTTCGCACCGACGGGACAGATATTATGTTCGCAATGATACGTCATAATATAGGCAATCGCTATGAACAGCGGGACAAAGTTGCTTGTTTCGCGTGGCAGGTATTGGGATATCTTCCAAAAGTCCTTCACGCCCCCTGAGCGACGGATTGCGCGGTCGACGCTTCCCGGTCCGCCATTGTAGGAAGCTATGACCAAATGCCAGTCGCCGTACCGCTGATACATGTCATTGAAATACCGGCAAGCGGCTTCAGTCGCTTTTTCGGGGCTTAAACGCTCATCGATCAGGCTGTTTATTTCAAGTCCGTAGATTTTCCCGGTAGGCAGCATGAACTGCCATAGTCCGCTAGCTCCCTTGTTCGACTGTGCAAGGGGGTTGAGGGCGCTTTCTACAATTGCAAGATATTTCAATTCATGTGGAAGTCCATTGACGTCGAGTATTTGCTCCATTATCGGGAAATAAAAATTAGCCATACCCATAATCTGACGCATTAACTTACGCCGCGGCCCGGCATACATATCAATATATTTACGGACGGATGCGTTGTAAGTCATGGGGATCACAGTCATCATCCGATTCATGCGCAGTCGGTATAGCGAATCGGTAAAGTACGGATTGACGTTGTCGTCAATACAGTAATCTTCGGAATTAAAGAAATAGGAGGCATGCCAGCCTTCGAGGAGGGAGGCCTCCCCCAGCCCCTCTATTAGCGGGGGATGAAGATAGTCGTCGGTTAGAAATTCGGGCAGGTCGTATTCCATTTCCGTCTCTGTCTCCGTCTCTTCTTCTATTTCAACAGATGAAATTTGCGCTGCCGCCCGGCTGAGGGAGACGGTCAGGCCGATAATTAATATAATGTATCGGCATTTCGACAGGCTCAATGACCTTATTATATAGTTCAATGACCTTATTATATAATTCATAATTGATAACTAATAATTAAAAATTCATACAAATGTTTATTCCGTAGCTGCGGGCGTGATAGAGAGTCTCCGGAATAAATATGGGCGTTATTTGAAGGGAAAGATCGGTCGAGACGTCGAAGTCGAACATCTGGGCGTCAACATAGGCATCCGCAACGACAATCCCGTACAGTGCGATGCTAATGATAATACTCAGGTCGCGATAGCGCCGGAAGTAATCTTTTCCTCTTTTCAGGCTGCTATGGAATGTAGGACTGTTCAGGCGTGTGGCCGGATCAACATAACTTGGCAAAAATACCATCCAGTTTTCGCTCCAGTTTTCGGGGTGTTCCGCTCTCGGATCTTCCTTGGAGTCTTTCATGATGCTGTAATACGCATTCTTATAGTCCTGAAAGGTGCGGTTATTCCATGAAATGGCATAAGCGCAACCCATGAATCCGCCGTAGACAATGGGCAATTTCCAATATTGACGGTTATATATTTGTCCCAATCCCGGAAATATGGCGGCTGTTATACTGGCTTTTCTCGGAACCGGTTTAAAAGGGGTGGTTTCCGTCAGGAAATCCTGCGCTACCGACACAATTGTATCGCCGGCAAAAAAAATGTCGGTATCAGGCGTTTGTGCAGGGAGGGTGTCCGGAGTATATATCAGAAAAAGACAGGCAACCCAACGAATTGCGCGGATGCGTTTTTTTTTAACTCCCTTGTTCATATCTGATATTCAGAAGATTAGTTCCTTACTTCAAGCGGTCTAACATGCCTATGATATAGGTCAGCTTGTCATCAGAATCGAAGGGAATCGTAATTTTTCCTTTTCCATCAGCGTTATAGCTCAGTTGTATTTTAGCGTTGAAGAATGTGGATAGTTGATCCCTTAGAATCTTGAATTCATCGGGAAGGGTTTTTGTGTGTGATTTGTTTGGTTTTTCCGATGGATGTTCCCCGTTCATCCGGACATCGCGGGCAATGTCTTCAACAGCGCGTACCGAGAGGCCTTCCCTGAGAATACGGTCATTCAGGGTGAGTTGCATTTCGGGGTCGTCGATAGAAAGCAGTGCACGCGCATGTCCCATGTCGATGCTTCGTTTTTTGATGCAGACCTGAATGTCGGCAGGCAGTTTCAGCAGGCGCAGGTAGTTGGAGATGGTGGCGCGTTTTTTCCCTACGCGCTCGCTTAACTGTTCCTGTGTCTGTCCGGAATTATCGAGCAGTTTCTGATAGGCAAGCGCTATTTCGATGGCGTTTAAATCTTCACGCTGTATGTTTTCAAGCAGCGCCATTTCCATCACATTTTCGTCGGCGTCGGTTTTGATATAGGCGGGAACACATTCAAGTCCTGCTTTTATTGCAGCCCTGTAACGGCGTTCACCGCAGATAATCATATATTTGTCAAGACCGGTTTCTTTTAGGGTGATGGGCTGGATAAGTCCAAAATTGCGGATAGACGAAGTGAGTTCTTCGAGTGTTTCTTCGTCAAAGACCTTACGCGGCTGATTGGGGTTTGGTTCGATTTTGCTGAGCGCTATCTCGTTCAGCGACGACGAGCCGCTTGTGTTGAGGCCGTCGCTTGTGAGTAAGGCCTCCAAACCGCGCCCTATCGGTTTCCTTTTTACTGACATATCTTATAATCAATTACAAATTACGAATTACAAATTACGAATTACGAAACGTTAAATCATTTCTTTTTCAATCAATTCCCTTGCTAACTGCATGTGGTTGATCGATCCTTTCGAGTCGACCTCGTAAAGGAGTGCGGGCATACCCGAACCGGCTGCTTCCACTAATTTCACATTCCGTTGAATCACAGTGGCAAAAACCAAATCCTTAAACATCCGTTTGATCTCCTCATAATATTGATTGGCTACACGCAGGCGGGCGTCGTACATCGTAACTAAAATGCCATCAATTTCGAGCGACGGATTCAGTTTCGATTTTATGATCCGGATGGTATTCAACAGTTTGGCGATACCTTCGAGCGCGAAATATTCGCACTGCAAGGGGATGATCACCGAATCGGCGGCGGTCAGCGCATTGACAGTTATCAGTCCCAACGATGGCGAACAGTCGATCAGGATGTAATCGTATTTCTTTTTAAGCGGCAAGAGCAGGTTGCGGAGGACATATTCCCGCTTTTCCATGTTCAACATTTCAATTTCTGCGCCGACTAAGTCAATATGCGACGGGAAGATGTCCAAACTCTCCATTTCGGAGCGCACAATCGCCTTGCCCGGTTCCACGCCGTTGATCAGACATTCGTATATCGAATGATTAAGTTTTTTTACGTCAATACCAAAACCGGACGACGCGTTAGCCTGCGGATCGGCATCCACAATTAACGTCTTTTTTTCAAGCGCTGCAAGAGAAGCCGCCAGATTAATAGTCGTCGTCGTTTTGCCTACGCCTCCTTTTTGATTTGCTAATGCTATTATTTTACCCATTTACCTTAGAATTATTATAATTTTGCCTGCAAAAATAATCTTTTTTTCCGGCTTTTCCAACTGACGTGTTGAAAAGTTGGCAATATTGTTGAAAAAATTTTCACCCGGCCCGTAAGGGCAAGGCACGCCTTGCCCCTACCATTTTGCCGCCAGGAAGGAAAGTAAACGGCTCATATCCTTAATGCTTTCGGTTGTTTCAACGCTTATTTCCCTGCCTTTCATTTTCAGTAAAATATATCCATAAATTGCTGTCAGGCAAGTCTCCATCTCGGATGTGCCGGCATTGTCCGATTGGGAGCGAAGCTGGACGATGGCCGGCAGGACTTTATAGTAAAGCGAACCATAGACGCTTTCATGCGCTGAATTAATCAGCCGGTGATGCAATTCGTTCAATTCGGCAACGATATTTTTATTTTGCTGGAGATGTCCTTTTTCCATGACCCCTTCTTCCCGCATCCTGTCTGCCAGCTCCTGATACCATTGGCGAATTTCCTGCAGGACAGGTTCCGGTTGTTCATATTTTGAAAGGAGATGCGCATCAATCTCTTCCATGTCAAACCGGCAGGCGCGTATCAGGTCTTCTATCTGCCACATATATATCAGATATTCAACTATATTTTCTTTTCTTTTTTGCTGGGCGATAAGCATGGGTATTCGCAATTAAAGCGCAAAGATAGCAAAAATCGCCTGTTTTTTACTATCTTTGCGCCTCAAATGTAGAAAAATGGAATCAGTATTGGTTACAGGGGCAAACGGGCAGTTAGGCGTCGCTTTGCAAAAAATCACCGGCCGGATGGATGGGTTTGCGTTTTATTTTACAGATATAGACACGCTTGACATTTGCGATCGCTCGCAGGTCGAAAATTTTGTCCGGACGAACAACATCGGTATCATTGTGAACTGTGCGGCATATACTGCCGTCGACAGGGCGGAGGAAGAGCCGGAGATTTGTGCGCGCATCAACTGCGATGCGGTTCGTCTGATTGGGGAAATAGCAGCATCTGCGGGCGCCGGCGTGATTCATATTTCGACCGATTATGTGTTCGATGGTCGCGGCGACCATCCCTATCGCGAAACGGATGCAACCGGTCCGGTTTCTGTTTACGGAGCGACGAAACTGGCTGGCGAACAGGCGCTGATGGCAGTATGCGAAAAATCGGTCATCCTGCGTACAGCCTGGCTTTATTCCGAAACGGGAGCAAATTTTGTAAAGACGATGCTCCGGTTGGGAGCGGAACGCGAGATGGTAAATGTCGTAGCCGACCAGTACGGCACGCCTACCTATGCCGGCGACCTGGCTGCCGTCATTAAAACCATACTGGCAGCCGACCGTTTTATCCCCGGTATTTACCATTATACAAACGAAGGCGAATGTACATGGTATCAGTTTGCACTGAAAATCATGGAATTATCCGGAATGAAATGTCAGGTAAACCCGATTCCCACCGTGGAATACCCCACACCCGCCGTTCGCCCGTCATACAGCCTACTCGACAAGTCAAAAATAAGGGAAACGTATGCCCTGCATATTCCCGCATGGGAGGAAAGCATAGCAAAATGTTTGCAGCAGATGAAAATAAAGCGTGCCGTTTCTGCCTATGCTGCAAACATTTTGAACCGCCGCACATTTGCCGTTATCAGCCATCCGGATGCGGGGAAGACGACGCTGACCGAAAAGCTGTTGCTGTTCGGAGGCGCTATCCATGTGGCAGGCGCTGTGAAGTCGAACAAGATACGCCGCACGGCCACGTCCGACTGGATGGAAATTGAGAAACAGCGCGGCATTTCGGTTGCAACATCCGTGATGGCATTCGAGTATAACGGATATCAAATCAATATCCTGGATACGCCGGGTCATCAGGATTTTGCCGAAGATACATTCCGCACGCTTACGGCGGTCGACAGCGTGATTATTGTGATCGATGCCGCCAAAGGCGTCGAGATGCAGACGCGAAGGCTGATGGAGGTATGCCGCAGGCGTAAAACACCTGTTATTGTCTTTATCAACAAGCTGGATCGCGAGTCGAAGGACCCGTTCGACTTATTGGACGAGATCGAAGCGGAACTACGGATACAGGTATGCCCGTTAAGCTGGCCGATTGATATGGGGCAACGCTTTAAGGGCGTGTACAACCTGTATGAACAAAAGTTAGACCTGTTTACGCCCGCTAAACAGAGTGTGACGGAAAGAATTGAGATCAAAGACATCAACAGTTCCGAATTGACGCAGCACATAGACGCGGGAATAGCCGAAAAACTTCGGATGGATATCGAACTCATCAACGGCGTTTACCCGGCGTTTGAAACAGGCGCTTATCTGAGCGGCGATGTGGCGCCGGTTTTTTTCGGTTCGGCGCTAAACAATTTCGGCGTGCGTGAACTGCTGGACTGTTTCATCCGGATAGCCCCTTCGCCCCGGCCTGTACAGGCCGTCGAACGGATGGTTGAACCGGACGAGGAAGCGTTTTCCGGCTTTGTTTTCAAAATTCATGCCAACATGGATCCGAACCACCGGAGTTGCATCGCTTTTGTGAAAATCTGTTCGGGGCGCTTCGAGCGGAATGTCAGCTATAAACATGTGCGATTTGGGAAGATGATGCGTTTCAGCAGCCCGACAGCGTTTATGGCGCAAAAGAAGGAAATTGTCGACGAGGCGTTTGCAGGCGACGTCATCGGATTGCCCGATACCGGCGTTTTCAAGATCGGCGACAGTCTGACCGAAGGCGAAGACCTGCATTTCAAAGGCCTGCCGAGTTTTTCTCCGGAACTGTTTAAATATATAGACAATGCCGATCCGATGAAGGCAAAGCAACTCAATAAGGGGATAGAACAGTTGATGGACGAAGGCGTCGCTCAGCTGTTCATCAATCAGTTTAACGGTCGCAGGATCATCGGAACGGTCGGCCAGCTGCAGTTTGAAGTCATTCAGTTTCGATTGTCAAACGAATACGGCGCACAATGTCGCTGGGAGCCTGTCAGCCTCTACAAGGCCTGCTGGATTGAGAGCGACGATCCGCAAATACTCGAACATTTCAAAAAAAGGAAAGCGCAATATATGGCAACCGACAAAGATGGACGCGAGGTATACTTGGCCGATTCGGCCTATGTGCTGACAATGGCGCAGCAGGACTTCCCCGCCATCCGCTTTCATTTCACATCGGAGCGCTGATCAATAAAAAAAATCACCCCCGTCCCTCTGTCTCTCCGTCCTGAATCAAGTTCGGGATCTAATTCGGAGGTTGTGAGTATGAGCATTTGCAATGCGAAATATTGCATAGCCACCCATGTAAGCGCTTTATTATGCGGATAGCATATCCGCCAGGATTTTTTTTTATCAGCTGCATTTGGGAAATTCCAGTTTTTCATGTATGTTTGCATCAAATTTATAATTCATAATTCATCATTAAATAATCATGTCATCAAATACATTCAAACGGCTTCCCTACGGCGAACAGAATTTCGCATCCGTCCGGACTGAAAACTATGCCTATGTGGACAAAACCCGTTATATCGAAATGCTGGAAAATGAAAGTAACAGCAGGCAGTTTTTCATCCGTCCGCGCAAGTTCGGCAAAAGCCTTTTCATTTCCATGCTGTCGTACTATTACGACAAGCTTTGCGCCGACCGTTTTGAGGAACTGTTCGGCGGGCTGTATATCGGCGACAACCCGACGCCGCTCAGAAACAGTTATGCTGTCATGGAGTTCGATTTTTCGGGGCTTGATACCGCAACTCCCGAACGGTTCATGAAATCATTTGAAAAGAATGTACAGAAAACCGTGTGCATTTTCCTTGAAAAATACAGTTCGGTTTTTCCTAAAGCAACGGAAATGATTGCACAAATCAACAGTCAGCAGGAAGGGATCGGTTCTTTGCGTACCGCCTACGGCGCCGCACAGTTATCCGGCGTCAAAATATTCGTCATCATCGATGAGTATGACCATTTTGCCAACGACCTGCTTGCCATGGGCGTGGAGGACGTTTACAAAAAGATGATACAGGCAAGCGGCTTAGTGCGCGACTTCTACGAAACGCTCAAAATAGGCGCCAAATCGGTCGTCGACCGCATCTTCATCACCGGCATTTCGCCCGTGATGCTCGACAACCTCACAAGCGGATTCAACATTGCCGTCATCCTCACCATGCATGAACGCTACAACAGCATGATGGGCTTCACCCATGGGGAGTTGGAATGGCTGATGGACGAAACGGGCGTCAACCGCGACCTCATCACTGTGGACATGGAGTGGTACTACAACGGGTATCTTTTCAATGAGGATGCCGCCGACAGGGTTTACAACCCCTCGATGATGCTTTATTTCTTCAGTCAGATTATGGACAGGCGGAAAATTCCGAAAAGCATCATCGACCCCAACCTGAAGATGGACTACGGTCGCCTGCAGCGCCTGGTACGACACGAAGCGAACCGCGACATGCTCCTTCAAATCGTCAAGGACGGAGGCGTCGTGTCAGCCATTCAGACCACATTTCCCATTGACATCATTCATGATAACGACCAGTTCGTGTCGCTGCTTTTCTACATGGGTCTGCTCACCATCGAGAAGCCTGAATTTGGGCTGCTGCGTCTCTGTATCCCCAACTATTCCATCAGGACGGTATTCTGGGAATACATCCTGAGAATGGCGCAGACGGAAGCCGCTTTTTCCATCAATAATACCGAACTCAACCGTGCGATCAGGGCGCTGGCGCTCGACGGGCAGGCCGGGCCATTCCTCGACTATGTCAGCCGTAACATCTTCAACAGACTGTCGAACCGCGACCTGCGGCAGTTCGACGGGAAGTACATAAAAATCATGCTGCTGGGTTGCCTGTTCCAGAGTAATGTATATATTCCGGCAAGCGAGACGGAGACCGACAGCGGCTATGTCGACATCTGCCTGCGCCGCAGTCCGCTGTTTCCGGAAGTGAAGTACGAATGGATATTCGAAATCAAATATCTAAAGGCAAGCGTGAAGAAGCTGGAACCTCATCGCATCGAAGCCGGGAAGCAGTTGCAGGACTATAGCAGTTCGGCCCTGATGAAGGACAGCAGAGATTTGAAAAAAGCCGTTATCCTGTTCATCGGCAAAAACAAATACGAGATTTTTGAGGATTAGCACGCAGGGCCGAAATAACCAATAAAAACATAAGGAAAATGATAGAAACATTAGCGTATATAGCAGCCGACCCGATAGCCCGCAGGACGATGGAGGAGGAATACTGGGCAACCATGGATGAGCAGAGCGCACTTGCTGTGCAAGTTCTGAAAAAGCCGGAAATATACAAATAAATTCAGAAAACAAAGCGAAACACAGCAAGTGTATTCATCTCCCCCTCTATCGGGGCGGGATACGCGATTTGGGACTAATCTGAAAATAATCCGCTCCGGGAGGGCTGTATTTAAAAAATTATGCCTACCTTTGCGTTTACGATTACAAACTAACTTGATTAATGTAGAATATGATACGTGAATTTAATGTAACGGGAATATGCGTGCCTGATATGCACTACATGGTGAATATTGACGGTAAGATTGAAAAGATATTCGGGATGGTGGAAGGAAAGAAATACTTCACCATCAATCGCGGA
>Ga0082212_10010935_pt1 | contig 11549 bp, 14 predicted proteins | sample TergutNt197P3_FD_71548 | JGI IMG/M metagenome (GOLD analysis project Ga0082212, IMG submission 71548) | Neocapritermes taracua P3 segment gut microbial communities from Petit-Saut dam, French Guiana - Nt197 P3 | ecosystem: Host-associated > Arthropoda: Insects > Digestive system > Gut ... | reverse complement strand
AGCTTGGCGGTAAGGCTGTACTTCTTCCTGCCCCCTTCATCGTTGTACCTGGATACATGCATTGTAAGGGATTCCGGCTTGTAGATCTTGGAGATCTTGGTCATCTCCGCTTCAATGTCCGCGTACATGGCATCAGCATAGAACTTGTCATCCTCTTCAAGTCCGCTTATCTGTACGAAGAGGGAATCCCTTTCCCTGCATGCCGATATCAATTCAACGATATCGTATTCCGTTAGTATCCCTACCAACTCTTTCCCCTCAACGACAGGCAGAGTGGAGAACCCCCGCTCCTCCATCACCGAGGCGGCCGAACCCAGCGTATCCATCCATTCCACGGTCCTGACCGCGGCGGCATAGACGCTTTCGATGGTGATCTGAGCTTTCGAGCTCTTTTGGAAGTCGCCGAAGCTTTTCGAATCGGTCTTCCAGTGGTTGTCGATGATCTCTTTCATTCCAACAACTCCCACAGGGCTTCCGTCGCTGCCGACCACAGGCACGGTCCTGATGTCTAATCTCCTCATGATCTCCAAAGCATCATCCAGCATACCGTCCAGTCTGACTGACTCTACCGGGGAGGTCATTATTTCCCAGACCTTTATGTCCTTCAGTATCTTCATCTTCGCAGCTACTCTGGTGAGGCTGCTTCTCGACACAACCCCGATGATCTTTTTTCCATTCAGAACCGCCAGCTGTCTGCAGTTATTGGTGATGATGTGTTCTGCAATCTTGGTTATTTCCGTTTCTAACGAGACAGTAGGAAGGTTTCTTACAAGGTTTTTTATCTTGGTGTCCGGCGTGACACTCCCTTTCCTAAGAATAGATCCGTAGCTGACCATTCCGATGTAGTTGCCGTTCTCAAGGATAGGTATCTCTTGAAATCCAGATTCCCTCATTTTTGAGAGCGCCTCTGAAACCCTGTCCTCCGGGTCGACTACGGGAAACTCCGATGTCATGGTGTCTTTGACGGTTATTCCGTTCAGTTGTGATCTCAAAATCGATAACTTCTTCAAATCTTCTAGGTCTTCTACTCCCATTATCTCACCCCATTCAATTCTGTCGATCATTAATCGCATTATGGCGGATATAAAGATTGTTTATAATGTCTGGCAAACGCGCGTCAGCCATTGTAAAATGCGTACTGAGCGTGAGAAAACGCCGGTCCATAAAACCAATGATGGGTGTTTTCTGGAAGGTATTAAATAGAAATTGGCTCAAAGGGCCTCAAACGACATGCCGGAAAGCAAGGATCTAAGGATGTCAGGAACGGAATCCGACGGTATCCTTTTCTGAGCGGTCGTGTCGCGTTCTCTTATTGTGACGGTGCCTTTATTCGGCCCTTCTAATGACTCGTAGTCCACGGTTATGCACCAGGGAGTGCCGACCTCATCCATTCTGGCATATCTTTTGCCTATCGTTCCTGAGCCGTCGTAATAGGCCTCCATGCAGGGGGAATGGACCCTTTTGTAGATGTCCGTCGCAAGGTCATCCAAACCATCTTTTTCCATGAGCGGGAATATCCCCACTTTAATCGGTGCGACATCCGGTACAAGTCTCAGTACGGTGTAATCTTCCTTTTCATCGTGTTTAAATGAGTGTTCCAGCACAGAATAGAAGATCCTGTCCAATCCATGCGACGGTTCTATCACGTGGGGAACGACCCTTTCCCCGGAAACTTTTTCGCGGATCCTTACGACCTCGAAGAACTCTCCGTCAAGTATCACGTCTTCTCCATCCAGATCCAAGGTGAGCTTTCCGTCCTTGATGTCTGAAGGGCGTTTCGCCTCCATGGCCTCGGCAATTGTCTTTGCCTTTTCCTTGAACTTAGGGCCCAAGGCCTTGTGTTTGGCCTTTACCTTGTCGACCTCCATCTCTCTCGGCTCGTCGAATTTTTTGAAGTGAGTGAGCTCGGTACCCGAGAACTCTGCATGTCTGGATAAGTCCCAGCACCCTCTGTCGGCGATGCCGGTTATCTCGATCCACCCGTAAGACAGAAGGACCTCGGCATCCCAGCAGTCCATGGCGTAATGCGCCATCTCGTCGTTAAGATGCTGCCTGAACCTAAGTCTTTCCGGATCGATCCCCAATCTGGTCAGGAACTGCTGTGTTGTGTAAACGAAATATGCCAGCACCCTGTTCGCTATTATTCCTTTTTCTACCGCCTCGCCTACGGTCATGGTCACGGTATCGGTGCCGGTGTTGGGGACAAGCGCGATCAGGTCGTTCTCTATCTCGCGGAACCTGATCCAATCCTTATCGTCGGGGTCGACGAAGAGTTCCACTTCCATCATGTTGAACTCTCTCATCCTTATCATCCCCTGCCTTGGTGCGATCTCGTTCCTGTAACCTCTCCCGGTCTGTATCACTCCCAGGGGCAGTTTCTCTCTGTTGTACCTGTACAGGTTCAGATAGTTGACGAATATCCCTTGCGCGGTCTCCGGCCTGAGATATCCTACTCTGGAAGAGCCGGGTCCGATGGCGGTCTTGAACATAAGGTTGAATTCTTCCACCTGACCTAGTTTTCCGCCGCATTCCGGGCACTTTATCTCATGTTTAACGAAAGCATCATCCAGTTCCTTTGGGGATAATACGTCAGGATTGTCGAAGAACTCTTTTACGAGGTGGTCCGCCCTGAATGCTGATTCGCACTCTCCGCAATATGTGACAAGGTCGGCGAACTCGTCCACATGGCCGGAGGCCTTGAACACCTCTCGGGGGTTGACGGTCTCCGAATCTATCTCAATGAAACCTTCCCTTCCTCGGTAAATGTCCCTCCATACCTCCACGATATTGTTCCTCATGTTGGAGCCCAAGGGCCCGTAATCGTACATCCCCGCCACGCCTCCGTATAACTCGAAAGAGGGCCATACGAACCCTCTGCGCTTGCAGAGGGAGAGAAGATCGGCGTTGATGGCCTCTTTACTCATAGGAATTACCTGTCAGTGCGCATAGGACATCTACGTCATAGATCATGCCTACCAGGTCATCTTTGGTACCGTGCACCGGAAGCTGCCCGAAGTCGTTCTGTATCATGATGCGGGCAATATCATTCAAAGGGGTCTTTTTGAAGATGGTCTGCGGATCTTTGATCATATAGTCGCGGACGGTGGTGTCGTCAGGGATGTATTTGTCGGTCGCGGCGTAGAACAGCGGGAGCACGTTCCTATACCCTGCAAGTTCAGAGTCCTCGATCCCCAGGCGCATCATCGCTTCTGCATCCACGATCTGGTCGCTGAACAGGTCGCGGTCCGTCAGAATGCCCACCAGTTTTCCTTTGATGTCCAGGACCGGTACGGCCGAGACATCGCTGATCCTCATTGCGGCCACTGTGTATGCCAAAGGCTCGCCCTCATATGCGGTGACGCAGGTGGTCCTTATGACATCCTCTGCGGTCATCGGGGTCTTCATTTCCATTATTTCCTTCAAAAGGTCTGTAGGCGTAACTATTCCCACCAGTTTTCCATCCTCTATCACCGGAAGCCTGTGTATCCTTTTGCTGGCGAAGATTTTTGCCGCTTCGACCATGCTGCCGTTCGGGGTTATCGTGATGCAGTCCTTTTTCATTATCAGCGATAATTGATCCTCATCGAACTTCCTGAAAATATCCCTTCTGGAAACAATGCCCATGAGCTTGCCGTCCGAAGCGCGTACGACGGGAAGCCCCGTCAATTTGTTTCTGACCATCATATTGATAGCATCGCTGCGGCTTCCGGGAACCTCCACCACTATCGGTGCCGCAGTCATTATGTCTGCCACTGTTTTCATCCTGAACGACCTCTAAAGATCTTGACCACAGGAAAAGCATACGGCTTCTCCGGCGGCGCGTCTGGCGGGTTATTTGTCTTTAGGTAATTAAGGGCATTGATTGACTTTAGATCGTCAGTCCTTCGTTACAACGGGAGATTTAGCGACCATCACGGGGCATTTCGCATTTTGGACTATTTTCTCCGCCACACTCCCCATTAAAAGTTTCGAGATACCGGTCCTGCCCAAAGTACCCATAACGATAACGTCGTATTCCCCCGACTCCGCCTCTTGCAGTATGACCTTTGCCGGTGATCCTTCAACGAGTTTCTCTTCCGCCGCCACGCCGGCCTCTTTGGCTTTCTCCGAGACATAGTCGGTGGCGTATCTTCCTTCTTTTTCAAGAGTATCATAGACGTTTATCAAAGCGGCATCCATCGGAGAGTTCGCATAGATGGAACGATCAAGGACGAACAGCGCCGTAACTGTGCCTCCAGACAATTTAGCCAGTTCAATTGCTTTATCCACAGCATATTTGGTGAATTCGCTGCCGTCCGTCGGCACAAGTATCTTCTTGAAATTCAGTTCACTTCCCCCTTTTCGGCCTGTATCTGAACACAGGTTCCCTGTTCCGCAGAATGTCATCCATGCGGAATGCTCCCCGGCAGGGAAGCACCGTCAGCTCGGCCGTCATTCCAACTGATATATGGATTTTGTTATGCGGATATAATATCTTTCTCCCTGTCGTAAGCATCGGCTCCATGACATCGTCGGCAGAACCTCCCTGAGAGACAAGCACATCTCTGAAGGCCAAGGCCTCAGAGCGCATGTCCGTGTCGCAAAGCATAGCATTGTCGGTGCCGATAGCAACATCTACACCGCAATCAAGCATCCGTTTTATAGGCGGCACCTTTCCGAAGTATTGGTTGGATCTTGTGCAGACAACCACCCGCACTTCCGCTTCGGCGCACTTCAGCAGGTCAGAGTCTCCCGCCTCCACCATATGCACAACGAAAGCAGGGTCAAAGGAAAGTATGAGGTCTATGTCCTCTCGTGTACTCTCGCTTGCATGGATCGCGAACATCTTCCTTCTTTCTCTTGTCTGATCCGCCACGCTCTCGATGTATCCGATATCCATATCGGATATGCCTGAGATGCCTATGCCGTCCGCGATATCAAGTATTCCGGATATCTCCTCTGGGTCATACTCTTTGCTGAGGGGCCTGCCGAGTATCGTTGACTCCGGAGCGGCCTTCCTGAGGGCCCTGCATCCGCTTTCTCCGCCCTCTCTGAAGTCGATGAATGTGCCGACACCGTTTTTTCGGGAGGCCTCTGCATAGGCCCTTATATGTTCTTCAAGGGACTCTTCATCGAGCCCCCTAAGATAGGTATGCTTGAGCCCTTCGGGAGGAGCGACCAGTTCTTCGATGCTCATCCCTGAAGGCACCCTCAGGCCGGCGTCCGCGCAATGTGTGTGGGAATTCACCAGCGGGGGCACTATGAGGCCGGCTGCGATAGGAGGTACCGGAGGCTCCCCTTCTTCAATGGATGCCACAACGCCGTTCTCGATGCAGACGTATCCCTCAATGATGCCGTCCTCCACAAGCACGGACCCGCTCAGAACATCCATGGTGGCGTATGCAGGTAATAATATAAATCACATGGAGAAAACCTCTCAAATGAGGATAATTCCTGAGGTGCCAGCACCTTTTCGGAAATGTTAAAATACTAACATAGACTATTGGGCGCAGGTGTAAAACCATGCCAAAAGTCATTGAAGCAGAATGTGTAGCTTGCGGAGCATGTGTAGATGTTTGCCCCCAGGACGCGATAGTCGTTGATGATGTAGCTGTCATCGATCAGGACAAATGCGTCGACTGCGGAGCATGCATTGACGAGTGCCCCTCAGCTGCAATAGTAGAGTGAGCCCGCAAGGGATCTTTCAAACAATGTCAGCGGGTCACCCGCTGAAAAACAATTTCACGCCCAGTAAGGCTTTTTTACGAATTTATATGAACTGATGACCGCAGTGGCAGCTTCCCCGCAGGCGGTTATTATTTGTTTGTATTTCCCCGGATAATCCACTACATCTCCGCAGGCGAAGATCCCGTGGCGGTTGGTGGTCATGTCAAAATCCACTTTGACCAGACCTTCGGGTGTAAGATCTATCCCCCAATTCTTCAGATCGGTGAGATCGGAGTTGATCCCTATGTTTATGACCGCCAGATCCGCGAATACATCGAACACCTTCCCTTCTTGGTCCAAGGTAATGCTCCTGAGGGAGTCGTCGCCGTTGAATGATACCACGTTGGCGCTCATTACTTTCTTGATATTGCTGTTGTTAAGATCCTTCACGTTGGCCTCATCCGCTCTGAATTCCGTTCTTCTGTGGACGATGGTCGTGTCGGTGACCGAGTCGGCTATCAGCGCCATCTCTATCGCACTGTTGCCTCCCCCGAACATCACTACCTTTTGGCCGACAAGTTCCTCTTTTACCGGCAGTATGTAGGTTACGCCCTTATCTTTAAGTTCTTTCTCGCCGGGGCAGTCCATCGTCTTCGGGTGGAAACTGCCCATGCCTATGGCTACGATCACAGACATAGTGTGATATGTTCCTTTGCTTGTTGTTACCACAAGCTCTTCGTTGCCGTCATCGATCGCTATCACTTTTTCATTCTCTCGGATGTCGCAGCCCAGAGACTCGGCCTGCGCATACAGCCGGTCTGACAGCTTTCTTGCTTGAACGGTCTCAAAACCGGGATAGTTGTGTATCCCCTTCTCAGGATACAGGCTTGTCAGCTGCCCCCCGACGCACCCAGCCTCCAATATCAGGGTGTTCATCATCTTCGACCTGGCGTAGATACCCGCCGTAAGTCCCCCCGGACCGGCACCGATAATGATGACATCGTATCTCATTTCAGGGTCGTATAATTTATCCGTATAAAATAGTGTTCAATAAGGGCTATGTTTTTTGACCATTCTTCTCAGGTAAATGCTATTTTTCCGTTTTGCAGTTATGAAATTCGTAGAAACACTACGAATTATAGAAACAATAGGGAATATCTTACATATCATGTGGGGCGAGCATCAAAATTATTTATGCATAAAGCGTTAACATATATCATGGGCTTCGACGATGTTTCCGCGGAGAGTCTTCTCAACATGATCCTGGATGAAGTAGATGACATGATAATCATCAATGATTCCGACAGGAGTGTGATATGGATGAACCGTGCCGCACAATGCGGAATGGATATCTCCGTTGAAAATGCGGTGGGAATGAAGTGCTATGAGCTATTCGGCGCCACCTGCTGCTGCGACACATGCAGGGCGAACCATACCCTCGGAGGACCCCACCGCTGCGGGTGCAAGTTCGAGTGCAGGAACATGAGCGGAGAGTACACATGCGAGCCCGTTCCGTACTATAAAGACGGGAAGCTGAAGATAGTCGTGCAGCATATCCGCGCCGCAAACAAAAATGAATAAATATCGATATACGATACTCGGATTGTGATCGAGTTATCGGAGTTCTATCTCTTCCTCGGGGTGGCGATCTGCTTTGCCGCGTGCATAGTGATCGTCAACAAGGTCAAAAAACCCAAAGAAGAGTGAGGCCAACCTTTCCGTCCCGGACGACCGTTCCTAAAATATACCTGCAGTTCGATTTATCTCTCGGTGAACGAATGGTAAATATTCCCAACAATGTATTGGATTTGATCAGAGCACGGACAACGACCAAGATCCTCGTGACCGCTTCAAAGGACGCAAAACCACATGCGATAGTGGCGGGCAGCATCGTTGCTCCCACGGCAGACACGATGATCGTCGGAGAGGTACTGATGAAGGTCTCATCGAAGAACATTTCCGATAACCCCAAAGCAGCGTTCCTGATATCCGCCGGGATGGAAGCGTATGAGGTGGACTGCACCGCAATGGCCCGCCTGGAGAGCGGCCCGGAGATCGAGGCTATGAACAAAGAGCTGGCCGCGATAGGGCTCAAGGCCGCAGCCGTATGGGTGTTCAGGGTTGACGGTGTGTTCGACCAGGGCGCATCTCCGAAAGCAGGGACAAAACTGGCCTGATGGGAGGGACCCCCTCCAACCTTTTTATAAACCATTTGAACCCATTCCACTTTGGAGCGGATACATCAACGGGTGATCATTTGGCGTTCGAAAAAGAGAGAAAGACGAACAACCTGATAATTGCCGCCGGCGCGATATTGTCCGCATTGGGGCTGGCGATATATTTCATGACCGCCCAAAAAGTTCCCGGCGTCCTGATCCTTATTTTAGGCGTGTCGCTGCTGGTCATCGGCCTGACGATATCAAATGCACTATTCAAGATCAGAATGGTGGAAATGCTTAAAGAAAACCGTAAAAAGTAAATGGTTTGAAGGTGGGTTTAGAACCTTCTTCTGTCGCTCCTTCCTTCCGGCTGGTGCTTTTTAAAACAGTCCCTGCAGTACACAGGCCTTCCCTGTGTAGGCTTGAAAGGCACCTCGCACTCGTTCCCGCAGTCCGAGCATTTTGTCTTAAAGTATTCCTTGGGTTGATCCCTGCGGTCTCCCCTGTATCCTCCGCTTCCTCCGCTTCCGTAGGCCATTTTTATTCCTCTTATTCAATGGGTATTCCCAATACTCTACCTTTGCCTCTTCAACGATGGACCAGGAGCAATATTTGAATGCCTGTACATAGACATATCATTTAGCTTAAAAACGTTGCTATCAATGTATGCCGCAAAGATACGGATTTTAAATAGTTTGGAGAAAAAAATCAGATATCTCTGCCTTCAAGGGCGCTTTTCAATACCGCTACCTCTTCATTGGACAGCGTTATGCCCTTCCCCATTTTCTCTCCGTCCGGGGACCATTCCCTGATATCGTATTTCGGGTCCCTGTCATTCCAGCTGATCAGGTTCAGCTCTTTCGTCCACCCTTTGGATGATTCGGAGAGAACCGCGATCTTCTCGACTACCTCATATTTGAACTCTACCGGCATGGTGTTCACTTCCTGCAAAGCACTACATTGTTTATAGTATATAAAAAAGAGGGAAAGAAAATAAGGTAATAGATTAGAATAATAATTTAGAGGACCGCGTGTCTAACAGCCTTCACAGGAACATGTATTAACGCAGTTTTTACGGAAAAAACTTTTTTTCAAAAGACCCAGATGTCAAAAAAGCTCCGTTTTTTGGAATAAAATTATATATGAGCATCACACTGTTTTTCCCATGTCATTCTTTGACAACAATAAGACTGTTGGACTGGTACTCATAATTATCGGTCTCATTATGTTTGTGGGCGGGCTGGTAAGTGCCGTCGCATGGTTAGCGGACGACACTTTGAACACCGGCGCACAGATAGCGTTTGGTATCGGAGGGATCATAGGGGGACTGCTATGGCTCTTCTATGGAATGAAAGTACGCAGCGGAAGCAACGACAAAGTTGCGATCGTTTCGGGTCTCGTAAGAACGATCGGAGTGATAACGATCCTTATAGCCATATTCGTAGCAGCAGGTAACTATCTGGCAAACGACGAATTCGGATTGGGAGCGGCCCTGGTATCTCTGATAGTTTCTATCATCATCGGTCTCATTTATTTGTGGATCTCAGGCAAGATAGCCGGAAAGAACAAGAACGTTATCAGCAAGATTGTTTGGGTTCTGTTGGTCATAATCTCTTTGATAATGGTCGTGGTCCACATCTTAGGGATCTTCGATGCAGACATATGGGGCATAATCTCGCACATATGCTGGGCGGTCGCATACATCTATGTGTTCTTGGCCAGTTTGTCCCCCGAAGTGAAATCTTCAATGGGGATCTGAAGCGGAAATCAACGATCAAATAAACTAAACTTTTTCCAAATTCTTATTTTTGTTCCTCAATTGATCCCACAAGGGATTCGATGCGCATGCGGGGGTTCAGCAAATAACACAAGAGGCAGCGGACATTTACCAAAAACTTTATATTTCTGTTTGAATAAGAACGATATGCTGAATGCGGGAACGGAACAAAAGGTCCCGGCCCGGATGGTGTATGAACGATGGAACTGACCCTGATGCCACTTGTAGCGGAGATCTTGCTGATGGGCGTTCTTGTCATAATGTCTGCTTACTTCTCATCCTCTGAGACAGCCTACACAAGCATGAATTCCATAAGGATAAAGAATCTTGTTTATGAGGGCCACAAGAAAGCAGAAAAGGCACTCAGGAATTATGATAATTACGACAAACTTCTGACCACCATCCTAGTGGGCAACAACATAGTGAATGTTGCCATCTCCACTCTCGGAACCATGATCTTCACGGAGATATTCGGCCTTACAGCCGGAGTGGTAATCGCCACGGTGTTCATAGCAACTGTAATATTGGTATTCGGAGAGATCACCCCAAAAACGCTGGCAAAAAGGAACGCCGAGCGTTATGCGCTGAGAATGGCAGGCTCCCTGCATATGATAATGCTGATACTGACGCCTATCTCATGGGTGTTCATGAGACTTACATATTTCTTATCGCGCGGAGCGAAGAACGACTCCGCCGAGGCCCCTTCTTTCACCGAGGACGAACTCCACGTTATGATCGATGAGGTGACCGAAGAGGGAGCTCTTGAGAGAAGCGAAGGCGAACTGATCAAGTCCGCCATGCAGTTCGATGATATCAAAGTGTCAGAGATGTATACTCCCCGGTCCAGAATAGTGGCGGCGGAGATCAGGACAGACATCGAAGACCTCAAAAAGTTGTTTTTGGAGTCTGAGTACTCTCGAATACCCATTTATGAAGGATCGGTTGACCGCATCATAGGGGCCGTTCATACAAAGGACTTCTTCTCCAAATACGTCGCGGGCGAGGACTTTACGCTGGAGGACATAATGATGCCGGTAAAGTTCGTTCCGGAGAGCACAAGCATAGCCACTCTGCTCAATGATCTCCAGAAGTCCCACATCCACATGGCGGTGGTCCTGGACAACTTAGGCAGGACCCTCGGCCTGGCAACGCTGGAGGATGTGTTGGAAGAGCTTGTGGGGGACATATGGGATGAGAGCGATGTGGCCGGATATCCCATACATGAAGAGAAGGACGGAAGTTTTACCGTTCCCGGCGAGGCCAATATATTTGACGTAATGAAAAGGATAGGGATCGAATTCGAACCCGGAGATTTCCAGGATAACACAATAAGCGCATTTGTGGCCCACTGGGCGGAAGGGGTTCCCAGGAGAGGAGACGAGATCGATCTGGGTAATTGCAGGGTAGTAGTTAGGTCGATGAAGAGCAGGCGCGTGAAGGAAGCAAGGATATTCCCTGCGAAACAAGGCTTCAGTTCTCAGGGAACTCAAGAGAATTGAGGAACGCCGCCATCTTCTCAACGGCGATCGCTTTTCTGGCGGGATGGGATGTTATCTTGCCGGTGACGGAAAGCACGTCCCCGTGATGCGCCGGTATGTACCTGCCCTGAACAAGTTCTTGCTTATCCAGCCTTAGGTAGAAGACGCATTCGTCGTCGATCCTTTCCTCAAGGCAGGCCTTTAGTTCATCGGCAACATCCTTCCCCATTTTCAGGAAGACCGGTATGATCTCTTTGTCCTTAGAGAGTTCGCCGCTGAGCACCAGTATCCTGTTACCGTGTTCGCTGTTAGATACGTCGCATTCGAACTCGTCCGTACCCAGCAGCTCGGCCATCACATCGTGGATGAGCTCTTCATTCTCCGTTGCGTAGCAGAATACGTTGATCCTGAACCAATGGAATGTGCCCTGCATGAACGGCCGATGCCATATGGCCTAATTAATGCTTGCAATCAGCTTTGCGGAGAAGG
>Ga0082212_10010934_pt1 | contig 11549 bp, 3 predicted proteins | sample TergutNt197P3_FD_71548 | JGI IMG/M metagenome (GOLD analysis project Ga0082212, IMG submission 71548) | Neocapritermes taracua P3 segment gut microbial communities from Petit-Saut dam, French Guiana - Nt197 P3 | ecosystem: Host-associated > Arthropoda: Insects > Digestive system > Gut ... | reverse complement strand
CATTTGCTCACTCCACAAACGGCAGTTCCGCTTAACCACGTTGCGCGACAGCAACGCGGCTGAAAACGGGGAACCCCAAACCCCAGAGCAAAAGAGGCCGCTTAACCACGTTGCGCGACAGCAACGAGGCTGAAAATAGAGAACCACGACTCCAAAATAAAAGAGGCTGAAAACGGGGAACCGGCAACCCCAGAAAAAAAGGGGCAAATCTTAATTATTTTGGAGGAAATCATGCGAAATAAAGTAAAAAAGCTTATGTCGCAGGCGTCGCTATTTGCTGTAATGATGGCGATAGGGCTTCTGTTCGTCATGCCGTTTACGGTACACGACGCTAAAGCCGCCGACGTTCCGACGCTTTATGTGACCGACGTGGAAGGGCAAGTCGGGGATACGGTGGATGTGAACATCGGAATCAGGAACAATCCTGGCATTGTTCTTATGAGGTTGACCATTCGTTACGATCCGTCCGTGCTACGCCTTGCCGGCCCTATTGTCGACAAAGGATTGTGGACACCGCCTGACGGGTCGGTTTGGCACTATTTTCCGACCCTGTTGTGGACGTGGAACGGTTTCAATTGTCTTGAGTATAACGCAAATTTCACCGAGTGTATCAATTTACAGCCAACCAATTTTTCCGGCAACGGAGAGCTGGTATCCCTGAAATTTTCGATCTTATCAGACGAGAGTTCCACTATAACGGTGGAATACGAAAATATAACGATACCTAACCCTGATTACGATCCTAATTACGATCCTGACGTCAACCCTGATGCTCCTACCGACCTTCGTGACCCTCGTGGCTACCAATTTATTGATATTTTTGATATTTCGAACTACGAGGGAAAAGCTGTCGAATTTGAAGTCATCCCGGGCAAGGTGAATCCGAAACAGGTAGCTCTTACGGGCATCGAAGTAACGACTCCGCCTGTAAATACTGAATACACGGAAGGTGAATCTCTTGACCTTACCGGGCTTGTAATCACGGCGAAGTACAGTGATGGAAGCTCCAGTGCAGACGTAAAGGGCTATACGACTAACCCGTCCAACGGCGCTGAGTTGAGCGTTGAAATGACGGCAGTCGAAATCAGCTACACGGAAGGCGAAGTTTCCGCGTCGGCGAACTTCGCGATCAAGGTGAATCCGAAGCCGGTAATTCTTACGGGCGTCGAAGTAACAACACTGCCTGCTAAGACTGAATACACGGAAGGTGAAGCTCTTAACCTTACCGGGCTTGTAATCACGGCGAAGTACAGTGATGGAAGCTCCAGTGCAGACGTAAAGGGCTATACGACTAACCCGTCCAACGGCGCTGAGTTGAGCGTTGAAATGACGGCAGTCGAAATCAGCTACACGGAAGGCGAAGTTTCCGCGTCGGCGAACTTCGCGATCAAGGTGAATCCGAAGCCGGTAATTCTTACGGGCATCGAAGTAACAACACTGCCTGCTAAGACTGAATACACGGAAGGTGAAGCTCTTAACCTTACCGGGCTTGTAATCACGGCGAAATACAGTGATGGAAGCTCCAGTGCAGACGTAAAGGGCTATACGACCACCCCGTCCAACGGCGCTGAGTTGAGCGTTGGCATTACGACGGTATCAGTCAGCTATACGGAAGGCGAAGTTTCCGCTCCGGCGAACTTCGCGATCAAGGTGAATCCGAAACCGGTAATTCTTACGGGCATCGAAGTAACAACACCGCCTGTTAAGACTGAATATACGGAAGGCGAAGCTCTTAATCTCACCGGGCTTGTAATCACGGCGAAATACAGTGATGGAAGCTCCCGTGCAGATGTAAAGGACTACACGACTAACCCGTCCAACGGCGCTGAGTTGAGCGTTGGCATGACGACGGTATCAGTCATCTATACGGACGGCGAAGTTTCCGCTCCGGCGAGCTTTGCGATCAAGGTGAACCCGAAGCCGGTAATTCTTACGAGCATCGAAGTAACAACACCTCCTGCTAAGACGGAATATACAGAAGGCGAATCTCTTAATCTTACCGGGCTTGTAATCACGGCGAAATACAGTGATGGAAGCTCCCGTGCAGACGTAAAGGGCTATACGACCACTCCGTCCAACGGCGCTGAGTTAAGCGTTGGCATGACGACGGTATCAGTCAACTATACGGAAGGCGAAGTTTCCGCGTCGGCGAACTTCGCGATCAAGGTGAATCCGAAGCCGGTAATTCTTACGAGCATCGAAGTAACAACTCCGCCTGTTAAGACTGAATACACGGAAGGCGAATCTCTTGACCTTGCCGGGCTTGTAATCACGGCGAAATACAGTGATGGAAGCTCCAGTGCAGACGTAAAGGGCTATACGACCACCCCATCCAACGGCGCTGAGTTAAGTGTTGGCATGACGACGGTATCAGTCAGCTATACGGACGGCGAAGTTTCCGCGTCGGCGAGCTTCGCGATCAAGGTGAACCCGAAGCCGGTTATTCTTACGAGCATCGAAGTGACGACTCCGCCTGCTAAGACTGAATATACGGAAGGCGAAGCTCTTAATCTTACCGGGCTTGTAATCACGGCGAAATACAGTGATGGAAGCTCCAGTGCAGACGTAAAGGGCTACACGACCACCCCGTCCAACGGCGCTGAATTGAGCGTTGGCATGACGACGGTATCAGTCAGCTATACGGAAGGCGAAGTTTCCGCTCCGGCAAGCTTCACGATCAAGGTGAATCCGAAGCCGGTAATTCTTACGGGCATTGAAGTAACAGCTCCGCCTGCTAAGACTGAATACACGGAAGGTGAAGCTCTTAATCTCACCGGGCTTGTAATCACGGCGAAATACAGTGATGGAAGCTCCAGTGCAGACGTAAAGGGCTATACGACCACCCCATCCAACGGCGCTGAATTAAGCGTTGGCATGACGATGGTATCAGTCAGCTATACGGAAGGCGAAGTTTCCGCTCCGGCAAGCTTCACGATCAAGGTGAATCCGAAGCCGGTAATTCTTACGGGCATTGAAGTAACAGCTCCGCCTGCTAAGACTGAATACACGGAAGGTGAAGCTCTTAATCTCACCGGGCTTGTAATCACGGCGAAATACAGTGATGGAAGCTCCAGTGCAGACGTAAAGGGCTATACGACCACCCCATCCAACGGCGCTGAATTAAGCGTTGGCATGACGATGGTGTCAGTCAGCTATACGGAAGGCGAAGTTTCCGCGTCGGCGAGCTTCGCGATCAAAGTGAACCCGAAGCCGGTAATTCTTACGGGCATCGAAGTAACAACTCCGCCTGTTAAGACTGAATACACGGAAGACGAATCTCTTGACCTTGCCGGGCTTGTAATCACGGCGAAATACAGTGATGGAAGCTCCAGTGCAGACGTAAAGGGCTATACGACCACCCCGTCCAACGGCGCTGAATTGAGTGTTGGCATTACGACGGTATCAGTCAGCTACACGGACGGCGAAGTTTCCGCGTCGGCAAGCTTCACGATCAAGGTGAACCCGAAGCCGGTAATTCTTACGAGCATCGAAGTAACAACTCCGCCTGTTAAGACTGAATACACGGAAGGCGAATCTCTTGATCTCACCGGGCTTGTAATCACGGCGAAATATAGTGATGGAAGTTCCAGTGCAGACGTAAAGGGCTATACGACCACTCCGTCCAACGGCGCTGAGTTAAGCGTTGGCATGATGACGGTATCAGTCATCTATACGGACGGCGAAGTTTCCGCTCCGGCAAGCTTCGCGATCAATGTAAATCCGAAGCCGGTAATTCTTACGGGCATCGAAGTAACGACACTGCCTGTTAAGACGGAATACACGGAAGGTGAAGCTCTTGATCTTACCGGGCTTGTAATCACGGCGAAATACAGTGATGGAAGCTCCCGTGAAAACGTAAAGGGCTATAAGACCGATCCGACGGAGCTCACGATTCTGAGCAAAATCGGTACGGTTACCGTCACTGTCAGTTACGCCGAAGACGATGCTGCCGAGACGACCGGCTTCGACGTCAAGGTTTATCCTATCCCGGAACAATCAATCATCGTCACAGGCATTAATCCTGAATTCCAGATCGGGCTTTTCCGCGAGGAGGCCGGGACGTTTGCCTGGATATATGAACCTGAATTCCAGCCAATAGACGAAGCGGAATTCATAGTTACCGGTGAAGAAGGTCCTTTCATGCTGTGGATCGGCATAGAGGGCGTTTATCCCGGAATTATGGTGATGGATATCGAAGCCGACGGAATTTATGACTTAAGTGATTATTTCTACGAAGTCGAGATTCCGGAAGGTTATTCTAATGTCGGAATAGACCTCGGCGAAAACGACTGGTACATCCAGGACCTCGGCGAGGGAGATATAATCACGTTGCTTAAAACAGGCGGGGACGCCAAGCTGTTCTTCGAATACGAGGGCAAGCCTTACAAAGGTATTGAATTCGTTCTTGACGGAAGCGACCCATTTACACCTATCGGTGTGACCCCCGACCTTCATATCGCCGGCTTTACGCTTGTTGGGTCTACGCGTTTTGGGCTGACGGCCTACGATTACGAGCTCACGGCGCATGTTATAAACAATGGAGGCGCTGCTGGAAACGTAACAGCAACTCTTACCGGTTACCAGGCCGATATCGTTACGGTTATTAAGGGCGAAATCGAACTTGGCGATATATCGGCGGGAGGAACCGCTGAAGGCAGCTTCATCATACGCATACCAATAAACAAGAACGCAGCTTACGACGAATCGCAGTTGGAGTTCATGTTTTATTACACGGAATAACAGATGAAAGGGTGCGGGGTTTTCCCCGCACCCTTTCTTTTCTTTATTATCAGGCGTTTAACAATAATGAAAGGGAATGACCATGAGAGGATTTTTAAGATATGTAATGGCGATGCTGTTTGTCACTTGCTTGATACAGACGGCGGGAGCGGCCACAATTGATTACACTTTGACAAATATCAGCGGCAACCGCTGGCAGTACGACTATACGATAACCAACAATTCGGAGCAGGATTTTCTTTACGGTTTTTCCATAAATTTTGGTTACGGTTTTTATGATTACCTTGACCTGGAAGTTGGTTCATCGTCATGGGATGAATCGTTTAATGATGGTTTCTGGAATGGATTACTTCAGGATAGCTGGCTGATTACCTGGGGTGATCCGTTTTCTTACAACGATGGAGAGCTTTTGGCGTTTAACGATGCGGGTCTTGCTCCGCACGGAATACTGGAAGGCTTATCAATCAGTTTCGACTGGCTGCAGACTGATACAACCCCTGGAGCACAGTCATTTGTGCTTTTTGGCGCTGATTATTCGGAATTGCCCGGCGGGATTACCTACGGCGACGACATGCCGCCTGTGCCTGAACCGCAGACATTTATGCTTCTTGGAACCGGCATTATCGGGCTTGCGTTTTATTACCGCCGGAACCGTAAACGTTAGATGCGCGGGAAGTGCTGATTAATTGTCTGCGCGGGATGAAGCGCACCGCGCACGTGTAGGGGCGTAGCGTGCTACGCCCTTTATGCCCAGGCAATTAATCAGCGTTTCCTTAGATGCGCGAGTAATGTCCTTATAACCATGTTCCATAAATGACGCAATATCAGAGGAAGCTTATGAAAACGAACCATAGCAAGACAACTGTGCGGACAAAGTTTTCTGCTGTTTTAATAATGGCGTTAACGTTGTTGTTTGCGCCGATAACGGCACAGGCGCTGACATATGAAGCAAGCAATTTTGACGAATTACAAGGCGCGATAATCGGCTATAACTCCTTGATGGAGGATACGGTTATAACCGTTACCGCGAATTTTGACATTACAGGCGATTTGTACATCGTTAACTGGAACGGAAACGGCGCGGCTCTAACCATAAGAGGCGATGATCCAGACGTTACCCTGACGCGCGCTGTCGCCGGCAGACTGCTTAGAGTAAACAACGGCGCGAAGCTGATCCTTGAAGATATTATCATCGATGGCAACAAAGGTGTTTATTTTAACGATTCTTGGAGTCCACTTGTAGATGTTCCAGGCGGCGGCGCGCTTATTATGAAAGACGGCGCGGTTTTACGGAATAACAACAACACAGGATATAACGGCGGCGCTGTGTTTGTATCCGGCGAGTTCACAATGACCGGCGGTAAAATCATCGGCAATACCGCCGGGGGCGGCGGCGGCGTGTCTGTATTTGGTAACCACGTCGACAACATGTATGTGCCAGGCGAGTTCACCATGACCGGCGGTGAAATCAGCGGCAACAACGCAAGATATGACGGCGGCGGTGTGTATGTCGGCGGCTCCATTTTTAGCAACGGCGATGGTGCAATATTTAGCCACAGCGGCACATTCACCATGACCGGCGGCGAAATCAGCGGCAATACCGCCGGAATCGGCGGCGGTGTGTCTGTACCCCTCTACTACTACATAAACAACGGTGCGTACGTGTCCGGCAATTTCACCCTTGGCGGCGACGCGGTAATAAGCGGGAATACGAAAAACAATGTTTTTATTGGTAATTACGACAATCAAAACAACTACATTACGCTTTCAACAACCTCCCCGCCCGGATCGGGCATGAAGGTCGGCGTACAAACCGGTGATTGGTCGGACGGCGTTATAGTCGAATCCGGTGCGTATCAGTACTTTGCACGATATTTCTATGCCGACGAAAGCGGCAAAGCCGTAAGTTTCGAGGACAATCAATTAGTAATAAGAGATTCACAAAACCTGATAACCGCGTCGCCGTCGCCGATCCAATTCGGCGCTCCGCGTCCGCCATATGCGCAGCCGGCAGAGCGAACGGTTACAATCACCAATACCGGAACAGGCACTGTTACGCTGACGCAGCCGGTTGCGGCGAATTACCATATCGGTCAGCTTTCAAGAACGACTCTTGCTCCTGGCGCGATATCGACATTTACCGTACGTCCGAAAGCGAATTTGCCGGTAGGGAACTATAGCGAAACGATAGACATAATCGGAAGAGACATAAACGGAAACGACGGAATAAGCGCGAAGGCTGCCGTGAGATTTGCCGTATTGTCTGCGCCCGTTTATAAAACTGTAAGCAATTTTGCGGAACTGCAAGCCGCGATAAACGAATATCGCACGGCGACGGGCGATATGTTTGTATCCGTTTCGAATAGCTTCTATATTACCGATAGTTTGGAAATCCCCATTGGCGGCGGCGCCCTCACAATAAAAAGAGCTAACGCGGCAAGCCCCGTCGTTCTGACGCGCGATGTTGTCGGCAGTCTGTTTTACGTGCCCTTCGGTGCGAAGCTAATTTTTGAAGATATTATTATCGACGGCGATAATGCCGTTTATCCTGAATGGTTTTCCCCTCTGGTATACGTAGACGGCGAGTTCGTCATGGAAGCCGGCGCGATTTTACGGAATAACGCCTCAAGCGGCGGGGTTTATGTTTGGGACGGCGAGTTCACCATGAACGGCGGCTACATTCACGGCAATTCCAGTAATTACGAGTTCGGCGGTGTGTATGTCGGCGGCAACGGCGGCAAATTCACGATGAACAGCGGCTCCATTAGCGGCAATTCCAGTAACTGGGGCGGCGGCGGTGTGTATGTCGGCGGCGGTACATTCACCATCGGTAGCGAACGGGCAATAATCAGAGGAAACACAAGAACTGCTGACGGTGCGGCGAGCAATGTTTATCTTCAGAACGACAAATACATAACGCTTGATATTCCGCGACTTTTGCTGCACTCCGGGAATGTTGGCGTTACAAAATACGGCAACGGCGGTGTTATCGTCGAATCCGGTGCATGGCATGGCGACGAAGAGTACTTTTTCGCGGACGAACCCGGCAGAGTGGTAAAGTACGACGCGGGCCGTTTGGTTATTGCCGTTCCCTCGCAGTATTTGGTGAGCAATTTTGACGAATTGCGAGCCGCGATAAACAGCTACTACGATGCGATGGAGAGTACTGTTATAACCGTTACCGCGGATTTTAACATTACCGAGACATTGTTCATCCCGTCGAACCAAAACGGCGCGGCACTCACAATAAGAGGCGTCAATCCGGGCATCACCCTGACGCGCGGCGTTACCGGCAACATGTTTAGCCTATTTGGCGGCGGCAGGTTTATTCTGCGAGATATTATCATCGACGGCGGCGGTACGGGCGCTTACGCGAACAATGGCGGCGGCTCAATCGTTTCGCTCTACTTCGGCGCGTTCATAATGAACCCCGGCGCGGTTTTGCGGAATAACATCCACTCAGCCAGCGGCGGCGGTGTTTATGTATTCAATGGCACATTTACGATGACCGGCGACGCAATAATCAGCGGCAATACCGCAAACACCGGCGGCGGTGTTTATGTATCCAATGGCACATTTACGATGACCGGCGATGCAATAATCACCGGCAATACCGCAAACAACAGCGGCGGCGGTGTTTCTGTATCCAGCGGTGAGTTTACGATGACCGGCGGCACAATCACCGGTAATTTCACCAACTCAGTCAACGGCGGTGGCGTGATGATCCAACCCAATGCCGTGTTCAACCTTGGCGGCGATGCGGTAATCAACGGGAACACCAGAACCACGGACGGCGCGGCGAGCAATGTTTTTCTTTCGCGTGGCGTATTTATTACTCTAGGCACGGGCGGCAACGGCATTGCCGCGCCCGCTCAAGATATGCTGATCGGGGTGACAAAAGCCTCTGACAACGGCGTTATAGTCAATTCCGGCGCTCGCGAGGAGTATGCGGCGTACTTCCGTTCCGACGAACCCGGCAGAGATGTGACTTATTGGAACAACCGGCTGATTATTACAGGCGGATACGACGCCCCGTTTGAGGAATTTTTACAACAGGTAGTGTCATACGGTTCGGCAAGCGGCAATACGACCATCACGGTTGACCATGGTTTTGCGCTGACAAGTCCAGTGACCATTCCCGCGAACGCTTACGACAGAACCCTCACAATAAGAGGCGTTAGCGCGGCAAATCCCGTTGTTCTGACGCGCGGCGTTGCCGGTACTCTGCTTACCGTAAACAGCGGCGCGCGGCTGATTTTGGAAAATATTATCATCGACGGCGGCGGTGCGGGCGCTTACTTGAACAATTCGGGTTCGCTTGTATATGTATCTGGCGGCGAGTTCGTTATGAACAGCGGCGCGGTTTTGCGGAATAACATCAGCGGATCGGACGCCGGCGTGAGCGTCAGAGCGGAAACGCTCATGATCGACACCGACGCGGGCATATACGACTGCGGCAGAAGCGCGGGCGGCACATTCACCATGAACGGCGGCGAAATCACCGGCAATATCGCTGAATTGATGGGCGGTGCCGTGATAGTAGACATTTGCAGCACATTTACCATGAACGGCGGTGCAATCACCGATAATACCGCCGGGCGTGGCGGCGGCGTGTATGTTTACGCCGGCACATTTGGCGCCAATAATCTTTTGGTAACGGGCGGTACGTTTACCATGACCGGCGGCGAAATCAGCGGCAATACCGCCAATGGCTTTACCTCGCCTTTCGGCGACCCGGTATACTATAGCAGCGTCGGCGGCGGCGTGTATGTGGATGTCGGCAGTTTTACGATGACTGGCGGCGAAATCAGCGGCAATATAGCCGATACCGGCGGCGGCGTTTATGTCGAAGACGTCAGCAGGAAGATTATTATTTTTCCAGGGATGTCATACGCCGACAACGAGATCATACTTGGCGGCGAAGCGATAATCCGTGGCAACCTAAACGACAATGTATACCTTGAGGACGGTCAATATATCGAGATAGGCGTTGGCGCGTCCGGACCTGCCGGTCTGATGGAGGTTTGGGTTGAAAAGCCCGGCGACGATGGCGTTGTAGTCGAATACGGCGCTGTTTCCGGCGACGAGCGGTATTTTCACGCGGACAAGAGCGGCGGCAGGATGGTTTACGAAGACGGCCGTCTGCTTATGGAAAGGAACGACGCCTCCACGCCTGTGATAAAGATTGGCAGAGCTACGGTTACCAGAGGGAAAGAAGTATCTGTTCCTGTCACAATAAGCAATAATCCCGGGATTGTTGCGATGCGCCTTGAGGTTGCGTTTGACAGCCGTTGGCTGACGCTTGAGTCCGCGCCCGACAGTGGTTTGCTTGGTCAGAATTACAACAACCTGCCTTCATATGGCTCTCCTTATTCGTTTTTCTGGATGAACATACAGGAAGACGATATAACGGAAGACGGCGAGATAGCCGTGCTTAATTTCAAGGTATCTCCCGACGCTCCCGAGGGCAGCTACATAGTCAGGATGTCGTACAATACGCAATACGATATTTTTGACGTGCAGGGTAATACCGTTTACTTCAGCCTGGACCACGGTGTATTAAATGTAATACCGTTTGTTTACGGCGATATGACCGGCAACGGTGTAGTCGCTCCTTCCGATTTGCTGATACTTGCTCGCTATATGGCTCGTTGGCCTGGGGTTGAAATCAATGCCCCTGCTGCGGATCTTGACTGCGACGGGATGGTTACGCCTTTCGACCTTATGGTTATGGGCAGGCATATTGCCCGCTGGCCTGGATACGAGACGCTTCCGGTTTGCCGTCAGACGCAGACTTCTTCGGTCATGTCTTTTTCGGCGTCTCCGTTCATGTCTTTATCGTCCGCGTTTACGAGCGCGTCTCCCGCAATCAACGTTTCAAGCGCGTATGGCGAAGTAGGCGACATAGTTGACGTATACGTCAGCCTTTCCGACAACCCCGGTGTAATAGCGATGCGCTTGGGGATTGAATATGACGAGACCGTGCTTCGCCTTGTAGATGTCATGGACAACGGGAATCTTGGTGAATCTTATCACCGCAACGTTTATTCGTCTCCGCATACGCTGTTGTGGGCAAACGTTGCGTCTCCCGTGAATTTCTACGCCAACGGTGAGATTGTGCGTCTTAGGTTTGAAATATTGTCTGAAACCGCCGGCACGTCTGTAGCTGTGAGATACGACGGCGTTAACTGGGATGTATTCGATGTTGATCTCAATGCTGTTGATTTTGAAGTGAACAACGGCATTGTTTCGACGTATATGCCTGTCGATTCTGTGTCCCCCGACCTTCATATAGCGGGCTTTACGCTTGTTGGGTCTACGCGTTTTGGTCTTGCTGCCTACGATTACGAATTCACTGCGCATGTTATAAACAATGGAGGCGCTGCTGGAAACGTAACAGCAATTCTTACTGGTTACCAGGCCGACATCGTTACGGTTATCAAGGGCGAAATCGAACTTGGCGATATACCGTCGGGAGGAACCGCTGAAGGCAGCTTCATCATACGCATACCAATAAACAAGAACGCGGCTTACGACGAATCGCAGTTGGAGTTCATGTTTTATTACACGGAATAACAGATTAAGCTGAACTTCGGGCAACCCGGTCCGAAGCGCCAATCACGGAAAAGGGCGGTATAATTGCCGCCCTTTTTTCATGAACATGGATTTTTACGAAACAAGCCGATCCTAATAGAACTGGGAGATCCTCCGGCTCTGCCGGAGAGGCAGTAAAAGTTTGACAAATACTGGAGTCCATCAGGGAAACTCCATATGTGAGCCGCTCAAGCACACATAAAAGGAGAATCCGA
>Ga0082212_10010933_pt1 | contig 11551 bp, 6 predicted proteins | sample TergutNt197P3_FD_71548 | JGI IMG/M metagenome (GOLD analysis project Ga0082212, IMG submission 71548) | Neocapritermes taracua P3 segment gut microbial communities from Petit-Saut dam, French Guiana - Nt197 P3 | ecosystem: Host-associated > Arthropoda: Insects > Digestive system > Gut ... | reverse complement strand
CACAAGATCCATCACCAACATCGCAAGGTTTACCTTCAGGTCCGGGATCACCGGGGCCGCCAATGTCACCAGGTACGGGAGTTGCGGAAGGGGCAGTCGGTCCGATTTGTACCGGAGTGTTGCTGCTTGCAGTCGTACCGTCGCCAAGCTGGCCGTACTGATTATCTCCCCAAGTCCATAGACTACCGTCCCTTTTCGTCGCTACCGTATAATAATGCCCCCCCCCGCCGAAATTGCCGACCAGTCCCTTGCTATTCCTATTTGTATTGGATTTGTAGCGCTGTTTTTTATATTAGCTATCTTTATCGTTCCAGATAACTGACAATCCTGACGTTGTCGGACAATGCCACATCGTCCGGCAGCAAAATGAGCGATGCCGCGTCGCCATCCAACGCCCTTTTGAGTTTTGACAGATATTCTTTATCGCTTATCAGTTCTACATTGCCAAATTTCAGCGAATCGTTGATCAACTCAACGCAGGTAGTCTGCCTTGCCCCAAAGAAACCGCCGTACCCAAAATCGTAATCTTTAAAGTGTTCATACGCCTTACTCGCAATTATATTGCCGGTATCGGAGTTTACTCCATCTGCTTTACATAAAACAATCACGTCATATTTATTCCAATAGCTGTCATCGCGAAAACTGTTAATCGTTATATAATCCATAGGCAGATCGGCCCCAATTCCTAATTCGGAGCCTCTCGCCTGTAAAACGTGGAGTTTGCCATTGCCGGCATCAACGTCAATAATCAACGCCGCGTGATTGAAATACCCGTACTTGTCACCGGATTTTTTATTTCGAAGCAAGAGCACGTCCCCTTTAGCGGCCTTTTTACATAATTGTTCCCAATCCCTGCGAAAAGTACCTGTGTCGATATCTGTCGTACCCGTGCCATTGACTATTTCGTCATAAGCTCCATTTTGCAGGTCATCCGTTTTATTCTGAATAAACCCGCCGTCAAAGCTGCCTCTAACTGCGTCTTTAAATATTTTAAGCTGTTCTGAATTGCCGCTCTGCGCAAACTTCAGCTTCACAAACCTGCCCATTGAATACCGCAAATCGTTTTTGAGTATTTCATCGGGCGTCGGTGAAAATGGCTCATCCGAACCCATAATATACATGGAAACACGGTCTTTACCTTCACCGCTTACGAAAGCCGTATCAGCGGGAAAATCAACCGCAACATCCTGCGGTATTTTTGACAGGGAAAAATCGTCCAGAAGCAGCCATTTAAACAATTTCCCTGTTGCGTCGCTTGCAAACAGTTTTGAAGCCCTTGACAGGGAATAGATGTCCTCTCCGCCGGGTTTGACCGCGATCGTATCCAGCTCTTTGTTGTTCATGGGTCTGTTAACTTTCAGCCCCGCGTACTTCATCAAAATTATGTAATCTTCGTCTTTCAATGGCTTGGCGCCGCGTAAAACGGCAATGCCCTGGTTGTAATCCCGAAAACATGGAACATTCATTGCCTTGGCGATAACATCAACAGGCATAAATATATGTCCGTTTTTCTCAATTGGTTTTGACGGCATTATCAATGGTTCGCTGTTATTTAAGACGATAATGTTAAAATCAAGCATAAAAAAACATGTGTATTTATTGAGTTCAATGGATACGATTTTTGTTGCTTCATCTATGATAATCCGCGCATTCAGATATTTTGCGGCTTCGTCTATAGACGCGTACATAACGCCGTTATGAAGGAAAGGCGCAGCGTCATTTTTCCTGATTTCACCATCCACCAGCATATGGGAACTGTCAAGAAACAAAACCACCCCGTTATTAATGACGGGTTTTATTTTATTAAATTCCTGTTCAATGTTATGTTTTGTTGTAAAGTGAATCGCGATAAAAGCGATCACGGATAAAGTAATAATCAGACCGATTATAGTGTGTAAATTGTTGGATGGTTTTTTTTGCATGTATATATTTACTTGTTTGCACTACCCGCAACGCCCTTTCGGGCATTGCGGGTAGTGCAATTGAATTAATAGCCTATTGGGTAACCAATCCAAGTTTGTTGGCGATTTGCTTTACTTCCATTATGTTTTCTCGTGCATTCGCACGTTGTGCTTCACGGTCTACGTCTGACTTCCACGGCCACCAAGAATAATAGGAATCGAGTAACATGTCGCCAACGTTGGCGGCGTATACATCACGGAATTTTGTTTCACCGGCTATTCGCAGATTGGCGAGATTTTCAAGGTGTCGTCCAAAATCCTCCCATCTATCAGTCAAATAGTAGGAATTTACAAATTTAATGGTTGCACCCGTCATATCGTGGAGACAAATTATGCCTCCACGCCCCACTGCTCTGTCGCTCCATCCAAAAATGACATCACATAGGTCAAAAACAGTTTTTGCAGCTATGATACACCAACCCACAGGATGAGCTACTTTTATGAAAGTCATCACAACGCTTACATAAATTCCTGCACCTTTAATAAGTACATGCCGTAGATTTTGCCCGTTTGAAGCATCCAGATAGCTCATTGTCATTGAATCAACAACAAACTTGGCTGCAGATTTTGTGAACTTATGCTTTCCGTTATCCCGCAATTCACAAAACAAGTCATAATTCTGGAAGAACACTCCCTCGTTAGCATTGTCCAACGCAATATATTTTGCAGCGTCCCACATAAGTTTAATATCACTGCCCATCTCAACAAGATCGAACGCTATCTTTGCAGAACCGAACCCTGGCAAACTACTAGGATCACCAGGGGCAAAGTAGCTAGCTAGTTCATAACCGTCAGCTAGCGCGCCTAGCATTTTCACACCTTGTATGAGATTATCGGGAATGCCTTTTTTCTCCATACTGAAAGGCGGCAAGTTAATCTTTTGGCCGTTTGGCAAAGTAATTCCATCAAGGTATTCCTTTGCGTATGTGTCGAACCAATTTAGATACCCATCCATGCTGTCTGCTTTCCTGCCTTCGTTTATTGCTTTGGTCATTTTTTCTTTTTGAGCCTTGATTTGCTCTCCGGCGTAGATTCTGGTTGATAACTCGAGAGCACTCAGCGCGTCTGAATCAACTATGTCAATAAACGATAAAATTTCGCCAATCACTTCATATGTTGCATTTCGAATCGCCCGTTCCAATTCCGCCATGGCGGCTTTTTCAATATGGTAATCGCTTGCGTTTTCTATGATGAAATTCACCATTTGCATAGTGTATTCCTGCTGCACATCGGTAAAAGATATCGCCGCAACAACAGTATCAAATAATCGCTGCCAATAATCATTGCTATAATTAGCAGCCTCTGTTGAATACTGATAGCGACCATTCTCTATCAATGCCATAAAGTCGCTGACATCATCTGAAAGGTAATCTCTCTGCAAAGGATGCTTGTCAACATTATCAGGATACCCATCAAAATCGCTATCTTTAAGGAATGGGTCGGAAACCATTCTAATCATCACTTTGTCGCCGACTTCGATAATAACAAGCTCCTCTCCGTTTAAGAGACCATCGCCGTCAAGGTCGGCATTGCAATGTATGTCCGCACCTACCATGAACATTTCCATAGAACCGTTCTGCAAACGTAGCTTGCCCTCGAAAATCAATTTTGCATAGTAGTCGGATATGCCGTCGCCATTGCTATCCGTTCTGTAGTCGATGGCCTCATCTCTTATAAGATCGTAGCCATCGAATAAATCATCGGCAGTTTCTGCATAAAAATATTTGCCGCCAGTAGATTCCGCAATGTAGGTAAGCAGTATTGCGTTTACATCCCAGCCTAACCCGACGGTGTAAATCGTAATATCATGTGCTTGTGCGTTAGCAACAACTCTATTGTATGCTCCGGGGGGAGCATCAGGGTCATCTGTCCCGTCTGTCATTACAATAATCAATTTGTCCGCGTCTGAACGCCCGTTGATTCGTAATTCCTCTATGCCGGCTTCTATGCCGTTGAATATCTGCGTACCGCCCCTGTTTCCGGCTACCATATCAAGGTATGTTTTTGCCGTATAATTATCGTATGTCAGGCTCAAAATGGTACGAGCGTCATCGGAGAACCCGATAATACCCGCTCTGTCGTTTGCTTCCAGCGCATCGACGAATCTCTTTGCGGCAGCAACCCTTAATCTATTGGGGTCGTTGTTTTCCCCAGATTTCATGTTTTCCATGCTGTTGGATTCATCCATGACAAAAACCACATCGATGTCCTGGTAAATCCCTGTTCCGCCGCCGGCACTGGGTTTGCGAATGTCGTAATGCCATACGGCGTTAAATTCCACGCTGTTAAGCAAAATGTATTTGGAGAAATGCGAAACTTCTGCCGTTACCGTGCCATAAGAAACGGCCGGATCGGACAATTCGGAAACCAATACTTCGCCATTAGACAGTTCGGAAAGCAATCCGCTGGTTTCATCGTAGTAATAGATGCGCGGCTGGAAATCCTGACCAATAGTTCCCAAACTTTTATCGTAGTGGAATGATATATTGGCGGAGTTAAACGCGCCTGAAACGGCGAAATTATAAGCCACACCCAAATATCCGGGAATGGCAGGCGACAACATTCTATCGTCCGCAACCGTTACGGGAGTTATTTCCAGGGTGCCAACCTGATCGGCTCTAAGCGTCATTGATACGGATGCCGTTACAGTATTTACTTTATCAGGTTCGCCAATGGTTCGTGTTTGCGGAAAATTTATATTTGGAACCAACGGATCGGTACCATATAAAATCTCCAAAAAGTCACTCACGCCATCGCCGTCCGTATCAGCCAGATATGGGTCTGTGCCGTATATGTTTATCTCTTCCCAATCTGACAAACCGTCGCCGTCGCTGTCGATATCGTAGGCGAAAGCGGGAATGGCCGCCGTCACCGCGCCGTAATTGATCGTGATGCTGCGCGTAGCCCGCGTATTATCAGTCACGGTGACAGTCGCCGTCCCTGCCGCCATCTCAAACGTTGGCGTTCCTGAAATTACACCGGCCGTGCTGATTGTTATGCCGAGCGGAAGCCCCGCCGCGCTGAACGCGTAGGGTGGCGTCCCGCCGCTTGCGCCGCCCGACACATTGATCGGCGTTATTGCCGTTCCAACTGTGGACGCGGGGATGTCGTAACTCGCGCTGTCGTTGAAAACGAGTTGCGATTGCGGTTGTTGTGCATCACTGCCATTGTTTCCGCCGCCGCAGGCGGTGAAAAACATTAAAAATATTGAAAATACTGCCGTGGCTTTTTTCATATGTTTTATGACCTCTACTTGTTGTTGTATTCACATACCCTCTTCCCGAACCGTTAAAGAGGGTTAAAGGGAACGCCGGCGCTTTCATGGCCGACGGTTCCCCATCCGGCGCTTTTCCCGTTTCCTCAATCAAAAAGCATCGATTCAAAGATGTCGGATCCAGCCAGATATCCGCCGCTTCTGTCGCTCAATCAACAAGAATGGCGGTGGCGCCTGCGCCAATACCGGCCGGCTGTGCATAAAGAGTGTTGCCCGCTACAGTTCTGGTCAGTTGAGCCGCCCGGCTGACGTCGATATTGAAATCGTAAAATTCAACGATTGCGCCCCCATTAACAACTACGCCGGCATACGCCGATGCCGGCGCGCTATTATTATCATTTGGAACCGCTGTTCCGTCGCCGCATCTATAACCAGTGGGACTAATCGCGTCGTTTTTCTGGAGAACAGCGCCGTTAATGCCGCCGAAGCTTCCATTGACTGCCGTTCCATTAACGATGGTTCCGAGATTACTCTCCGACACGATGTTGCTTAGATTACGAAAGTCATCGAAATCCGAACACAACGCTATATCTGGAACAATATCCAGATTTGAGAAAACAACAACGCTGTCGGCGGAACCGCCGGTGATAAATATGCTTGCGTTGATTTTCGGATTAACGCCATTCTTCAATACGCCTAAAATATACTTTGGCCTTGTCCTGCCGCCCATATCGATAATTAGCGGGTCGACAATGTAGTGGGTGTAAGCATACTCGTATGGATTACTTATTGAACCGTCGCCTGTCCTCTTGTACGCCAGGAGAGTTTCTGCTGTCCCGGTGTAGAAGTCTGTAATGTCGTTTTCGATAATGATTACATCGTCCCTTATATAGGGACTACTCAGAGCGTTGATGAGTTCCGCCTTATTGGTTACAGAAATACCACCAGAACCACCAACACCAACACAAGATCCATCACCAACATCGCAAGGTTTACCTTCAGGTCCGGGATCACCGGGGCCGCCAATGTCACCAGGTACGGGAGTTGCGGAAGGGGCAGTCGGTCCGATTTGTACCGGAGTGTTGCGGTCTGTAGTTGTACCGTTGCCAAGCTGGCCGAAACTACTATCACCCCAAGCCCAGAGACTGCCGTTTGCTTTCAGGGCCATCGTGTGTCCCCCGCCCGCCGAAATAGCAACCCAGTCCCTTGCTGTTCCAACTTGTACCGGAGTTCTGCGGTTTGTCCATGTACCGTCACCAAGCTGGCCGTTTAGGTTATCCCCCCAAGTCCAGAGGCTGCCGTCCGTTTTCAGCGCCATCGTGTGATAGACGCCCGCTGAAATATCAGCCCAGTCCCTTGCCGTTCCTATTTGCACGGGAGTTCTGCGGTTTGTATACGTGCCGTCGCCAAGTTGACCGCCTTCATTATTTCCCCAAGCCCAGAGGCTCCCGTCCGTTTTCAATGCTATCGTGTGAACGATGCCCACTGAAATCGCCACCCAGTCATTCGCTGTTCCAATTTGTACCGGAGTTCTGCGAGCTGCATACGTACCATCGCCAAGTTGGCCGTCTTGATTATCACCCCAAGCCCAGAGACTACCGTTCGTTTTCAGCGCTATCGTGTGATAGACACCCGCTGAAATCGCCGTCCAGTCCCTTGCGGTTCCGATTTGTACTGGAGTGTTACGGTCTGCATATGTACCGTTGCCAAGCTGGCCGTATTCATTATTTCCCCAAGCCCATAGACTGCCGTCCGTTTTCAGCGCTATCGTGTGGACGAAGCCCGCCGAAATCGCTTCCCAGTCCCTTGCGGTTCCAATTTGTACCGGAGTCCTTCGGTCTGTATTCGTACCGTCGCCAAGCTGGCCGTACTCATTCATTCCCCAAGCCCATAGACTGCCGTCCGTTTTCAGCGCTACCGTGTGCCCCCAACTCCCCGCTGAAATCACCGCCCAGTCCCTTGCTGTTCCTATTTGTACTGGAGTGTTGCGGTCTGCATATGTACCGTTGCCAAGCTGGCCGAAACTATTATCACCCCAAGCCCAGAGGCTGCCGTCCGTTTTCAGCGCTACCGTGTGTAAACTTCCCGCCGAAATCGTCGACCAGGCATTGCTCGAAGCTGCCGGGCCGGAAGACACTACCATGTTTACCGCCGTTCCCTGTGCCACGGAAGTTCCAGGCGACGGACTCAGGCTGATAACCTGCCCTGCTGGCACGGTGTTATGATTTTGTCTCGTTATCGTTCCAACCGTAAGTCCGGCCGATGTTATTGCCGTTCGCGCGGCGGCTTCCGTCATCCCCGTGACAGCCGGTACAGTCGCCTGCGCGGCTGCCGTTACCGTCAAAGTTGACGTTGCCTTTTTTGTCGTGTCGGCTGTAGCCGTTACCGTGACGGTGTAATTTCCAGCCGCCGTCGGCGTACATGTCACGGCATTATTGCCGCTTTTGGAACAGCCGGAACCGGACGGCGCGGACAAAGTGAAATCATCGGTATTCTGCCTTGTCACGGTCAGAGTCCTGGTCTCGCCGACGCGCATACTCAGCGACGACGTTATTGAGATGTTCACGGATGGCGGTTTCGGTTTATCATCATCGTCGTTATTTCCACCGCCGCAGCCGGTGAAAACAAGTGTTAATAATAAAACCGCCGGCAATAATCTGACGAATTTGCTCATATAAGGTTTCCTATCATGGTGACGTCGCGTCATTAATATTTGAAATCAGCGTTTCCCTAGGGAAACGCTGATTAATTGCCTGGGCGGGCGAATCGCTGCGTTGCGCGGTGCTCGTAACCTCAACATATTTCTATATATGCCTCGGTTCCTGCGCTCCGTGCGCCTTGCGCTTCATCCCGCGCAGACAATTAATCAGCATTTCCCTAGCGATTCCTTTTCTTAAGGTAGTTATTAAAGTGTTTGGCAAAAGCCTACGCCGCCGATTGAAAATTGTTTTTCTTGACGTTGTAGGCAAAAAAAATGGCGCTGCTTTCAATATCCATCACCTGGATTGTGCCATCAAATTTCGTGAAGTTAGTCGATCCAAGTATGACCATCTTGGCTATCTTTGTACCCGTACTGTCGCTTTGTTGCGATGATACGCTCTGTATAACCCAATCGGCCTGGTTTTTGTCGCCTACTACCACGACTGGAACCTTTTTCTTGAACAGCCCCGCCGATAAAGCCGTGCCAAAATCCACTTGCTTTGCCTTATGTTCGGAATTTCCAGCGTCCACGGTCTCCGCCGCTTCAATGTAGACCCGTGGAAGATTCTGTCCGATTGCCGGCATGGCCAGCAATACAAACGCAACTATTGTCGATAATACAAACTTCATAATTCTCTCCTTGACTTTCATTAATTTAGTTCGGTTTTTGTGCTTTCACTGCTTTATTCAACGCGTTTACCACATTGCGCGAGATGTCGGTATCGTTGATCGCGAATTCAATTTTATTGGCGTATGGCATGATCTTTCCGTTCTTGTACGCCTTGATGACCTTGCTTTTAAACTCCGTTCCCATTACGACATACAGCCACTTGCCCCTCACTTCGATATCAATGCTCAGGGGATTGATATCCGACAGGTTGAACTCAAATACCGTCTCGCCTCCGGATCCTTTGGCATTAACTTCACGCCTGGTATATTTCCATTTATTCAGATTTCCCTGCTCGACGCTTTCGAGTTTCTGCGCTATGGTAGCTTCGTCCACAGAGACTTCTTTTATATTGCTCGCAAGCCAGGAGGTTATGGACCTCGCGTCATCGTCAAACGGTTCTTTGTAAATGGCCTTGCAATACTCGACGGCCTTATCGACGGCAAATTTAGCGCGCCGGGCGTTCTCGATATCCGGCATAAACAGCCTGACGGAATTATCGTATCCGCTGAATTTGCCGTTTTTGTTTCCCATGATCAGCTTTTTTCCGCCGGAAGCCTTTATGTTGATAAACAAGCGCTCGCCGGAAGCATCGATAATGCTGGTAACCGGATTCACATCCATCCAGTGGAACCTGAAATCATTGTTTTCGGAGCCTTTCGCGTCTTGTTCAACCTGTGTAAGTTTAGCCAGGCACAGGGGTTCAATAGTTTGGCGAATTTGTTTCAGCCCGAGGGTAATATCCGTGGTCAGGCTGTTTATTTGCGTAACCGCATCTTCACTGGAATTTATTACAGGCATGCCGTCCTTTACTTTTTCAACAGCCAGGGGCGCAAGCATGGTCAGCACCGTTTTCAGGTCACGCGCTTCATCGACATTGTTGGTATTGATTGTCAAATCATTGACGAATGGGCGTGTTTCGGCATTTTTACGCGCGGCAATGTGTTTCGCTTTCTGAAGCGTTTCAAAATTAAGGGCAAATGCGTTGCCGGATATTTTAAACGTAATCGAATGCGGGTTGATGTCGGCCAGGTTGAACGTGAACGTCTCCTCGGTAGATGATTTGCCATCAGCCGTTATTCTGGTAAAGCGAAGGCTTCCCGGCCGTTCGTCTTTGGCGATCGTTTGAGTGTATGACGCCGTTCCCAACGTCACATTTTTTACACTCTTCGTCAGCCAATCCAACATGTCGTCATAACCGGCAAGGTTAAGCCTGCCGGCCATTACCTTTTCCGCGGCGGGAATTCCATTTTTGATGATCTCGGCGATACGTCTCGCGTTTTCGATATCATTCGCGTAAATGAGCGCCCGTTCTTCGTATGATTGAGCCTCGCCGTTTTTGTAAACCTTTACCAGCTTTTGTTTGTTTCTTACCGCCAGGATAACGGTAATCACATCCTTTTGTGTTTGCTCGCGAACCGCGTAAGGATCGATATCGGCCACGTTAAATTCGTACACATAATTGGTTCTTTTTCCCTTGGAGTCGAGATCGTCAAAGGTGTATCTGATGCCCGCGGGTTCGATAAAATCGACTTTTGCTTCGTATTTCTTTGATCCCGCCTGCACTGAACCGACCGATGCCTGTAATTCAGACATCATCGACGCCAATTCACCGGATTGCCCGAATGCCGCGCAGGTCAGAACGCCGAAAAAAAGAACGGATAGGTAAACATGTTTCATAAAAGTGACCTCAGGTTATTAAACTTTAATCTGCGAAGATGAACTGCGGCGCCGGAACGCGCGGATTTAATGTCCGTGCGTTCCGGCACCGGTATTTACAGGTTATTTAAAGTAGTAATGAGCGTGCAGTCCCAACTTGAAATCGGTATTGCCGATACCAAAAAATTTGCCAAAGTTGTGAACTCCAAGATTGCCGCCAAATGACAGTTGCGGCATTGATTTGGCGGTGAGTTCCACGCCGCCGAATCCCTGTCCGCCAATTTTGGTTTCACTATGATCAAAAATCGAAAAACGGTTCATGCTGATACCGCCGCCGACGTAAGGACGTATATACATGCTGTTAGTGTCTATATGAGCCAATGTATATAGCCCGGAAATTGGTATAGACATCCAATTGCTTCTAAAATTTAACCCTGCTTCCACGCCGAATTTGCTTTCAGTCCAATACCGAATATTGAAGCCGCCCAAATTGCCACTTGAGACCAGGACGTTCCCGCCGATTCCAATATGCTGTTCATCGCTCTGCGCGTAAACGGATGTGGCCGCAAACACGCCAACGAGTAACAGCAGTACGCCGACCTTCAAAAGATATTTCATTTGTTTCATTTTCTTCTCCTGTAATGCTTTGTTGTCAATTATCGAAATTGTCGTAGCTTTAATGAACCAGTACAGATACCCTTTGCTCATTCAACCGGAAAATCTCCTTTTGAATCAATAAGTTTCGGGCACCATACAACTATAAAAAGGTATACTTTTTTATAGTGTCCCTCTCGCGCTCGAAATTGCCCGAAATGGGTCACAATTCGTCTAAATAGTTGTAAGAATTTCGGATATTTTGGGAATTTCAACAAAAATGCTTGACGTATAGGAGTCTGCTATAGGAAAATAATTGCCGCTTTTTAGCTACAAAAAGGTATACCTTTTGATAGTTGCGTTTTGATAGTTGCCGTTTCAGCTTCGTCGCCCGAAATCCCCGCAAACACCTGTAAAACGCGGCTATTTTCAAGCCTGTCTTCCAACGCCAATACATCCGATATCAGCTCAATGTTGCTTTATTCCAATCCGAGAATTTTCGCAAACCGCTCCCTTGCGGGCGGGCCGTTTTTCGGTATGGATTTTGCCGCGGATATGAATTCCGGCAGGCTTTTGCCGGACTTCGCATACAGATCTGCAATATAGTCGTCTTCGGCGTAATACAGGCGGTACAGTTCCAGATAGGCGTTGTTTATCGGCATGGTGGAAAAGCCCCGATAGTTTTCGCTTTTAAAGCGGCTTTCATATTCGTCGTTAAATCGCGATTGAGCGGCTTTAATAATTCTTTCCTTTTCA